>Ga0316601_100000592_pt1 | contig 16047 bp, 9 predicted proteins | sample OWC_soil_day5_no_FD_207663 | JGI IMG/M metagenome (GOLD analysis project Ga0316601, IMG submission 207663) | Wetland soil microbial communities from Old Woman Creek delta, Ohio, United States - OWC_soil_day5_noCT | ecosystem: Environmental > Terrestrial > Soil > Wetlands | place: USA: Ohio... | reverse complement strand
GATCCTGCTGGGCAAGCCCTACCTCGAGATCCGCCGTTTCATCGAGGCACGAAAAGACCGCTTCGCCATTCGCGGCGCGGGGGATCTGAGTCTCGAGGAACTCGTGGACCTCACGGGCCTCACCCCGGAGCAGGCCCGCCTGGCGAAACAGAGGGAATTCACGGAGCCCTTCCTGCTCGACGACGATGCGGAGCTTGACTCCCTCCGGGAGGAAGCCCTGGCGGCGGGGCTGAAGATCACGCGGGGAGGGCGCTTTTATCACCTGATCGGTGTCGAGCAGGACAAAGGGAAGGCCGTGAGGCGAGTCATCGAGATCTTCCGGGAGAACCGGGTGGGGGAGCTGCTGACCGTCGCAATCGGTGACCGGCCCAACGACTTTTCCATGCTCACTGCCGTGGATATCCCGGTTTTGATGCCTCACCCGGACGGCCGTTACGAGGAACTGATCCTGCCGAAACTGCTCAAGGCGCCTCACCCGGGAAGCCTCGGGTGGAACGAGGCCGTCCGGGGAATCCTCGAAGGGCTGATGGCGCAGACCGAATGAAGGGAGACAGGAGGAAGCGACGACCATGACAGACGCAACCCGGTTCTCGACGACCCTGAGGGACCATGCCAGAAAGACGATCGAGCGGCTCCGCTATGCCGACATCGTGATCGGCATCCCTTCCTACTACAGCGGATCGGCCATCGTATACGTGATCAAGACGATCGCCGCCGGTCTCGAGCGACACTATCCCGAGGCGAAGGCCGTCATCCTCGTCGCCGACGGGGGCTCGACGGACGACACGCGCGAGATCGCCAATCTCCTGCAGATCCACTCCTACAACATCGAAAAAATCGTGACGATCTACCGGGGCCTTCCCGGCAAGGGGTCCGGCCTCCGGGCCGCCTTTGAAGTGGCCAACTTCCTCAAGGCGAAAGCCGTGGCCGTCTTCGACTCCGACCTCGTCTCCATCAAGCCCGAGTGGGTGAAAAACGTCCTCGATCCCGTATTCGGCGGATACGACTTCGTCGCCCCCTTCTACCGGCGCTACAAGCTCGACGGCACCATCACCAACACGATCGCCTACAACCTGACGCGCGCCCTTTACGGGAGCCGGATCCGCCAGCCCATCGGGGGAGACTTCGGGATCTCCCAGAAGCTGGCAAAGTTCTACTTTGACCAGGACGTCTGGGAATCCGACGTGGCCCGCTTCGGCATCGACGTCTGGATGACGACGACGGCCATCGTGGGAGGCTTCAAACTCTGCCAGGCGCGTCTGGGAGTCAAGGTCCACGGCGAAAAGGACCCCGGCGCTGACCTGGGCCCCATGTTCCGCCAAGTCGTGGGGACGATCTTCCAGCTCATGGAAACCAACGCCGGCTACTGGCAAAAGGTCCGCAGGTCCCGGGACGTCCCGGTTTTGGGCGAGGAGTTCGAACAGGAGCCGGCCCCCTTCGAGATCGATCAGGAGGGCCTCATCGACTATTTCCGGATGGGCTGGGCGAACTTCTCGGGCGTCTGGCAGCGGATCATCGAGGAGCGGGACCTCGAAGTCATCCGGGGCCTGGTCTCGATCTCGCGCCGGGAGGACTTTCATCTGCCCGTCGAAACGTGGGTCCGCATTGTTTACCGCTATGCCCGCTACTTCCACGCGTCGCCGCGGCAGCGCTTCAAGATCCTCGACACGATGGTCCCTCTGTACAACGCCAGGGTGGCGAGCCTCATCAACGAGGTGCGGGAGAAAAACCCCGATGAGGCGGAGCGCCTCTTCGAGGCGCACGCCCTGGCATTCGAAAAAATGAAAGACTACCTGATCAAAATCTGGGATGAGGAGGTGCACGATGGCTGATTTCTGGCAGCACGGCATGATCACGACGCTGCAAAAACTGCGGGAGCGCCCCGTCGGGGAACTCGAAGCGGAGCTCAGGGCCATCGCACGGCGCCGCAAGCTCGTATTGCTGCTGCCCGCGCTGTATTCGGAATTCGAGACCCCCGCCATGCCCCGGATCATCGAGGAATTGAAGGATGTGGACTACCTCCACAAGGTCGTTCTCTCCCTGGATCGGGCCGGCAGAGCAGAGTTCGAAAAAGTAAGGGGGTACATGTCCGTGCTGAAGGCCGATGTGAGGGTCGTCTGGCACGACGGTCCCAGGATGAAGAAGCTCTACCGGGAGCTGATGCGGAACGATTTCTCCATGAACCACCCCGGCAAGGGACGATCCGTGTGGATGACCCTCGGCAGCATCCTGTCGGAACGGGATGTCTATGCCATCGCCCTGCACGACTGCGACATCGTCAACTACCGCCGGGAGATGCTGGCGCGGCTCCTCTACCCCGTGGCGCACCCGGCCCTGGATTTCGAGTTCAGCAAGGGCTACTACGCCCGCGTGACGGACCGGCTCTACGGACGCGTGACGCGGCTTTTCTACACTCCCATGATCCGGACGCTTCGCCGCATCCTGGGCTTCAACGCCTTCCTGTCGTACCTGGACAATTTCCGCTACGCCCTGTCCGGGGAATTCGCCTTCATCTCGAGCCTCGCGAGAGGCATCCGGATTTCGCCCACGTGGGGGCTCGAGGTGTCGCTGCTGAGCGAGGTTTACCAGCGGGCGTCCATCAACCGGATCTGCCAGGCGGAGCTCGCGGAGACCTACGAACACAAGCACCAGGTACTGCGGAAAGAAAAGCCCAACGAGGGATTGCTTCGCATGGCGGGGGACATCGCGAGGGCCCTCTTCCGGGTGCTCACTCAGGACGGGATCGTCCTGAGCGAGGCGTTTTTCCGGACGATGCTGACGGCCTACATCCAGGAGGCGCGGGTCACCATCGAAAAATACCACGCCCTGTCGCTCATCAACGGGCTCACCTACGACCGCCACAGCGAGATCGAGGCCGTCGAGTTTTTCGTCGGAGCGCTGCGCAAGGCGATCGCCGATTTCGTGGAAGACCCCATGGGCGTCCCGATGCTTGCCGCGTGGGTCCGCGTCAACGCCGCGATCCCGGACTTCGAAGACCGGATCAGCGAGGCCGTCGAGATGGACAATTCGTGAGGGGACCCGGAATTTCACGTGATCTATCCCTATGAATATGCGGCGTAAATCCAGAAAAAACCCAAAAAAGGTTGACAGGCAGCGTTCCGATCCGTTATTTTTTACGCAAGCGAATAAACGGTAACGGGTCCGGTACGATGATTCCGGAGGGTTTGCCGATGGTCGGGCCGCCATCTGATGTCAATCGGATTGCGGCCCGTTTTTTTATGCGCATGCAGGCCTGACTCCTTGCCGGGCCCCTTCACCGGTCCGATCACCGGGACCTCGCCGTCCCGGGACGGAGCCGGCGCCGTGTCGATCTTCCGGGCATCGCCCGAGCCGAAAAAGCCACGCGCAACGCACTAAGGAATCCGCCAGATAACGGAGGATGACTCGTCATGCTGGAGCATCTCCCCGACAGACCCTGGCATCACAGCCCCCCGGAAGAGACGGCCGGCCTGTTGAAAACGAGCCTGAAGCGCGGAGTCGCAGCCTCCGAGGTCGAGGATCGACGAGCGCGTTTCGGCCCCAACCGAGTGACGGCGAAGAAAAGGACCGGCCTCCTGGTGCGCTTCCTGCTGCAGTTTCACCAGCCGCTGATCTACATCCTGATCGCCGCGGGAGCGGTGACGGCGGCGCTCGGCGAGTGGGTCGACTCTTCGGTCATCTTCGGCGTCGTCCTCGTCAACGCCTTCGTGGGCTTTCTCCAGGAATCGAAGGCCGAGCGGGCGATCGAGTCCCTCATGACGATGATGACCACGCAGGCGGTCGTCATCCGCGACGGTGCGACGCTCACGATCCCGTCCGTCGAACTCGTGCCGGGTGACATCGTCCTTCTGCAGTCGGGCGACAAGGTCCCGTCGGATCTGCAGCTCTTCGTCTCGCGGGAGCTCCAGATCGACGAGTCGGCCCTCACGGGGGAGTCCGTGCCCGTTGCCAAGAAGATCGATATCCTGCCGGACGATACGATCCTCGCGGACCGGCACAACATGGCCTACGCGGGTACGCTCGTCACCTTTGGCCAGGGAAACGGCATCGTCGTTGCCACGGGCGACCGGTCGGAGACGGGCCGCATCTCCGGCCTCATCGCCGAGGCGGTCGAGATCGCAACGCCGCTGACGAAGAAGATCGCCCATTTCAGCCGTGTGCTTCTTGTCGTCATCCTGGCGGTTTCGGCTGCGCTGTTCTTTGCAGGGTGGTTCGTCGGGCACAGCGCCCTGGAGATGTTCATGGCGGCCGTGGCCCTGGCGGTGAGTGCCATCCCCGAGGGGCTGCCCGCCGCCGTCACGATTACCCTGGCGATCGGCGTCAAGCGGATGGCCGACGTCCACGCCATCATTCGCAAACTTCCCGCCGTCGAGACCCTCGGGAGCACGACGGTCATCTGCTCCGACAAGACGGGCACCCTGACGGAGAATCAGATGACGGTGCAGAAGCTCCTTGCAGGGGGGGAGGTCTACGAGATGAGCGGCAGCGGCTATGCGCCCGAGGGCGAGGTGACGAGAGACCATGCCGCCCTGGAAGCGGCCGCGTGTGCGGCCCTGACCGAGTGCCTCCGGGCGGGGCTTCTGTGCAACGACTCCCGGCTTGTCCGGAAGGACGAGCGCTGGACGGTCGAGGGCGACCCCACGGAAGGGGCCCTCCTCGTCTCCGCCGCCAAGGCGGGGCTGAGGGTTGATGCGGCGGAAGCATGGCCCCGCGTCGACGTGATCCCCTTCGAATCACAACGGGCCTACATGGCAACGCTTCACGACCCGGGTGACGGAAAGCCGCCCGTAGCGTACGTGAAGGGCGCCGTCGAGAAGATCCTCGATCAGAGCGCGAAGGCCCTCACGCCAGATGGGCGTATGGACGAACTCGACAGGGAGTCCGTCCTGCAGGCCGCCGAAACCCTGGCGGGCAAAGGTCTCCGGGTGCTCGCCTTTGCCCGGAAGGAGTTCCCGGCGCAGCAGAGGGCCTTTGGGTCGTCGGACGACATTTCGGGCCTGACCTTCCTGGGGCTGCAGGGCATGATCGACCCGCCCCGGCAGGAGGCCATGAAGGCGATCGAGGCGTGCAAGACGGCCGGCATCGACGTGAAGATGATCACGGGCGATCACGCCGTCACGGCCTCGGCCATTGCGGCCCAACTCGGCCTGACGGACCCGTCCGTCGACAGCGGCCGGGACATTGCCGTCACCGGGCGGGAGCTGCAGGAATTCACCGATGCGGAGATGATCGACGTGGCAAGCCGGGCCAGGGTCTTCGCCCGTGTCGCCCCGGAGCAGAAGCTCAGGCTCGTCGAGGCCCTGCAGGCCCGGGGCCAGGTGGTCGCCATGACGGGAGACGGCGTCAACGACGCCCCGGCCCTGAAACAGGCCGACATCGGGATCGCCATGGGCATCACGGGGACGGAAGTCGCCAAGGAGGCCGCCGACATGGTTCTCACCGACGACAACTTCGCCACCATCGAGGCCGCCGTCGAGGAGGGGCGCCGCATCTTCGACAACCTGACGAAGTTCTTCGTCTGGACGCTGCCCACCAACGGGGGCGAGGCGCTCGTGATCATCACCTCCATCCTCGCGGGGGCAGGCATGGCCCTGCCCGTGCTGCCGGTGCAGATCCTGTGGATCAACATGACGACGGCCCTGCTGCTGGGGCTGATGCTTGCCTTCGAAACGAAGGAGGCCGATGTCATGATGAGACCCCCGCGAGAGCCCGACAGCCCGATCCTGACGGGGGTTTTGATCCAGCGGATCATCCTGGTGAGCTTTCTCATGCTCGGGGCCGTCTTCGCGCTCTTCCTGCACAAGAAGGCGGGGGGCGCCGATCTGGCCGAGGCGCGCACCGTCGCCGTCAACGTCATCGTGATGATCGAACTGTTCTACCTCTTCAACTGCCGCTCGCTGCGGCACTCGATGCGAAGCCTGGGACTGTTTTCCAATCCATGGGTCATCGGAGGGTCTGTCGCGACGATCGCGCTGCAGCTCTTCTACACCTACCATCCCTGGATGAACACCCTGTTCCACAGCGCGCCTCTGGCTCCTGCCGATTGGGCCGCCATCGTTGCCGTTTCCGCCGCCGTTTCCCTGGTCGTCGGCGCAGAGAAATGGATCCGGAAGCGTTCGGCGCCCGTTGCGCCTTCGCTTACCGGGAAAGGGGGCATTCCATGACGGCAGCGCGAAGGACCACCCCGGGGTTGCCGGAGACGCCGCGGCACGATCCGTCGCCTCTCATCCGGGAGGCCGTTGCGCGGTATGAAGAACTTCGTCCGCTCTACGGCGCCTTTTGCCGCCATGTTCGGCAGACGATCTCGGAGGAAATCACGGGACGGTCGATCAAGATCCACTCCATCGAAGCCCGGACCAAATCGGTGGAGAGTTTCGAGAGAAAAGTCAGGCGGCTCCTCGGGGCGCAGCGAGCCTCCCGGCATGCCCTGGAACCGTTGAAGACGGTGACGGATATGGCCGGCGTGCGGGTGATCACGTTCTTCCCGAAAACCGTCAACGAAGTCGACGCGGTCATCCGCGATCGATTTCGTGTACTCGAGAAGGACAACAAGTCGGAGTCCCGGGCTGCGTCGAACAGTTTCGGATACCGGAGCGTTCACTATCTCGTGGAACTCGCCCCCGAACACCTGGACCGTTCGGACCGGAGGTGGTTCCAGGGCCTGGTTGCCGAGATCCAGGTCCGGACGATCCTCCAGCACGCATGGGCCGAGATCGAGCACGACATTCAGTACAAATCCGTCCGGGCGATTCCGGCTGGCATTCGCCGCCGCCTTGCCGCCGTGGCAGGTCTTCTGGAGATCGCCGACCGGGAGTTCCAGGCCATCCAGGACGAAGACGAACGCCATAGAAAGCATTTGACGATGTAGAGGCCGGGGAGATGCCGCGACCTGCCGGGCGTTCCGCTTGCCACGGCACCGGCGGGTTTAACGATTTTTACTCCATGACCAGGGGGATAACATGCAGAAGGAGCAGGGAACCATCTTGACGCGCGAGGGATTCGACGCCGTCATTTTCGATTTCGACGGGGTTGTTGCCGACACGGCCTCGCTCCACGCCCGGGCCTGGAAGAGCATGTTCGACACCTTTCTCTCCATGGACGGCAGAGCCGGCGGCGAGAAGGAAGGCCCCCTCCTCAGCCCTTTCGACTCCGAGGAGGACTACCGCCTTTACGTGGACGGGAAGCCCCGTATCGACGGCGTCCGGGACTTCCTGCGGTCTCGCAACATTCTCCTGCCCGAGGGGCGCGACACGGACCCCCCGGGCCTGAAAACGCTTTACGGTCTGGGCAACTGGAAAAACAGGCTTTTTCAGAAGTACATCAAGGACGAAGGCGTGAAAATCGCCGACTCGCTGGCCGGGGTTCTTCAAGAACTGAAGCGGCACGGCTTCCGGTGCGCCGTGATCTCGGCAAGCAAAAACTGCACGGCCATCCTCGAGACGGTGGGGCTCGCGGAGCGCTTCGATGCCAAGGTGGACGGCCTCGACGCGGAACGCCTGGGCATTCGCGGGAAGCCAGACCCCGGCGTCTTTCTCGAGGCGGCGGCACGCCTGGCCGTGGAACCGTGGCGCTGCGCCGTCGTCGAGGACTCCCTGGCCGGGGTGGAAGCGGCCAGGGCCGGTGGCTTCGGCCTCGTCGTGGGGTTCGCCGGGGGCGAAAGGCAGGCGGCGCATCTGCGAGGCGGCGGCGCGGAAATCGTCATCGCCGACCTTTCGGAACTCTCCGTCGGCGAGTCCGCTCCACTGCAGGGGATTGCCGCCGACAGCCTTCCTTCGGCGCTTGACAGCCGGGAGGCAATCCTGGCTGAAGCCCGGGGAAGGCGATTTGCGATCTTTCTCGATTACGACGGCACTCTGACGCCCATCGTCGAGACGCCGGATCGGGCGCTTCTGTCGCACGATGCGCGTCGGTTGATCGCGGAGTTGGCCGAGGTCTGTCCCGTGGCCATCGTCAGCGGAAGGGACCTGCGCGACATCCGGAAACTCGTCGGCATCGACTCCCTGATCTATGCGGGCAGCCACGGCTTCGAAATCACGGGTCCCGGTGGTCTGCAGGTGGAGCACGAAGCGGCAGGCGCCTACCTCCCCTCCCTGGATGCTGCGGAACGGGCGCTGAAGGACGGGTTGAGGGGCATGCGCGGTTGCCTCGTCGAGCGCAAGCGATTCTCCATCGCCGTCCATTACCGACTCGTCGCGGACGAGGAGGTGAGCGCCGTGGAGAAGGCCGTGAACGAAGCCGCCGACGGCCATCAAGGGCTGCGAAAGACATATGGGAAGAAAGTCTTCGAGCTCCAGCCCGCCCTCGAGTGGAACAAGGGCGAGGCGGTCCTCTTTCTGCTGAGCGAGCTCCGTCTCGATGGGAAGGACGTTCTGCCCCTTTTCATCGGTGACGACGTAACCGACGAGGACGCATTCCGTGCTCTCCGTAGACGCGGCATTTCCGTCGTCGTGCGGGATCAGGTCGGCCCGACGGAGGCGCGTTATACCTTGCGGAGCCCGGACGAGGTGCGGGATTTTCTGGGCATGATTCTCGAGATCGCGAAGGGAGGCGCCCCCCATGCCTGAATGGACCCTGGCCTACACCGGCTTCAACCCCGCAGAGGAAAAGCTTCGCGAGGCCCTCTGCACGCTGGGCAACGGGTATTTCTTCACCCGGGGCGCGGCTCCCGAGTCGCGGGCCGACGGGATCCATTACCCCGGTACCTATATCGCCGGCGGGTACAACCGGCTCGAGACCGACATTTCCGGCAGGGTCGTGCAGAATGAGGACCTGGTGAACATGCCCAACTGGCTGGGCTTGAATTTCCGGATCGGCGATGACGACTGGTTCAACATCCACTCCGTGCACCTGCTGTCGTACCGCCAGGATCTGCACCTCAAGACAGGGCTTCTCTCGCGGTCATTCCGCTTCCGGGACCGCAGCGGCCGCGAGTCCATCGTCGAGAGCCGCCGCCTTGTTCACATGAACCGAAAGCACCTGGCGGCCCTCGAGACGCGGATCACCGCCGTGAACTGGGCCGGCCCTCTCCAGATCCGATCGTCCCTGGACGGTACCGTCGTCAACGACGGTGTCGAGCGCTACCGGAAACTCAACAGCCGGCACCTCGAGCCGGTGCGCTGCGGCATGAGCGGGGGATCCATCCCTTTTCTCCTCGTGCGCACGAACCAGTCGCTTCTCCATGTGGCGCAGGCCGCCCGGACCCGGCTGTTCACCCGCGAAGGGGAGAGGGACGCAAGCCGCCGGATCGACACGGCCCCGGGGTACATCGCGGAGGATCTCTTCGTGGAGATGGCATCGGGGGACGCCGTTTCGGTGGAGAAGGTGATCGGTCTGCGCACATCGAGGGACCCCGCCATTTCGGAGACCGTCCTGAACGCCTGCGAGGATGCCGGGAAGGCCGAGAGGTTCGAAGCGTTGCTGGAGAGTCACGAGCTCGCGTGGCGGCACCTGTGGGAGCGTTGCGACATGGAGTTGGGTGCCGATGAGCGTACCCGGATGGTTCTGCGCCTTCACCTCTTTCACCTGCTGCAGGTTGCCTCCCCGAACACCGTCGATCTCGATGTGGGCATCCCTGCCCGCGGCTGGCACGGGGAGGCCTACCGGGGGCACATCTTCTGGGACGAGCTCTTCATCCTTCCCTTTCTGAATCTGCGCTTCCCCGAAGTCGCCCGCTCCCGGCTGCTGTACCGATTCCGGCGTCTCGAGGGGGCCCGGAAGGCCGCTGAGGGCGCGGGGCTGCGCGGCGCCCTGTACCCCTGGCAGAGCGGCAGCGACGGCCGGGAAGAAACGCAGACGCTGCGCCTCAACCCCCGCTCCGGGCGTTGGCTCCCCGATCATTCCCGCCTTCAGCTCCACGTCAATGCGGCGATCGCCTACAACATCTGGCAGTATTTCGCGATGACGGGGGACCGGGCCTTCCTGCGCGGCTTCGGGGCGGAAGTCATCTTCGAGATCGCCCGGATGCTCGCCCACCGAACTTCCTACAACACGAGAGAGAACCGCTACGAGATCCACGGGGTCGTGGGCCCCGACGAATATCACGAGGCATACCCCGATGCCCCGGAGCCGGGTCTGAAAAACAACGCGTACACGAATGTCATGACCGCCTGGGTGCTCCGGACGGCCCTTCGCGTCATGGATCTCCTGGGCCCGGAAGCCCTGCGGGAACTGAGGGAAAAGATCAAACTCGAGGACCGGGAGGTCAATCTCTGGGGCGTGATTCCGGTGAGAATGAAGGTGCCCTTTCACGACGACGGCATCATCAGCCAGTTCGAGGGCTACGAGCGGCTGGCACCCTTCGACTGGGCGGGCTACCGGAAAAAGTACGGCGACATCCACCGCCTCGACCGGATTCTCGAGGCCGAGGGCGACTCGCCGAACCGTTACCAGGCCTCCAAGCAGGCCGATGTGCTCATGCTCTTCTACCTCTTCTCGGCGGAGCAGCTTCAGGAACTCTTCTCGGCCATGGGGTACGACTTCGATCCCGCCGCGATCCCCCGGAACATCCACTACTACCTGGAGCGGACATCGAACGGCTCGACGCTCAGCAATGTGGTCCACTCCTGGGTCCTCAGCCGGTCGGACCGTATCGAATCCTGGAAGTTGTTCAAGCAGGCCCTCGAGAGCGACATCTCGGACATACAGGGCGGCACCACCCACGAGGGGATTCATCTCGGGGCCATGGCCGGGACGGTGGATCTGATCCAGAGGTGCTACATGGGGCTCGAGTTCCGGGACGGCGCCGTCCACCTGAACCCCCGAATCCCTGCGGAATTGCGCCACCTCCGGATGAAACTCCAGGTTCGGGGCAGCCGTCTCGAGGTCGTTGCCAAGCCCCGTGCGATTACGATCGCGCGCGAGTCGGTCGAAGACGGCGAAGTGATGATCGGCTACCTCGACGAGCGCTACGCCCTCATGCCGGGCGGGGCGCTCAACATCGACCTGCCCGAACCCGCCTGAGCCGGCAAAGGGACGGACGCAGGGAAAACACGCAACGAAGAGGAGGAACGCGATGAAAACGAAGCAAACGTTCACGACACCGGCCGCCGGGTCCAATCTGGACCGCGTGGTCAACGCGTGGCTGGGGCGTCTCACGCACGGCCTCTCGCCGGCGTCCCTGTTGTTTGCCTACCTGGACTGGCTGATGCACCTTGCCTTTTCGCCGGGGAAACAGGCCCAGCTCGGGGAGAAGGCGGTCCGCAAGGCCCTGCGTCTTTCGCTTCATCTGCGGGACTGCGCCAGGGATCAAGCGGCCGCTCCCTGCATCGAACCGCTTCCCCAGGACCGCCGCTTTTCCGGCGCGGACTGGCAGCGCTGGCCCTACAATCTTTCCTGGCAGTCCTTCCTGCTTTTGCAGCAGTGGTGGCACAACGCGACCACCGGGGTCCAGGGGGTCTCGCGCCGCCACGAGGACATGGTCTCCTTTGCGGCGAGGCAGGTGCTCGATGTCTTCTCCCCCTACAATTTCCTCTGGACGAACCCCGAGCTTCTGCGCGCCACCGTCGAGCAGAGGGGAGAAAACCTGGCCCGCGGGGTCACGAACATGCTCGATGACTGGGGACGGGACGTTCTCGGAAAAAAGCCGGCGGGGGCCGAGGCCTTCGAGGTCGGGGGAAACGTGGCCGTAACGCCCGGCAAAGTCGTTTTCCGCAACCGGCTGATTGAGCTGATCCAGTATGCGCCCTCCACGGGGAGCGTTCAACAGGAGCCGGTCCTGATCGTCCCGGCCTGGATCATGAAGTACTACATCCTGGACCTCTCCCCTCACAATTCCCTGGTCCGGCATCTCGTCGACCACGGACACACCGTGTTCATGATCTCCTGGAAAAACCCAGGGCCGGAGGACCGCGATCTCGGGATGGAGCAATACCGGGCCCTCGGCGTCCAGGCGGCCCTCGATGCCGTGTCGGCCATCGTCCCCGGGCGGAAAATCCACGCTGCGGGCTATTGCCTCGGCGGCACCCTTCTGACGATCGCCGCTGCCGCCATGGCCCGGGACGGGGACGAGCGGCTGAAGAGCGTCACGCTGATGGCGGCGCAGGCGGATTTCACCGAGCCCGGGGAACTGGCGCTTTTCATCGACGAGTCCCAGGTGATGTTCCTGGAGAACATGATGTGGGACCAGGGGTACCTGGACGCCCGGCAGATGGCCGGGGCCTTTCAGATGCTGCGGACCAACGACCTCGTCTGGTCCCGCTACGTGCACGACTACCTGATGGGCAAACGGCGCCCCATGAACGACCTGATGGCCTGGAACGCCGATGCGACCCGCATGCCCTACCGGATGCACTCCGACTACCTCAGGCGCCTGTTTCTGAACAACGATCTCGCCCAGGGACGCTTCGAGGCCGGCGGGAAACCGGTCGCCCTGGGGGACATCCGGGCCCCCCTGTTCGTCGTCGGGACCGAGAGGGACCACGTGTCCCCCTGGCGCTCCGTCTACAAAATTCACCGCCTGGCCGACACCGACGTGACCTTCGTCCTCACGAGCGGAGGCCACAATGCCGGCGTCGTCAACCCCCCGCCGAGCGAGCGCTCTTCGTTCCGAATCACGACCAGGATGGAGCAAGACCGCCACATGGACCCCGACACCTGGCTGGAGCAAACCCCGCGGCAGAAGGGGTCGTGGTGGCCGGCCTGGCTTTCCTGGCTGGGGGAACTCTCCGGGGGGCCGACGGCGCCTCCCCCCATGGGCCGCCCCGAGCAGGGCTACATCCCTCTCGGTGACGCACCGGGCACCTACGTCATGGGGGAATGATCCGTATGGACCGAAGCCGCAACCATTCGGAGCCGAAAAGGAGGATCCGCCGATGAAACGGGTTGTGTCATTCTTATCCTGATCCTGACCGTCGTGCTGCGCCTGCTTGGGGTCGACCGGATTCTCGACGAGCAGGGCATCGAACTGGAAATGACAAACCTGCTCGTCTTCGCCGCTGGAGGATCGCATCGCGGCCCTCGCCGAACGTGCGCAGGGCTCCCCGCGAGGGTAGGGAACGGATTCGCGAGCCGGATGCGACCCGCTCTTTGCCCCGGACGTCTCCGTGACGGCCGATTAACGGTTGACCGGCCGTCGTCCGGAATCTATGATGGACTCATATCTCTTGCGGAAGCCGCCCCGGAATCGACCGCCGCGGAGGTCGCGATCCTGTTGTGCAAAGGTGTTGGTTCATGTCGAAGACAATCGAACTCCTGAAACCGGAGATCGAGGAGCTGATCGCAAATCAGCAGTGGACCGAACTGCACGAACTGCTCGTCGAGCTTCCCGAACCGGACATCTCAGACACCATCGAGCGGCTGGGCGAGAGGGACCGCATCGTCGTCCTGCGGTTGCTGCCCCGGGAGATGCTCTCGGAGGTCTTTTCCTACCTGGCGGACAGGACGCAGAAGAATCTCCTCAAGGCTCTCACGACGGAGGAGACCCGGATGATCCTGGCCGGTCTGAGCCCCGACGACCGGGCGGAATTTCTGGAGGAGTTGCCCGGCCAGGCCATTCAGAAGATGCTCAACCTGCTCAGCGTCGAGGACCGCCAGGAGACGCTCCAGCTCCTTGGCTATCCCGAGGAGAGTGTGGGCCGTCTCATGACGCCGGACTACGTGGCGGTCCGCCCCGGCTGGACGGCCGAAGAGGCCCTGGTCCATGTGCGCGTCAAGGGGATGGACAGCGAGACGATCAACGTCATCTATGTCACCGACGCCCGCTGGAAACTGATCGGCGTCCTGGGGCTCCGGCGTCTCATCCTCGCGGCGCCGTCCGAGCGGATCGGCGAGATCATGGGAGAGTCGGTCGTCCGCATCTCCGCATTCGAAGACCGCGAGAAGGCCGTTCAGCTCATCCAGCGCTACGACATCACGGCCCTGCCCGTCGTGGACGCCAACGACATCCTCCTCGGGATCGTGACGATCGATGACCTCTTCGACGTGGCCGAGGAGGAGGTGACGGAAGACTTCCAGAAATCGGCCGCCGTGAACCCCCTGAAGACAAGCTACCGGGAGTCCTCCGTTTTGTCGCTCTACGGCAAGCGGGTGACCTGGCTTGCCTCCCTGCTCGGCATCAGCGTCGTCACCACGGGCATCATCGCGTCCCAGGCGGACACGCTCGACTCTGCGATCGCCCTGGCCTTCTTCATCCCGCTGCTCATCGGCACGGGCGGCAACACGGGCAACCAGTCGGCCACCCTGATGATCCGGGCGCTGGCGACGGGGGACATCCGCGAAGGCCAGTGGCTCGGAGCCCTGCTCAGGGAATTCGGGATCGGGATGCTGCTCGGGGTCTCCATGGGTCTCGCAAGCTGGCTTCTCGGATTTTTCAAGGGCGATGCCCGGATTGCCCTGATCGTCTCCCTGACGATGATCACGATCGTCATCGCGTCGAGCGTCCTCGGTGTGATCCTGCCCGTGATCCTGCAGCGCCTCCGCATCGACCCCGCCGTGGCCAGCAACCCCCTCATCGCATCGGTCATGGACATCCTGGGTCTTCTGATCTATTTTTCCATTGCGCAGGCGGTCCTGACCGCGGCCTGAACGACAGGGGTATCGACGATGCCGTCACTGAGCATTCTCATGGTCGCCGCGGAAATGGCCCCCTTCGCCAAGGAAGGCGGGCTCGGCGACGTGCTGCACGGGCTCTCCCGGGCGCTGGCCCGGCTCGGCCACGATGTCCGGGCGGTCCTGCCCTGCTATGCCTCCATCGACGCAGACCGGTACGATCTGCGATATTGCCTTTCGATGGACGTGCCCATGGGCGTTCTGGGCCGTTTTCCCGTCGAGGTGCTGGAGGGGCAGGTACCCGGTTCGGGGGTCACCGCCTATTTCATCCGGCATGACCCCTACTACGCGCGGCGGGGCCTTTACGGCCACGACGGCGAAGGGTACACCGACAACGACCGCCGCTATGTTCTGCTCTGCCGTGCGGCCCTTGAGCTGACGCGGGCGCTCGGCCTGAGGCCCGATGTCGTTCACGCCCACGACTGGCAGGCGGCGGCCGTCCCGGTCTATCTCGACAACTTCTACCGGACGGGGTCCGGCGACTGGAAGCCCGCCAGCCTCCTGACCATCCACAACATGCTGCAACAGGGCGTTTTCGACAAGAGCCTGATGGATGTCCTCGAAATCGGATGGGAACACTTCCACTTCCGGGATCTGGAGTTTTTCGACCGGGTGAACCTGCTGAAAGGGGGGATCTACCACGCAACGATCATCAACACGGTGAGTCCCTCCCATGCCTGGGAGATCCGCAGACCGGACTTTGCCTACGGGATCGACGGTGTCGTGCGGGACCGGGGCCTCGATCTCTTCGGAATCCTGAACGGCGTGGACTACGAGGAATGGAACCCGGAGACGGATCGCCTGATTGCGGCGGCCTATTCGGAGCAGGATCGTTCGAACAAGGCCCTCTGCAAGAGCGATCTGCAGCGGGCGCTCGGGTTGCCGGTCAAGGCGGGCGTTCCTCTCTTCGGGTCTGTCTCGCGGCTCGTGAAGCAGAAGGGGATCGATCTGCTGGCCGAGGCCATGGACCGTATCCTCGGGCTGGACGTGCAGTTCGCACTGCTGGGCTCGGGGGAGCCATGGGCCCATCCTTTTTTTGACGGGATCGCCCGGGTCCACCCCGAAAAATTCAGCTGCCGGTTCGGCTTCGACAATGGGCTTGCCCACAAGATTATCGCCGGGTCCGATTTTTTCGTCATGCCTTCGCGATTCGAGCCCTGCGGCCTCACCCAGATGTATGCCATGCGGTACGGCACCCTGCCCGTCGTGCACGCCACGGGCGGCCTGGACGACACGGTGGAGAACTTCGACGAGGCCGGATTCAAGGGCACGGGGTTCAAGTTCTACGCGGCGACGGCCGGGGCCCTGTACGACACGATCGGGTGGGCGACCCACACGTACTATCACAACGAGAGGGCCATCGGGACGCTCGCCCTGCGGGCCATGTCGAAACGATTCACCTGGGAGGACGCAGCCGGCCGATACGAGGATCTCTACCGGATTGCCGTGAGAAGAAAAGCGGAAGCCTCCCCCTGACGCCTCTCCCGTGAAAGCAGGTACACA
>Ga0316601_100000591_pt1 | contig 16081 bp, 8 predicted proteins | sample OWC_soil_day5_no_FD_207663 | JGI IMG/M metagenome (GOLD analysis project Ga0316601, IMG submission 207663) | Wetland soil microbial communities from Old Woman Creek delta, Ohio, United States - OWC_soil_day5_noCT | ecosystem: Environmental > Terrestrial > Soil > Wetlands | place: USA: Ohio... | reverse complement strand
GGCACCGGCCCCGAAGAATGCAACTCATCGGGTCATCGAGGTCGGTCGTGAAAAACGAAGCGTTCCTGTACAGCTACACCGCACCGCGCCTGTTCGAGAGGCACGACTACGTTCGCCAGTACACGCCACTGGTTCGCCGCATCGCGCACCAGATGATCGCGAAGCTCCCGGCGAACGTCGAACTCGACGACATGATCCAGGCCGGCATGATGGGCCTGATGGACGCGATCTGCCGCTACGAGGAATCGCAGGGCACGCAGTTCGAGGTCTACGCGTCACAGCGCGTGCGCGGCGCCATGCTCGATGAACTGCGCGCCAACGACTGGTTGCCACGCTCGGCGCGTCGCAGCCAGCGCGACATCGAGAACGCAATCCATCGCCTCGAAGGCGAGCTGAAGCGCGCACCGTTCGAAGCCGAAATCGCCAAAGAACTCGGGCTGCCGATCGCCGAGTACCGCCAGATGCTCAACGAGGCGCGCGGCTCGCAGCTCGTCTACCTCGACGACCTCGGCGGCTTCGATGGCGATGATGACTATCTTGAGCGCCATTTTGCGGTCAGCGGTGGTGAGCCCGGCGAGCTGCTGCGCGACAAGCGCTTTCGCCATGCACTGGTGGCCGCGATCGACGAACTGCCGGAGCGCGAGAAGCTGCTGATGAGCCTGTACTACGAGCAGGATCTGACGCTGCGCGAGATTGGCGCGGTCATGGGCATCACCGAATCCCGCGTGTGCCAGCTGCACAGCCAGGCGGTGGCGCGCCTGCGTTCCAAACTCAAGAACTGGTAGTTTCGCCGCACGCCGGCGTCAGAGCCCGGAGGAGATCGATGCGCGCCGCAGCGCGCCGCGTTTCAGTCGGACCCGACGGCGCGCAGCGCGGCAAGGCGCGCGTTGACGGCGGCGGCACCCGACGCTGCAAGGCCCGCGACCGCCCGCCCACCATCGACCGCGGCCAACTGCGCGGCCTCGAAGGCGAACCTTTCATATTCGTCGCTGCCGGTACGCCGCATTGCGCGCAGCGCGTTTGCCTGCGGCGCCAGCAGTCGCAGTACGTGGTCGCGGCGATTGCCGGCGTCGGTGAGCCGAGCCGCGTCGTTGGCGACCAGTGCATCGCTCTCGTCGTGAAGGGCCTGCAGCAGCTCGGCGAACAGGCGCGCGGTCGGGTTGTCACCCATGATTCAGTGCCTCACTGCCGGCGCGATCGCCGACAGCACGCCGTCGGCGACTTCGCGACTGTCGGGTGCGTAGCGGCCGGCCGCGATCTCGAGCTGCATGGCCCGCACGCGTGCCTCGTTGACGCCGGCCGGAAGCGGCAGCGATCGTGCAGGCTGGATCCAGCCGCTGCACAGGATGTCGGGAAGGTGATGGGTCGTCATGGGTCTGCCGGAGACTTTATGGGGCGGAGTACGGCACGCACGCGGCGATCTTTAGCGAACGACGGCGCCGCGGCCGTTTTCCGTGGCTTCGGGCTGTGCCGCGGAAGCCGGCCACGCGAGTTCGGCGGCGGCCGTGGAGTATTCTTGATTTGAAACCGATCGCGCCCCGTCGCATACGCGTGTCAGATTCCACTACCCGGCTTCGCCGTCCGACACCTCCGCGCGTGCGGCGTGATGAGGGTGCCGTGTCGGCGCCCGACGTCACTTCGACCGACCGCGGACTCGCCCTGGGACTGGCGCCAGCGGGCTCCGCAGCCACCGTACCCACCGGCGCCCCGCGCACCCGACTGACCGCCGCTCCCGGCCTCGAGTTCTTCGAAGAGTGTCCCGACGCGATCCTGCGCTTCAACGCGCAGCGGCGCGTCGTGTATGCCAATCCGGCGATCGAGCGTGCCACGGCCATCTCTCGTCGCGAGTTCGTCGAGCACACGCTCGATGAAGTCGAGCGCTTCGCCGAGTTCGCGCCGCTGTGGAATGAAAGCCTGGCCGCCGTGCTGGAGTCCCATGAGGGGCGCTGGTTCAAGTTCTCGTATCCCCACCCCACGGGCACCAAGCTCTTTGACGTGCGACTGCAGCTGGAGACCGGGGTCGATCCCGAACATCTGCACGTCACCGCGGTGCTGCGCGACGTTACGGTGCCGAAGTCGGCGCTGCGCGCCACCCGGGCGGCTGCGGAGTTCATCGAGGGGCTGCTGGCCAGCGCCAGCATTGGCATCGGTGTGCTCGATCGGGACTGCATCTACCGCGTCTGGAACGACCATCTCGAGGACCTGCTCGGCGTTTCCGCCCAGGAAATTCTGGGTCAGCCTTTCAGCGCGGCGGCTGGCCTGTCACGTCTGCCGGGCCTCGAGGCCGAAGTGCAAGCCCTGGCGGGTGGCGCGACGCGTACCCCGGTCGAGGTCGAAGCGCGGTCGCCGGACGGCGAGCGGCCCTGGGTGCGCGTCAAGCTGACGCCGGTGTTCGACTCGAGCAGCCACTTCGACGGCGTCTTTGCGACCGTCGAGCGGATCGATCGGGAGCACTTCGCCGAAGGCTCGCTGACTGCGCTGCGGCGTGCGCTGGAGCGCGTCGGTGAGATGGTCCTGGAGGTCGACCGCCACGGCAACGTCGTCGACGCCAACGACACGGCGCTGTCCACACTGGGCTACGAGCGCGAGGCCTTGCGCGGTGTCGCGCTGGGTGCGATCGACGTCGACATGGGCGCTGGCGATTTCGAGGCCCTGTACGAGCAGCTGCGCGTGCGCGGTTCCTACCGCGGATCTGCCAGCTACCGGACGCGCTTCGGCTCGACCTTCCCGGTCGAGGTCGTCGTGCAGCGGGTGGAGCAGAGCGGCCGCGAATTCATCCTGCTGCTCGCGCGTGACGCGAGCGAGCGGCGACGCGCCGAACTGGCCCTCACGGACAGCGCGGAACGCTTCCGCGCGCTGTTCGACGAAAGCCCGGTGGCGACTCTGCTGCTGGACGCAGGTTTTCGAGTGATCGGCGCCAATCAGGCAGCAAGCGAAACGCTGGGGTACTCGGTCGACGAACTCGTCGGGCAGGACCCGGAAGCGCTGGTCTTCCCGGAGGACCAGCCTGGCTACTGCAAGACGCGCGAGAAGCTGCTCTCGGGCGAGCTGCAAAGCGACACGGACGAGCGCCGTTTCGTGCATCACGACGGCCGCATGGTCTGGACCCGGCTGCATGCGCGCGCGGTGGCCGGCGGCGAAGGACTGCGGCACTACCTCGTGGTGCTGGAGAACTTCACCGATCGCAAGATCTTCGAGGAACAGCTGCAGGTCGCACTGCGCGACCAGCAGACGCTGTTCGAAACGATGTCGGTGGGCGTGGCACAGACCATGTCGGGAAAGATCCTGCTCGCCAACCGCGAGTTTGCCGACATGTTCGGATACCGCGATGGCCAGGTGATCGGCATGCCGCTGTGGGACCTGACGATCGACCGCGACAACCGCATGCCGAACGAGATCTCGGGCATGCCGGTCGTGCGGGCCAACCAGACGACGAGTGCCGAGGTCGTGCTGTTCCGCAAGGACGGTGAGCCGATCTGGTGCCTGGTGCAGGCACGGCCGATCCAGTCGGAAACACCGGGCCTGGAATCGCTGCGCGAGGCGATCTACACGTTCCAGAACATTTCCGAGATGAAGCGGCAGCGCGAGGCACTGAGCCGTTCGCTGCTCGAACTCAACGTCGTGCTCGACGCGACGGCGACCGGGGTCATGCACCTGCAGGAAGACCAGGTGGTCCGCTGCAACGCGCAGGCGCAGTTCATGTTCGGACGCCCTGGCGCCGAACTGGTCGGCACACCGATCGGTGCGCTGTTTGCCTCGGAAGCCGACTACTTCGAGGCAATCACACCGCTGCGCGCCCAGCTTGCGACCGGCAACCCGGTGTCCTTCGAAGGCCTGATGCAAGGTCGCAGCGGTACGTTCTGGGGGCTGGTGTCGCTGCGCAATGTCGATGCGCAGGCGGCCGCGAAGGGAATGATCGCGTCGATCCTCGACATTTCCGACCGCAAGAAGCAAGAAGAGGAACTGCAGACGGCGCTGGCCCAGCAGCAGCTGATCTTCGATACCGCTCTGGTGGGGCTGCTGTTCGTGCGCGATGGTCGTCCGGTTCGGGCCAACAGCGCGATGGACGAGTTGCTGGCGTGCGAGCCCGGCGGGCTCGTGAAGCAGATCCAACTCTTCACGCACCCTACCGATCACTTGCTGCTCGCCAGCCTCGCGGAACACTATCCGCGCATCCGCGAGACCGGGGCCTGCGAGTTCGAGCTCTATATGTACCGGCGCAAGGCCGACCCGATCTGGGTCGCGGTGCAGGGACGCGCGGTCAATCCGGAGCGGCCCGAGCTGGGCTACATCTTTGCCTTCGTCGACATCGACGAGCGCAAGCGCTCGGAGCGCGAGCTGCGGTCGACGCTCACCGAGCTGCAGCTCATCTTCGACAACGCACTGGTCGCGATGCTGTACGTATCGAACGACCTCATCCTCAAGGCCAACGCGGCGACCGAACGGCTGTTCGGCTACGACCCGCGTGACTATTCGGAACTCGTGGTCTCGTCGCTTTTTGCGGCGCCGGTTGACTGGGAGCAGGTCGCAGCCGAAGTCATGGAGACCGGCCCCGACGAGCGTTACTCGTTCGAACTGCTGATGCGCCGGGCCGACGGAACCACCTTCTGGTGCGCCGGCAACGGCCGGCTGCTCGAGCCGGGCTCCCCCGAGCGCGGCCTCATCCTGTCGTTGATGGATGTCGACGCGCGCCGCCGGTCCGAGGAGGAGTTGAAGCGGGTGCGCAACTACCTTGACCTGGTGGTCGAGAACCTGCCGGTGCTGGTCTCAGTCCGCGAGGCGGAGACCGGCCGCTTTGTCAGCCTGAATCGCGCCGGCGAGCAGATCACCGGACTGTCGCGACAGCAGGTGATCGGCCGCACCTGGCGCGAGGTGTACGCACGGCAGTTTGCCGACCTTTACGCCGAACTTGACCGCAAGGCGCTGGCCTCGGGGTCGCAGGTCGATCGCCCGCGCGACGTGATGTTGCGGGCGGACGGCAAGCGACTCACGGTCAACCAGCGCGTCGTGCCGCTGTTCGAGCCAGGCCCGGGGGTCGAGGCGCTGCCGCGCTACGTCATGTCGATCATCGATGACCTGACCGAGGAAGTCCGCGCCGAGGTGGCGCTGCGCGAGACCGAGGCGCGCTTCCGCCAGTTCGCCGAGAACATCGACCAGCTGCTGTTCATCATGACCGGAGATTTCTCCGGAGTGCTGTACGTCAACCCGCGCTACCAGGCACTGCTCGGTGCGCCGGTCGAGGAACTGATCGAGAACCCGCGCAGCGCGCTGCGGCACGTCGTGGGCGAGGACTCGCCGCGCGTGTTGCGCATGCTGCCACGGCTGGTCGCGCGCATGCGGCGCCTGCTGCGTTCCGAGTTCCGCGTGCGCATCAATCATGCTTCGCGGGGCGTGCGCCTGATCGACATTCGGCTGAACCCGGTGCGCATGGAGGATGGAGCAATCCGTGTGTTTGGCGTGGCCGACGACATCACCGAGCGCGAGGCCGCCGAGCGCCAGCGCATGGAAGAGATCGTCAAGCAGCGCGATATCCTGGTGCGCGAGGTGCATCACCGCATCAAGAACAATCTTCAGGGTGTGGCGGGCCTGATACAGCAGGCGGCAGTCGCGCGGCCCGAAGTGGCGCCGGCCCTCGAGGAAGCTGCGGCCCAGATCCAGGCTATCGCGCAGGTGCACGGCCTGCAGATCCGCTCCACCGGGACCCTGCCGGTGCTCGGCGTGGCGCAGGGCATCTTCCAGAATCTCGCCAGCATGTTCGGCGTCGAGATCCGATTCGAACCGCCGCCTCCTGACCTCTGGCGCTACGGCCTGCCGGAAAGCGAGGCGGTGCCGCTGGCACTGGTCATCAACGAACTCGGCACCAACGCGATCAAGCACCGCACGAACCGGTCGGACGTGATCCAGGTGCGCGTGAATGCGCGTCCCGAAGGCATGGACTTTTCGATCGAGAACCCGGGGCAACTCAAGGCGGGCTTCAGCCTGCAGGACATTGCCGCGAGCGTGTCCGGCCTCGGTCTGGTGAAAGCACTGCTGCCGCGTCGAGGCGCACAGCTGTCGATAGAAGGTACCGGTAATGTCGTGCTGGCGCGCCTGCAGCTGTCGCCGCCGGCGGTTCGCGAGGAGAATGTCTGAGCCGACGCACCGGAGTACCGGCTGCGCCTGCGCAAACGAGCAAAGATGAACGAAGAACATCCCCTGATACTCGTGGTTGACGACGACCGCCTCGTCCTGGCGACGCTGGTCGCCGGTCTCAAGCAGGCAGGCTTCGAGGTGATCGAGGCCGACAATGGCGACGACGCGATCCTGCTGGCGCGCAAGTACAAGCCGAAGCTCGCGATCCTCGACATGCGCATGCAGGGCAAGTCGGGCATGGACGTCGCGCGCTACCTCGCGGCAAACACCAGCACCGGCTTCATGTTCCTGTCGGCTTTTGGCGACGCCGACATCGTCGAGGAAGCGACGCGCATGGGCGCGCTCGGCTACCTCGTGAAGCCGCTCGACGTGCGGCAGATCGTGCCCGCTGTTCGTGCCGCACTGGCGCGCTGGGAGGAACTGCGGGCTACACCGGCCGTTGCGCCCGAGAGCGCCGGGACGCCAGGCCGCGAGGAATACATCGCGCTGGGCATCTTGATGGAGCGGCTGCGCATCGACTACGACCGCGCGCTGGAGGCCCTGCGCGCACAGGCGCGCGCCGAGGGAATGAATGTCGCCCAGCTTGCGGCCAACATGGTCGAAGCAGCCAACCGCCTCAACTCGATCCCGCGCTAGGCGTAGATGCAACCGAACGACTACATCCAGCGCTTCGGCTTTCGTCGCTGGTACGAACGGCAACTGATCGAAAGCCACGGCTATCTGGCGTTGGGCTTCCTGGCGCTGATCCTGATGCTGTCAGGCGCCGAGGTGTTGAGCGACATGAAATACGGCGCAGGCTACGTCACCACGCTGCTGGTGGCAGCCGCCGGCGGGCTGCTGGTACTGGTGTCCTGGAAGCGCTTCAAGGTACTGCTGGCGCGGGCAGAACGTTTTGCCGAAGCTGCCGAGTGCCCGGCCTGCAAGACGTGGGGCAAGTTCCGCGTGCTCGGCCAGGAAGCCTCCCCTGACGACGACCCCCCCGAGGCCGGCCGCCCCGGCTGGCTGCGCGTGTGCTGCACGAAGTGCGGTGGGGAGTGGAAGATCGGCTGACGCCTCGGGTGTACGCGACGCCTTCGGCGTCGCACGTGCACCCTCGGCGGTACGCGCGCTAGCGCACGCGCTTGATTGTCTCGGCTGCGCTCCGGAGCGGCCGAGCGCTCCGCCGAATATCAACCCCACGGCACCCACCCTGCCCTCCCGCCAAGCGGGAGGGACATTGACACCCCTCCCTCTCCCTCCCCGCCGGGCGGGGAGGGCAAGCAGATCTAGCAGCGTGTGCAGCGCATTGCGGGGTGGGGTGCTCGCTCTTGTATTTCGGCGGAGCGCGCGGCCGCTCCGGAGCGCAGCCGACTGATCAGTGTTGAGCGGTTCGCGCAAGGCGCGAACCGTACCGCCGCGAGCTCACGTGCGACCCGAAGGGTCGCGTAAGTGAGCGGCGCTACTCCCAAAGCGTGAAGTAAAACGTCGCCCCGTGCCCGGGATTCGGGGCGGGGACGGCTTCGGCCCAGATGCGTCCGCCGTGGCGGCGGATGATTTTCTGCACGGTGGCAAGGCCAACGCCAGTGCCGGGGAATTCGTTGGCACTATGGAAGCGCTGGAACAGGCCAAAGAGTTTCTCAGCGAAACGCATGTCGAAGCCGGCGCCGTTGTCCTTCACGAAATAGGTGCGCGTAGCGTTGTCGTCCCGGAAACCGAATTCGATGCGTGCCTGCGGTGTTTTAGCGGTGAACTTCCAGGCATTGCCCAGCAGGTTCTGCAGCACCAGGCGCAGCAGCGTGCTGTCACCGTCGGCGCGCAGATCCGGTGCAATGACGAATTCAACGGCGCGCGTATGGTCCTGGGCGCGCAGGTCATCGGTGAGTTCGCGGGCGATCTGCGTCAGGTCGACGCGCTCGCGCGTGAGTTCGCGGCTGGTCATTCGCGACAGGGACAGCAGCGTCTCGATCATCGAATTCATGCGCTGGCTGGCGGCGACGATGCGGCGCAGGTGGTCGCGGCCGAGTTCGTCCAGTGGCTTGCCGCGGTCGCCGTAGTCCTCCAGCACGATCGTGGCGAACCCGTCCACGACGCGCAGCGGGGCGCGCAGGTCGTGCGACACCGAGTACGAGAAGCTGTCGAGTTCGCGCAGCGCGTGGTCCAGTTCGACCGAGCGCTCGGCAAGTTGCCGGTTCCGTTGCTCAAGGTCGGACTTCAGCTGAGTGATATCGCCGGCCGTCGCCGGGGCGGCGCTCCCGAGCAGGGGAGTCAGGTCGTGCGCGGCGCCGGCATAGCCGCGGAAGGTGCCTGTGCCTGAGAACAGCGGCGCGCCCGAGAGGGCAAGGATGCGCAGCGGCCGTCCATCGGTTCCATTCACCTCGACGCGCACGTCGAAGTAGGGTGCGCGCGCGGCGAGTGCCGTCAACAGAGCGGGCGGTGCATCGGCCCCGGACGTGATTTCCCACGGGCGGCGACCGACGAGGGAAGTGCAGTCGAACCAGTCGATCGAACGATGACTGCGCTCGACTTCGACGACGAAGCCATCCGCATTGGTGCGCCACGACCAGGTGGCCGATGCGGCCAGGGATTGCCGCATTGCATTGAGTTCGCGTCGGGAACGGTGCTGCTGGGCGAGCACGACGCCCGTCAGTGCGATGAGCGCGCCGATCGACGCGGCACCCAGCAGCCACAGCGCGGCGATGCCGCCCTGCGGTGCACCGAGCGCCACGGTGGCCGCCGACGCAGGCGATGCCGCACTGGCTGCGCCGAATGTGGCAGCGGCCGCTCGAGCGACGCGTGCGAGCGCACGCTCGCGTGCACCTCCGCGTGTCTGCGCGTTCCTCGTCAGAAAAGTTGCCGTCCCCACCGGCTCCGATTGTGCAGCAACACGGGGGCCGACGCGAGTGCGCACGCCTGCTTGGCGGTGTCTGAAATGCCCTTGGAGGGTGCGGCTTTTCAAGGGGTTGGGCTCCCCGCTTCGGACTAGCCTGCCATGACCATCCGACTGGTGCGTTCGCTCGCGCCCATTCATGCCGCACGCGCAGCCTCACTCTCTACTGCAGCGAATCCGACGACTGGTTCCCGTTGCACGGCCAGGCGCGGAGTCGGCCGCCATCGGCGAGGATGTCGCGACCGCAGATGCACGATTTGATCCGATCGCACTGCCGGGTGGTCATGCGCGCTTCAGCTCGATCGCGGTGCCGCTGATCGGTGTGCTGGTGCTGGTCGCGAGCTGGACAGTGGGCATCAGTTACTACTTCCATCATCGAAGCGCCGAGCAGGTGTTCCTCGGAACGCAGCGCGCCAAGGCCGAGCGGGCGGCAACGCTTGTCAACGCCACCATCGCCAGCGACTACAGCGCGCTGGAAGACTCGGCGCGTCGCATGGCAGAGCGGCCCGAACTCGTGGCGGCGTTGCAGCGTGCTGATGCAGATGAGGCCGTGCGGGCTTGGGCACAGCGCTCGCGTCACAGCGGCGAGGAGGTCGCGTTCGAAGTGCATGACGCGCGCGGCCAACTGATCGAGCGGGTCGGCAGCGCGGCGCAGTACCGCCTCGAGAACGCGGCCAAGAACGAAGCGGTGAAGGCTGCCCTGTCCGGACGCGCCAGCCTGGTCGCCGAGGCCGGCGAAACCGGTCTCACGTTGCGCGCCATCGCGCCGGTTGCGTCCGGCGGGCGGACGCTCGGTGTCATCGTCGCAGAGCAGCGCATTGACGCTGAGTACCTCGGCACGCTGGCGTCGAAGATCGGGCTGGACATCGCCCTTGTGAGCGGCCGCCACGCCCTGGCAGCCAGCGCGACTCCGGCGGACACCCGCTGGCTCGAGAAGACGGCCCGGTTCGTCACGGGGCGCTCGTCCGCGCAGATCGCGCTCGATGGCGGGCTTGACATCGCACTCGCACCGCTGGCTCTGACTCAGCAGCCGCTGGCGGTCGCGGCGCTGATGCCGAACAGCGAGGCCTACGACACGCTGTCGGAGTCGACCGAGGCATTCATTGCCGTGGTGCTGTTCGCGATCCTGGCGACGATCGCCGCTGGCCTGTACCTCAGTCACTACGTGATCCAGCCCGTGAAGGCGTTGACCGAGAGGGCGGAAGAACTGTCGCTGCGCTTTGCGGGCCGGCGTGCTGCTCGCCGCGGCGATGAACTCGACTCCCTCGTCGGCTCGTTCGAGGCGATGACGACGGCGTTGCTCTCGCACTCCGACCGCCTCGCCCGCGCACACAAGAGCGAACTGCAGAACAGCCTCGAACTGCAGCATCAGTACGCGCAGATGCGGCTGCTGCGCAGCCTGGCCACCGCGGCAAACGAGAGTGGCACCGTCGAATCGACGCTCGAGCGCGCGCTGCAGGAGATCGCTGGCTATCTCGACTGGCCGCTCGGACGTGTGGCGCTCCAGCAGGAGGCCGTCGCCGATGCGGCGCTGCCGCCGCGCTCGATCTGGTTCGCGCGCGATACGGAACGCTTCGGCGCGTTTATTGATGCGAGCAACCGTACGCCGATCGTTCCCTCGCCTGATCACCTGATCGGACGTGCGTATCTCTCCGGCACGCCGCACTGGGTTTCCGATCTGTCGCGCATGTCCGACTGGGACCGGTTGGTCGAGGCGCTCGACGCGGGCCTGCAGACCGGCATCGTCATCCCGGTCATCGCGCGCGGCCACGTGACCGCGTTCATCGAGTTCTTCTGCGACCACCGCGTCGAGGCGACCAACGAGCAGCTCGAACTGCTCGAGGCGATCAGCGCCGAACTCTCGCGTGTGGCCGAACGGCAGCGGGCCGAGCGCGATGTGCGCGAGCGCGAGCTGGAAGCAAGCCGCCTGGCGATGGTCGCGTCGCGCACGGACCAGATGGTGATGATCCTGGATCCGTCGGGACGCATCGAATGGGCCAATGACGCCTGCGCGCGCTTTTCGGGCTACTCGCTGCAGGACGTGCGCGGAACATTGGCGCACACGCTGCTGCGCGGACCGCAGACCGATGCTGCGGCGACCGACGCCATTGCCGAAGCAGTGGTGCGCGGCGAACCGTGCCGCGTCGAGTTCGTGGCCTATACCCGCGACGGCGAGATGCGGGTGCTCGAAGTCGAGGGCCAGCCCCTGCGCGACGAACAGGGCCGTTACTTCCAGTACGCGCTGATCAGCCCGGACATCACCGAGCGCAAGCGCACCGAGGCGGCGCTGCGCGAGAGCGCGGAGTACTTCCGGGCGCTGTTCGACGAGTCGCCGGTGGCGGCCGCTATCCAGGCGCCGGATTTCCGCATCGTTCGTGCCAACGCCGCGCACACGCGGATGCTGGGCTACACGATCGACCAGGTGATCGGCAAGGACCCGATCAACTTCTATCACCCGGACGACATGGACGCGGCGCACGCCTCGCGCCGCGCGCTGTCCCGCTCGGAGCGTGGCCCGACGACGTTCGAACGCCGAATGCTGACCGGCGATGGCCGCACGATCTGGGTCCGCGGGCATTCTGTGCGCTTCAGTGATGCCGGCGGGGAGCGCTATACGCTGACAATCCTCGAGAACATTACCGAGAGCAAGCACGTCGAGCATGTCCTGCGCGAGGCCAAGGAGCTTGCAGAGTCGGCGAGCCGCGCGAAGTCGCAGTTCCTCGCCAACATGAGCCACGAAATCCGCACGCCGATGAACGGCGTGCTCGGCATGACGGAGCTGTTGCTCGGCACGCCGCTGTCGGACAAGCAACGACGGTTTGCCGAGGCGGTTTATCGCTCGGGAGAGTCGCTGCTCGAGATCATCAACGACATTCTCGACTTCTCGAAGATCGAAGCCGGCAAGCTGGAACTCGAATCGGTCGACTTCAACCTGCGCACCGTCGTCGAGGACGTGTTCGAACTGCTCGCCCCGCGGGCCCACCAGAAGCGGCTCGAACTCGCCTCGCGCATCGAGCCGTCGGTGCCCGATGTGGTGCGCGGTGATCCGATGCGCCTGCGCCAGGTGCTCACCAACCTCGTCGGCAACGCCATCAAGTTCACCGAGGCCGGCGAGGTCATCGTCAGTGTCGGCTGCAGGGCACAGCCTCCGTACGAGGCGCCGCGAGTCAGCTTCGAGGTGCGCGACAGCGGCATCGGCATGCGTCCGGAGGCGCTGGAAAAGCTCTTCACCGTGTTCATGCAGGCCGACCAGTCGATGTCGCGACGCTACGGAGGCACCGGTCTGGGACTGGCGATCAGCAAGCAACTCGTTGAGCTGATGGGCGGGCAGATCACGGTCGAGAGTCGCTTCGGCGAGGGCTCGGTGTTCCGCTTTGACGTGCCGCTGCCCGCCGGGGAGGCCGCTGCCGTTGCGGCGCCGTCCAACATTGGTGAGTTGCGCGGGCGGCGAGTGATTCTGGTCGAGGACAATCCGACCAATCGCAGCATTCTCGAGGCCCAGCTGCGCGGATTTGGCATGGATGTGGCGACAGCCGACAACGGCGCCACCGCGCTGGAGCTGCTTCGCGCTGCGGCGCGCGCCTCGACACCATTTGACGCTGCGGTGATCGACATGAAGATGCCGATCATGGACGGGCTGACGATGGCGACCGAACTGCGCCGCGATCCGCTGCTCGCCGAGGTGCGCATGGTGATGCTCACTTCGCTGGGCAGCGGAAATGAGGCCCGGCTGGCCTACGACAGCGGGATCGAGGCCTACCTGACGAAACCGGTGCGCCAGGCGGAGTTGGTCGAGGCGCTCGGGCGCGTGCTGCAGACCGAGTCTCCCAGCACTCCGCCCATCCTGACGGTGGCGCCAGGACGACGGGCGCGGGTCCTGATCGTCGAGGACAACGCGGTGAACCAGGAAGTCGCCCGCGCGATGCTGGTGGAACTCGGATGCTCGATCCGCGTGGCCGCCGACGGCCGTGAGGCACTGGCTGTACTGCGCGACGATACGTTCGACCTGGTGTTCATGGACTGCCAGATGCCCGAAATGGATGGCTTCGAGGCGGTGCGGCGGTTCCGCGCCTCGGCCGCAACCGGCTATGCGACGCGCGGCGACGTGCCGATCGTCGCGTTGACCGCGAACGCGCTCGCCGGTGACGCCGAGCGCTGTATTGCTGCGGGCTTCGACGATTACCTGGCCAAACCCGTGCGCAAGGAGCAACTCGACGGTGCTCTGCTGCGCTGGGTGGGGGAGGTGGGCGGGCCCGCGACTTCGGACGCTGCCACGGAACCGCCGGCGCCAGCGATCGAGCCGACGCCGCAACCGGCTGATGAAACGGTTTCGAGAGATGAGCGGCCGACGATCGACCTGACCGTCATCGACCTGATCCGTGACATGGAGCGGCGCGGCGCGACCCGGTTGCTGGAGCGGCTGGTCGCCACCTACATCACGACGGCGGCACGCCTGGTGGCGCAGGCGGCGTTCGCGCTCAAGTCGGGCGATGTCCCGTCGCTGCAGCACGCTGCCCATACGCTGAAGTCGTCCAGTGCCAATCTGGGCGCGATCGAGCTGTCGCGGCGCTTTGCCGCGCTGGAGCGACATGCGCGTGGAGGTGCGATCGACGCGGCGCGCGAAGAATGGGGCGCGACGCAACTGGAGTACGAACGCGCCATCAAGGTCCTGCAGGAAATTCTGGCCGCCGACGAAGCGGTCGTGTCGAACTGAGGGTGAAGTGCGAGTAATGAACAACGAAGCTCCACGATCCGGCAAGCGGACCGAAGAACCGCAGGAAGGCACCGGCTCGGCGCCCCGCGCGGACCTCGTGCTGCTGGTCGACGACGATCCGGTCGCACGCCTGCTGACCGCGTCGGCGCTCGCCGAGCGCAACTGGCGTGTGATCGAGGCGGATGGCGGCGCAGCGGCGCTCGAACTCTTTGCCGACAACCAGCCGGATGTCGTCGTACTTGACGCGCTGATGCCGGAGGTCGACGGTTTCATCACCTGCGAGCGCCTGCGGCGGTTGACCGGTGGCGAGCACGTGCCGATCCTGATGCTTACCGGGCTCGACGACGAAACGTCGATCGCGCGCGCCTATGAGGCCGGCGCCACGGACTTCTTCGTCAAGAGCACGACGCAATGGACGCTGCTGTCGGAGCGGCTGCGCTACATGATCCGTGCCTCGCGCATGCGCGAGGAACTGGCGGAAAGCCGCGCCAAGCTCTCCAAGGCACAACGCATCGCGCGCCTCGGCAGCTGGGAATGGGACATCGCCGGGCGCTGGGTCAGGCTGTCCGAGGAGTGCTTCGCGATCGCCGGGCTGCCGTCGCAGGAGGACGGGCTCGCCGACTGGTTCGTGTGGTCGCGCGTCGTCGAGGATGAGCGCGCCCGCATCGAGATGATGTTCCGCGAGGCGCTGGCGGGCAACGGGCAGATGAACTTCGAGTGCCGCATCGCGCGTCCGACCGGACAGGTGCGCGTGGTGCAAATAGAAGGCGAGGTCGATCGCGACGAGGCCGGCCGGGCCAAGGCGGTGCACGGCGTGATCCAGGACATCACCGAACGCAAGCAGGCCGAGGACCAGATCCGGCAGCTGGCAAACTACGACAGCCTGACCGGCCTGCCCAACCGCCGCTTCTTCCGCGACCAGTTCCAGGCCGCACTCGAGCGCGCCCGCACCAGCGGCTCTGCGGTAGGCGTTCTCTTCATCGATCTCGATCGATTCAAGCAGATCAACGACACGCTGGGACATCAGGTCGGCGACCAGCTGCTGCGCGAAGTCGCCAAGCGCCTGCATCAGTGTGTGCGCGAGAACGACACGGTTGCCCGCGGAGCAGAGGCCACCGGCGCGCTGCGCAACGGGCGTCCGCCCAACATCGGTTCGGCTACGCGCAACCTCGCGGCGGGCTCGCATATCGCTCCAGTGACGGCAGCCACGTCGAACAGCGTTGCGCGACTCGGCGGTGACGAGTTCACGATCCTGCTCTCGGACTTGGCGGAGCCCAGCGCCATCGAGGCAGTGGCGCAGCGATTGATCGAGACGATGCGGCGCCCGTTTGCCTTCTCCGGCCACGAGCTGTTCGTGACGGCGTCGATGGGAGTCGCCACCTATCCGGTCGACGGCGGCGATGTCGACACACTGCTGCGCAAGGCCGACATTGCGATGTATGCGGTCAAGGACAGCGGGCGCAACGGCATCATGCGGTTCTCGAACGCGATGAACACCGCCACCGCCGAGCGCTGGCGCCTGGAGACCGCACTGCACCGGGCGCTCGAGCGCGAGGAACTGGTGATGTACTACCAGCCGAAGGTCAATGTCATCGACGGAACGATCGTCGGCGCCGAGGCGCTGATGCGCTGGAAGCGGGGCGGCGAACTGGTGCCACCCGGCGAGTTCATCACGGTGGCAGAGGAGTCGGGACTCATCGTGCCGATCACCGAGTGGGCAGTGCGCGAGGTCTGCAAGCAGATGGTGACGTGGGCGGAAGAGGGCATGCCGCCGACGCCGGTGTCGATCAACATCTCCGGCCGGCACATCCAGCGCGCCAACCTGGTCGAGCCGGTGCAGGCGGCGCTGGCGGGTTTTCACCTCGACGCACGCCTGCTGGAGCTCGAGCTCACCGAGACCGTGCTGATGCAGAACCTGGGCCACGCATTGCCGCTGCTGCAGGCGCTGAAGGACCTCGGGGTGGCGATTTCGGTGGACGACTTCGGCACCGGGTACTCATCCCTTTCCTACCTGAAGAAGCTGCCGATCGACACGCTGAAGATCGACCGCTCGTTCGTGCGCGAACTCGAAACGAGTGGCGACAACGCCGCGATCGTCGCGGCGATCATCGCGATGAGCAAGAGCCTGAAACTGCGCGTTGTCGCCGAAGGCGTGGAAACCCAGGGGCAGATGACGCGGCTCTTCGACCAGGGCTGTCAGCTGATGCAGGGATTCCTGTTCTCGCCCGCCGTTCCGGGCTCGGACTTCCATGCGCTGATCCGCAGCAGCGTCGGCCGCCCACATTGGCGCGTGAACTTCGGGCCGCGGCGCGGCGTCACCGGCCCGGCGATGCCGGTCGACGAGCACTCGAACGGCCGGCACCACGGCA
>Ga0316601_100000588_pt1 | contig 16132 bp, 14 predicted proteins | sample OWC_soil_day5_no_FD_207663 | JGI IMG/M metagenome (GOLD analysis project Ga0316601, IMG submission 207663) | Wetland soil microbial communities from Old Woman Creek delta, Ohio, United States - OWC_soil_day5_noCT | ecosystem: Environmental > Terrestrial > Soil > Wetlands | place: USA: Ohio... | reverse complement strand
CTCGTCGCGGTCAGGGGCGGCGAGCACGGCATCGAGGGTGTCACCCTTGTGGACGCGGCCGTAGCCTTCGGCCACTGCCAGCAAGTGCAAATCATGGTTCCCCAGGACGCAGATGGCGGCATCGCCGAGGCTTTTGACCCAGCGAAGCACGGCGAGCGAATCCGGTCCGCGATTGACCAGATCCCCTACGAACCATAGCCGGTCGGCCGTTGCATCGAAGCGAAGCTGATCCAGGAGTCGCAACAAGGAATCGTGACACCCCTGAGGATCGCCAATGACATAGGTGGGCATATAAAATACGGTTTCTTCTGCACGCTGTGTTGACCCGCATCATAGCGCTCCCGCCTGAACCCCTTGTGACGCCTGCGCCATGAAATCCCTGATCCGCCTGTTTTTCCGTACCCTGCGCCTCGTTCTCACGCCCTTCCTGCTGCTGGGCAACTGGCTCACCCAGCCCAAGGGCATCGTGCGCCCGCCCGCCGAACAGCAGGCCGTCGACACGCGCACGCAAAATCTCGCGCTATACCACTTCCCAACCTGCCCGTTCTGCCTGAAAACCCGCCGCACCATGCGGCGACTGTCGCTCAACATCGAACTGCGCGATGCCCAGCATGACGAAGCGCATCGCGCTGCGCTGATCGCCGGCGGCGGCAAGCCGCAGGTGCCTTGCCTGCTGATCCGCGACGCGCAGGGCAAGCAAACCTGGCTGTATGAGTCCGACGCCATCAATGCCTGGCTGAATCGCGAATTCGGCGCCGCATGAGCCTGCTTTCCGCACTCAATCCGCCGCAGCGCGAAGCGGCGAAGTACCTCGATGGTCCCCTGCTGGTACTGGCGGGTGCCGGCTCGGGCAAGACGCGGGTGATCACCCACAAGATTGCCTATCTGATTGGCGAGTGCGGCTACAAGCCGGGATCGATTGCCGCGATCACCTTCACCAACAAGGCCGCGCGCGAAATGCAGGAACGTGCGTCGAAGCTGACGCAGGGAGTCAACACCAAGGGGCTGATTGTCACCACCTTCCACTCGATGGGCTTGCGCATGCTGCGCGAGGACGCGAAGTTCGCCGAGTTGAAACCGGCGTTTTCGATCCTCGATTCGGCCGACGCAATGGGCATCATCTCGGAAATTCTCAAAACCACCGACAAGCAGGAAATCCGCCGTGCGGTGTCTCGCATCTCGCTGTGGAAGAACGAACTGAAGTCGCCCGCCGCCGCGCTTGCCACCGCCGAGGACGACAATGCACGCGCCTACGCGAAGATCTACGACCGCTACGACGCCACCCTGCGCGCCTACCAGGCGGTCGATTTTGACGACCTGATCCGCCTGCCCGCCGAATTATTGGACAGCCACGCCGAACTGCGCGAGAAGTGGCAGAACCGGCTGCGCCACATCCTGATCGACGAATACCAGGACACCAACATCGCCCAGTACCGCCTGCTGCAGAAGCTCACCGGCGTGCGCGCGGCGTTCACCGCGGTCGGCGACGACGACCAGGCGATCTACGGCTGGCGCGGCGCCTCGGCCGACAACCTGCGCCAGTTGCGCGAGGACTATCCGCACCTGCACGTGGTCAAGCTGGAGCAGAACTACCGCTCGACCGTGCGTATTCTCAAGGCCGCCAACAGCCTGATCGCCAACAATCCCAAGCTGTTCGAAAAACGTCTATGGAGCGACCTCGGGCACGGCGACGCGCTGCAGATCATGCCGACGCGCGACGACGAGCACGAAGCGGAATCGGTGGTGATGCGCCTGCTGTCGCACAAGTTCCAGCATCGCACCGAGTGGCGCGACTACGCGATCCTGTACCGCGGCAACTACCAGGCGCGCGTGTTCGAACAGGCGCTGCGAAACGAGAAAGTGCCGTACCAGCTATCCGGCGGGCAATCGTTCTTCGACCGCGCCGAAATCAAGGACGTCATCGCCTATCTGAGGCTGATCGCCAACAGCGACGACGATCCCGCCTTCATCCGCGCGGTCACCACGCCGAAGCGCGGCATTGGTGCGGCGACCCTGGAAAAGCTCGGCCAGGTGGCCGCCACCTTGCACGTGAGCCTGTTCGAGGCGGTGTTTTCGGCTGCCGCCACCGCGCAAATCGTTGAGCGCCACCTGGCGCCGCTGCTGGAATTCTGCAATTTCATCAATCGGTTCGAAGCACGGGTGACCCGTGAGCCGGCGGGGGAAGTGCTGGACGATCTGCTGAAGACCATCGGCTACGAGGTGTATCTGTTCGACCAGGACGACCAGCGCGCGGCGCAGACCAAGTGGAACAACGTGCTGGAATTCGCGGCCTGGATCGCCAAGAAGGGCGAAGAGGATGAAAAGGATCTGTTGCAGCTGACCCAGACCATCGCCCTGATCACACTGCTGGAAGGCCGCGAAGACGAGGAGCCGAACGCGGTCCGCTTGTCCACCCTGCACGCGGCCAAGGGGCTGGAATTCGGACATGTATTTCTGGTCGGCGTCGAGGAAAACATTCTCCCGCATCGCGATGCGGTGGATGAGGGACGGCTGGAAGAGGAGCGCCGCCTGATGTACGTCGGCGTCACCCGTGCGAAAAAATCGCTCACGCTGTCGTACTGTTCGCGGCGCAAGCGCGCACGCGAAACGGTTGCGTGCGATCCGTCACGCTTCATCGACGAATTGGGGGATGACGTGCGGCAGCCGGACAAGCCGACCGACGCGGACGCGAAGGCCAGTGGCAGCAATCGGCTGGCTGCCTTGAAGGCGATGCTCGGTTGAGCGCAAGCAGCTGCGGGCTGGGTGCGCGCAGCTGCTGATCAGGTCCTTACAGCGACAGAACCCACTTGGAGAGTTTCTGCGCATCCGCCGGCGCAATCTTCTGCGGGGGCATCGGAATCTTGCCCCACTTGCCTTTGGCGCCTTTCAGCATGCTGTTGCTCAACATCGCCTCGGCATCTTTCTGTCCCTTGTACTTAGCAGAAATATCCTTGAACGCAGGACCCATTTTCTTTTTGGCCACGTCATGGCAGGTCATGCATTTGCTCTTGGTGGCAAGTTCCTGGCTGGCGTGAGCCGACACCGTGCAGAGGGGCAGGGCAAGGGCAATCAGGGCAACGAATTGCTTCATTTCGAACCTCCGTTCAAATGGATAAGAATATCTGGAAATAATTATATTGGTCCATTTCGGACCTGTCCAGTAGGGCAAATTGTCGCACGCGGGCGCGCATGAAAAAGGGGACGCCGCAGCGTCCCCTTCTGGTCGTCCAAGCAGCGATCAGTTGACCTTGGGATCCAGTTCGCCCTTGTCGTAGCGCTTCTGCATCTCTTCAAGATTGAAGACCTTCTTGATCTTGCTGGCCTGGCCGGCTGCGCCGAAGGCTTCGTAGCGTGCCTTGCAGATGTCGCTCATGCCCTTGGTGGCTTCCTTGAGGAATTTGCGCGGATCGAAGTTGGCCTTGTTTTCAGCCAGGTGCTTGCGGATGGCGCCGGTGGAGGCCATGCGCAGGTCGGTGTCGATGTTGACCTTGCGCACGCCGTTCTTGATGCCTTCGACGATTTCCTCGACCGGCACGCCGTAGGTCTGTCCCATGTCGCCGCCGTAGCTGTTGATGATGGCGAGCCAGTCTTCCGGAACGGAGGACGAGCCGTGCATCACCAGGTGGACGTTGGGGATGCGGGCGTGGATTTCTTTCACGCGGTCGATGCGCAGCACCTTGCCGGTGGGCTTCTGGGTGAACTTGTAGGCGCCGTGCGAGGTGCCGATGGCGATGGCCAGGGCGTCGACCTTGGTCTTGGTGACGAAGTCGGCGGCTTCGTTGGGGTCGGTCAGCAGCATGGAGTGGTCCAGGGTGCCTTCGGCGCCGTGGCCGTCTTCCTCGCCGGCCTTGCCGGTCTCCAGCGAGCCCAGGCAGCCGAGTTCGCCTTCCACCGACACGCCGCAGGCGTGCGCCAGGTCCACCACTTTGCGGGTGACGTCGACGTTGTATTCGTAGGAGGCCGGCGTCTTGCCGTCTTCCTTCAGCGAGCCGTCCATCATCACCGAACTGAAGCCGGACTGGATGGAACGGAAGCAGATGCTCGGCGACGCGCCGTGATCCTGGTGCATGCAGACGGGAATCTGTGGGTACATTTCGATCGCCGCCAGAATCAGGTGGCGCAGGAAGGGCTCGCCGGCGTAGGAACGCGCACCGGCGGATCCCTGCAGGATCACCGGGGAATCCACGGCAGCGGCGGCCTGCATGATCGCGTGCACCTGCTCCATGTTGTTGACGTTGAACGCGGGCAGGCCATAGCCGTTCTCGGCGGCATGGTCGAGCAGTTGACGAAGGGAAATCAGGGCCATTTACAGTCTCCTAAGGTTAAAAATATGCAGCAAGCGTGTTGGCAGAATCAGGACTTTTTCGAGCCGCCCACGCGGACGATTTTCATGGTGTTGGTGCCACCCGACTGGCCGATGGGTTCGCCGATGGTCAGCAGGATCAGGTCGCCATCGCGCACCGCGCCGCGCCGCCTCAGTTCTTCCTCGGCCTCCGCCAGCAGCACGTCGCGTTCCTTGCTGGTCGTCTTGAGGTTGATCGGGTACACGCCACGGAAAAGAGTGACTTTTCTACGGGTTTCGACCTGCGGTGTCAAGGCATAGATCGGGACGCGGGTCGACAGACGGCTCATCCACAGACAGGTGTTGCCCGACTCGGTGAGCGCCGCGATCGCCTTGATGTTGAGGTGCACCGAGGTGAACACCGCCGACATGGCGATCGCCTCGTCGGGACGCAGGAAACTGTGGTCGAGCCGCGCACCGGAAAAATCGGGCTCGGCCTCCTTTTCGGCTTCCAGACACACGCGGTCCATCGCCTGCACCGCCTCGACCGGGAATTGCCCGGCGGCCGTTTCGGCCGACAGCATCACCGCATCGGTGCCGTCCAGTACCGCATTGGCGACGTCGGACACTTCGGCACGGGTCGGGATCGGGCTGGAAATCATCGACTCCATCATCTGGGTCGCGGTGATGACCACCTTGTTGCGCTCGATCGCCATGCGAATCATGCGCTTCTGCAGCGCCGGCACCGCAGCATCGCCGACTTCCACGCCGAGGTCGCCACGCGCCACCATGATGGCGTCGGAGGCCTCGAGGATTTCTTCCAGGTGCTCGATCGCCTCGGTGCGCTCGATCTTGGCAACCAGCTGGCTCTTGCCGCCGGCCGCGCGCAGCAGTTCGCGGGCCTGGCGCATGTCGGCACCGGAGCGCGGGAACGACACCGCGAGATAATCCGCCTTCAGGGCGGCGGCAGTCTTGATGTCCTCGATGTCCTTCTCGGTCAGCGCGGCAGCCGACAGGCCGCCGCCCTTGCGGTTGATGCCCTTGTTGTTGGATAGCACGCCGCCCTGCACCACCTTGCAGACGATTTCGGTGCCCTTGACCTCTTCAACCCAGAATTCGATGCGGCCGTCGTCCAGCAGCAGCGTGACGCCGCGCTTCACATCGTTGGGCAATTCCTTGTAGTCGAGGCCGACCCGGGTCTGGTCGCCGAGCGCGCACGCGGCATCGAGGATGAAGGTGTCGCCCTTGGCGAGGACGATCTTGCTGTCCTTGAATTTGCCGATGCGGATCTTCGGGCCCTGCAGGTCGACCAGCACGCCGACCGCGCGGCCGCGTGCGCGGGCGAGCGAGCGCACCAGTTCGGCGCGGTCGATATGATCCTGCGCCGTGCCATGGGAAAAGTTGAGACGCACCACATCCAGCCCGGCTTCCATCATCCGATCCAGCGTTTTCGGATCGGAGCAGGCGGGGCCCAGAGTGGCGACGATTTTGGTTCTGCGAATCATTGTTTGGGTGAAGCGTTCAGATGAGAGGAGGAGCAGAAAGCCCGAGGGGAAGCGTTACGCTTCCCCTCGGGCTTTCCGTGAAAGGCTTAAGCCTTCGCGCGTTCCTCCAGAATCGCCACGGCGGGCAGGACCTTGCCTTCCAGGTATTCGAGGAAAGCGCCGCCGGCGGTGGAAATGTAGCTCACCTTGTCGTAGATGTCGTATTTCTGGATCGCGGCGATGGTGTCGCCGCCGCCGGCCAGGGTGAAAGCGTTGGTGTTGGCAATCGCCATGGCGATGGTCTTGGTGCCTTCGCCGAACTGGTCGAATTCGAACACGCCGACGGGGCCGTTCCATACCACGGTGCCGGCCTTCATGATGATGTCGGCGAGTTCCTGCGCGCTCTTCGGGCCGATGTCGAAAATCATGTCGTCGTCGGCGACGTCTTTGGCATCCTTCAGCACAGCGGGCTCGTTGGCGTCGAATTTCTTGCCGCACACCACATCTACGGCGATGGGAATGGTCGCGCCGCGCGCGGTCATCTTTTCGATCAGCGCTTGGGCGGTCGGCACCAGGTCGTCTTCGCACAGCGACTTGCCGACATTGTGGCCGGTCGCCTTGAGGAAGGTGTTGGCGATGCCGCCGCCGACCACCAGCTGTTCGCACTTCTCGGCCAGCGCTTCCAGAACGGTCAGCTTGGTGGAGACCTTGGAGCCGCCGACGATGGCGACCATCGGCCGCGCCGGGTTGGCCAGCGCCTTGTCGAGCGCCTCGAGTTCTTCAGTCAGCAGGATGCCGGCCGCAGCGGTGGGTGCGAACTTGGCGATGCCGTGGGTCGAGGCTTCGGCACGGTGCGCGGTGCCAAAGGCGTCCATCACGAAGACGTCGCACAGTGCGGCGTATTTCTTCGCGGTGTCGTCGACGTTCTTCTTCTCGCCCTTGTTGACGCGGCAGTTTTCCAGCACCACCAACTCGCCGTCGGCGACGTCGAAGCCGCCATCGGTCCATTCACGGATCAGCCGAACGTTCTTGCCGAGTTTCTGCGCGATGACGTCGACCACGGGCTTCAGCGAATCCTCTTCCTTGAACTCGCCTTCGGTGGGGCGCCCCAGGTGCGAGGTGACCATCACCTTGGCGCCGGCCTTGAGGCAGTGCTCGATGGTGCGCATCGAGGCGGTGATGCGGGCGTCGGAGGTGACCTTGCCGTCCTTGACCGGAACGTTCATGTCGGCGCGGATGAACACGCGCTTGCCTGCGAGATCGAGATCGGTGACGCGAATGAATGCCATGGTTTTGTTCTCCACAAAAAAGTAAGGTTTAAGGGTTGGCCCGCAACGCGTGCCAGACCTTAAAGCTCACACGCCGGGCAAGGCGGAAGGCGCGGCACGCGCCGCACCGCCTTGCCCTTCATGCATTATTTCGCCACGTGCTCGACCAGACGCAGCATGTTGCAGGTGTAGCCGTACTCGTTGTCGTACCACGACACGACCTTGACGAAGGTGTCGTCGAGGGCGATACCGGCATCGACGTCGAAGGTCGAAGGGGCGCTGTTGCCAACGAAGTCGGTGGAGACCACTTTCTCTTCGGTGTAGCCCAGCACGCCCTTCATGGCGCCGGCGGAGGCGGCCTTCATGGCTGCGCAGATGTCGGCATAGCTGGCGGGCTTGCTCAGCTCAACGGTCAGGTCGACGACCGACACGTCGGAAGTGGGAACCCGGAAAGCCATGCCGGTCAGCTTGCCCTTCAGTTCCGGCAGTACCACGCCGACGGCCTTGGCCGCGCCCGTGGAGGACGGAATGATGTTTTCCAGAATGCCACGGCCGCCGCGCCAGTCTTTGGAGGACGGGCCGTCAACGGTTTTCTGGGTGGCGGTGGCCGCATGCACGGTGGTCATCAGGCCGCGCTTGATGCCCCAGTTGTCGTGCAACACCTTGGCCACCGGGGCCAGGCAGTTGGTGGTGCAGGACGCGGCGGACACGATGGCCTGGCCGGCGTAGGTGGTGTGGTTCACGCCGTACACGAACATCGGGGTGGAATCCTTGGCGGGGGCGGATTGAACCACTTTTTTCGCACCGGCCTTGATGTGGGCTTCGCAGGACTCGGTGGTCAGGAAGAAGCCGGTGCAGTCGATGACGATGTCGGCCCCCACTTCGTTCCACTTCAGGTTGGCGGGATCGCGCTCGGCCGTCAGACGAATCTTCTTGCCGTTGACGATCATGTTGCCGCCATCGACGGCGATGTCGCCGTTGAAACGACCATGCACGGAGTCGTATTTCAGCATGTAAGCCAGGTAGTCGGGGTCGAGCAGGTCATTGATCGCCACGATCTCGATGCCGGGAAAGTCCTTCGCCACAGCGCGGAACACCATGCGGCCGATGCGGCCAAAACCGTTAATACCAACTTTGATTGCCATTTGCAGTCTCCTAGGTTGAGAAATCTTTTTTTCCGCGAAGGGCGCGAAGAAGCGCGAAGTTTTTTCTTCGCGAAGCTTCGTAACCCTCGCAGACGCAGGGTTTTACAGGACGCCCTTCACCGCGGCCACGACGGCCTCGGTCGTGATGCCGAAGTGCTTGAACAGCGCCGGGGCCGGAGCGGATTCGCCGAAGCTGTCGATGCCGATCACGGCGCCTTCCAGGCCCACGTACTTGCGCCAGAAGTCGGTGACACCGGCTTCCACCGCGACGCGCGGCAGGCCCTTGGGCAGTACGCTTTCACGGTAGGCCGCGTCTTGGCGATCGAAGGTGTTGGTCGACGGCATCGACACCACACGCACCGCGATGCCTTCGGCGGCGAGGGCTTCCTGGGCCTTCACCGCCAGCTCGACTTCGGAACCGGTGGCGATGATGACGGCCTTGGCACCGGCAGCGTCCTTCAGCACATAACCGCCCTTGGCGATGTTGGCCAGGGTGACCGCGTCACGCGCCATGAACGGCAGGTTCTGGCGGCTGAGGATGTGACAGGTGGGGCCGCTGTGGCGCTCGACCGAGGCGACCCAGCCGACCAGGGTTTCCACGGTGTCGCACGGACGCCAGACGTCGATGTTGGGGATCATGCGCAGGGTGGCGGTCTGCTCCACCGGCTGGTGGGTCGGGCCGTCTTCGCCGAGGCCGATGGAATCGTGCGTGAACACGTGGATCACGCGCTGCTTCATCAGTGCGGCCATGCGGATGGCGTTGCGCGAGTACTCGGAGAACATCAGGAAGGTGCCGCCGAACGGCAGCAGGCCGCCGTGTAGCGCCATGCCGTTCATGATCGCGGCCATGCCGAATTCACGCACGCCGTAGCTGATGTAGTTGCCGGGGTTGCCGTGACGCACCGGATGGCAGCCCGTCCAGTTGGTCAGGTTGGAGCCGGTGAGGTCGGCCGAGCCGCCGAGGAACTCGGGCAGCGCGGAAGCCAGCGCATTGATCGCGATCTGGCTGGCCTTGCGGGTGGCGACGGTTTCGGCTTTGGCGTTAATCGCGGCCAGCTGCTCGGCGACGTGCGCCTTCCAGTTGGCGGGCAGCTCGCCCTTCATGCGGCGCTCGAACTCGGCCGCTTCAGCCGGGTAGGCCGCCTTGTATTCGGCGAACTTGTTGTTCCACAGCGTTTCCAGTCCCTGCCCCTTGGTCTTGGCATCCCAGCCGGCGTAAATGTCGGCGGGAATTTCGAACGCGGGATGGTTCCAGCCGATATGCTTGCGGGTGGCCTCGACTTCGTCGTGGCCCAGCGCGGCGCCGTGCACGTCGTGGGTGCCTTCCTTGTTGGGCGAACCCTTGCCGATGATGGTCTTGCAGCAGATCAGCGTGGGCTTGTCGGTACTGGCCTTGGCTTTCTGGATGGCGGCCTCGAGCGCGACGACATCGTGGCCATCAACATTCGGCACCACGTTCCAGCCGTAGGCTTCGAAGCGCTTGGCGGTGTCGTCGGTGTACCAGTTCTCGATGTGGCCGTCGATCGAAATGCCGTTGTCGTCCCAGAAGGCGATCAGCTTGTTCAGCTTCCAGGTGCCGGCCAGCGCGCAGGCTTCGTGCGAGATGCCCTCCATCATGCAGCCGTCGCCCATGAATACGTAGGTATGGTGGTCGACGATCGCGTGGTCGGGCTTGTTGAATTCGGCAGCGAGGATCTTCTCCGCCATCGCCATGCCGACGGCATTGGTGATGCCCTGGCCGAGCGGGCCGGTGGTGGTCTCGACGCCGGGGGCGTAGCCGTATTCGGGGTGGCCCGGGGTCTTGGAGTGCAGCTGACGGAACTGCTTCAGGTCGTCCATCGACAGGTCGTAGCCGGTCAGATGCAGCAGGGCGTAGATCAGCATCGAGCCGTGGCCGTTCGACAGCACGAAGCGGTCGCGATCCGCCCATTTGGGGTTGGTGGGGTTATGACGCATGTGGTGGTTCCACAGCGTTTCAGCGATTTCCGCCATGCCCATGGGGGCGCCGGGGTGGCCGGATTTGGCTTTTTCGACAGCATCCATCGCGAGTGCGCGGATGGCATTGGCCAGGTCGTTACGGGTTGGCATTGCGTTCCCTTCAGCTAAGTAAAAAATCCGTCGTACCCTGCCTGACGAAGCCGCGCAGCGGCAGCTTGGGCAGAATATGCAAAAACCCTGATTATCCGTCAGCAGGGCGGGCTTCCGCAAGCCGCGTCCAAACCGGATGAAAGAAGCGCCAAGACAAGGGCTTAAGCCAACAAGCTCAAGCCCGGACTCAGAATCTGGACACTAAAATCTTTTTATTTGACCCATGCGGCGGCTTATGCGCCGGCAGCCTTCAGCCAGTCGCGCCACAACTCGAACAGTTCGGGGCTGGCCGAGGCCACCACCGAGCGCTCCCAAACGTTGGCAATATCGAAGCTTCCGGAGAGGCTGGCCAGCCGACCGCCCGCCTCTTCCAGAATCAGCGCGCCGGCCGCGTAATCCCACAGTTTCTGCCCGCCATGGACATAGATATCGAAGCGTCCGGCAGCCGTATAGCACCAGTCGAGCGTGGAGGCGCCGAAATTGCGCTGCGAGGCATACGGCGGCCAGGACGCCAGCCGCCCCGCAAGTTCGCGATTGATGCGCTTCATTTCGACCCCGGCCAGCGCACGTTTGAGTTCCCTGGCCGGGGGGCGCAGGGGCAGCGGGGTTGCATTCAGATGTGCGCCGCGGCCTCGCTCGGCGCTGAACATCTCGTCGGCGATGGGGTCGTACACCACGCCAATCTGGCGCTCGCCCTTGTACAGATAGGCCACCGACACCGCGAAATAGGGCACGCCGGCGACAAAGTTGGAGGTGCCGTCGATCGGGTCGACGCACCACAAGCCATCGCGTCCGGCATCCCATGCATCGTGCTGCCGTTGCTCGGTCATCTCCTCGCCCAGCACCGGCACGTCCCTGATGCGGGGCAACGCCGCTTCCAGCGCGGCCTGGGTTGCCGCGTCCGCCTCGGTGAACAGGCTGCCGTCCACCTTGTGGCTGTGCGCCACCTTGAGAAAGCGCGGCGTGACTTCGCGCTGCGCAACCTCCCGAACCAGCGCCTTGACCTGTTCAAGCATGATCAGAGGCGCACGCAATAACAGTAGACAAATTCCTGCTCCTTGCCCGCTGGGGTGAGATGGGTTTCGGTTTCGTGTCCGAGCAGGCGGAAAGGCGCGCCGAACTCTGCGTGCAGCGCATCCGGCGCGTAGCGCATCACGTCGAGCCCGGAGCATTGCAGCGGCCCGCCAGGGCCGAACGCGGCGACAATGACGTGTCCACCGGGTTTGACGCTTTTCAGCACCTGTTCGACATAGCGCGCACGGTCGGCGGGGTCGGTGAGGAAATGGAACACCGCGCGGTCGTGCCAGACGTCGTAGTGTGCGGCCGGCAGGTCGGCCCGGGTGATGTCGGCGGCAATCCACTGCACCGATTGCGCGCGCTTTCCGAGCCGCGCGCGACTGGTCGCCAGCGCCGATTCGGCAAGATCGAGCACGGTCAGATTGCGGTAGCCCGCGTCGAGCAGATTGTCCACCAGCACCGAAGCGCCGCCACCGACGTCGATGATCTGCGCATCCGCGGCCGCACACCCCTGGATGAGGCGCAGCGATGACGCGGCGTGCTGCTGAAACCAGCTGACACGGTCGGTCGCCTTGCTGCTGTATACGGTTTCCCAATGCTGTTGACGGTCGACCATGTCATTCGCCCTTCCACTTGATCGAGCAGCCCATGCTGGGGATCTGCAGGGCCGGGCCGTGCTGGGTGGCGGCAACCTCCTTCATTGCCTCGAACAGGTCGCGGCGCACGCCCTCGGGTGCAGTTTCCTTGCGCGATTCGTCGAAGCGGCCGCGATACTGCAATTCGAAATCGCGGTTGAAGCCGAAAAAGTCCGGCGTGCACACCGCAGCGTAGGCCTTGGCGACGGCTTGCGTTTCGTCGATCACGTAGGGGAAGGGGAAGCCGAACTCGGCCGCCACTTTTTTCATGTTGTCGAACGAATCCTCGACGTAGTCGGTCGGGTCGTTGGACATGACGGCGATGGCATGAATGCCGTGCTGCTTGAGTTCGGCCAGATCGCGCACCAGCCGCGGACGGATGGCCTTCACATACGGGCAATGGTTGCAGATGAACATCACCAGCAGGCCGTTCGGCCCCATCGCTTCCTTCAGCGTCCACAGCTTGCCGTCGACGCCGGGCAGGCTGAAATCGGGGGCTTTCCAGCCAAAATCGCACACCGGGGTGGTGAGGGAAACCATGACACGCTCCACAATATCTCTCGACAACCCCGGCATAATACCAAGATGTCCGCACCCCGCTTTTATCTCGACCAACCGCTTGCCCTGGGCGCCCGCTTCGGCCTGCCAGCCGGCCCTGCGCGTCACGCCGCCCGTGCATTGCGGCTAGCGCCGGATGATGCGGTCACGCTGTTCAATGGTCGGGGCGGCGAGTACGCCGCGCGCATCGAGCGCATCAACAAGGACGAGGTGGCGGTCAGCATCACCGGCTTTTCCGCCATCGAGCGCGAGTCGCGCCTGCGGGTGATGCTGGCACAGGGGATTTCGAGCGGTGAGCGCATGGACTACACGCTGCAGAAAGCGGTGGAACTCGGGGTGGAAGCGATCCAGCCGATTGCCGCCAAGCGCAGCGTCGTCAAGCTGGCGGGCGAGCGAGCGGACAAGCGGATTGCGCACTGGCAGGGGGTCGTGGCCAGCGCCTGCGAGCAGTGTGGCCGCAACCGGGTGCCGGCGGTGGCCGCACCGCTGCCGCTGGCCCACTGGTTGGCGCAGGCAGGCGGCAGACGCCTGCTGTTTTTGTCACCGCAAGCCGAGGCGCGGCTGGCCGATTTGTCCGAGCCGACGGCCATGGATTGCCTGGTGGCCGGACCCGAAGGCGGGTTCGAGCCCGACGAAATCGCCGCCCTGCATGCAGCAGGCGCCATTCCGGTCCGTCTGGGACCCCGCGTGCTGCGCACCGAGACGGCTGCGCTGGCTGCGCTGGCTGCGATGCAGACCCTGTGGGGCGATTTCTGAGCGCACAGCAGGCATGAAAAAGCCGGGCACGTGCCCGGCCTGATTCTTCACCCCGTTTGCTCAGGGGCGCAGATAGGCGTAACCCTGCTGCTGGCGCTGCATGATTTCCACGACGCCGGCGGGCACATAGCCGATCTTGGCGTTCATGTCCTCCTTGTTGAGCTTCTGGTTGCGCATGGTGTTCTGGCACGCCATGACCTTAACCCCTGAATCGACCGCCTCACTCACCCTGGCAGCCACTTCGGATTCCATCTTGAGCATGTTGATGCCGGGGCCGAACGCCACGATCTCGAGTTCGACATTGTCCTTGCCGACATCTTTCTGGATGTTCTTGGCGTTGTTCAGCGCCAGGTTCCAGGTGGCCGGATCGTTCTCGCTGACCTGGATCACCAGTTTCGACTTGTCTGCGGCCAGGCTGGTGGCCGGCAGCGCCAGCGTACCGATCATCATCGCGCCACCCAGCAAGGCACCCAGCAAAGTATTCATGCGTTTCATGCGTTCTCCTGAAATTGTCTGAATTTGAAAGTGAATCAAAGATCTTGTTTTTATGACGTAAAGCTTATCCGATTTATTCCGTTTATTCTCAATCTTGCTCGCCGTCCTGCTTGGGGCGACAGATTTTTTCGGTATCCTTCGCACCCATCCACCCTGACCAGGCCAATCCGTTGAAAGACACCACCAATTTCGTCCACTGGTTCCGCTCGGCCGCGCCCTATATTCACGGCTTTCGCGGCAAGACCTTCGTCATTGCCTTTGGCGGCGAACTGGTGGCGGACGGCGGCTTCATGCAACTGGCGCACGACGTCAACCTGCTGAACAGTCTGGGGGTGCGGCTGGTGCTGACCCATGGCGTGCGGCCGCAGGTCGAGGCACGGCTGAACGAGAACGGCACCGCGATCCGCTATGTCAGCGGCCTGCGCGTCACAGACGACGCCGCGCTGGCATGCGTCAAGGAAGCCGCCGGCACGGTGCGGGTCGAGATCGAGGCCCTGCTGTCACTGGGGCTGGCCAACACCCCGATGGCGGGTGCCGACATCCGGGTGGCCTCCGGCAATTTCGTCACAGCGCAGCCACTGGGCGTGCGCGACGGGGTCGACCTGCTGCACACCGGCGAGGTGCGCAAGATCGATGCCGCTGCGATCCGGCGCCGCCTCGACCAGCACGACATCGTGCTGTTGTCCCCGATCGGCTATTCGCCGACAGGCGAAATTTTCAACCTCAGCCTGGAAGACGTGGCCACGCAGGCGGCCGTCGAACTGGCGGCCGACAAACTGATTTTCCTGATGGACACCGAGGGGGTGCCGGACAAGGGGCGCAGCATCCACAACGCCCTCACCGTCAACGAGGCGCGCCAGGTGCTCGAAAAAGCGAAGAAGCTGCCGGAGGACGTGACCTACTATCTGCCCTGCGCGATCACGGCCTGTACCCAGGGCGTCAAGCGCGCCCATCTCATCAGCCGCCACCGCGACGGCGCCCTGCTGTCGGAGCTTTTCACCCGCGAAGGCGTGGGCACGCTGATTACCCCGGCGCCGCTGGAAACCCTGCGCCCGGCCAGCATCGACGACGTCGGCGGCATCCTCGGGCTGATCGAGCCCCTGGAGCGCGAAGGCATCCTGGTAAGGCGCTCACGCGAGCTGCTGGAAATGGAAATCGAGCGTTTTCTGGTGCTCGAATCCGACGGCGTCATCGCCGGTTGCGCAGCACTGTACCCCTTTCCCGAGGAGCAGGCGGCCGAACTGGCCTGCCTGGCCGTAGCCAAGGATTTCCGTGGGCGCGGCTTTGGCGACCGGCTGCTGGCCGAAGCGGAAAAGCGGGGCAAGAAGGCAGGGTTCACGCAATTATTCGTGCTGACCACCCGCACCGAGCACTGGTTCGAAGAACGCGGTTTCGTCGACAGCAGCCCCGACCACCTGCCGAAGAGCAAGCAGGCTCTGTACAACTACAAGCGCAGATCCAAGGTTCTGCAGAAATCCCTGTAAATAAGCAATGCGAACCCGCGTTTATTCTTCGATCTGCAGCAAACCCGGCATGGCGGTCGCCGCGCTGTCCAGCTTGAACCCGGCATCCAAGCGATGCATCGAGCGCCACCCAGGCCGCTCGATGAAACGCCCGCTAGGCGTCCTGCTTGCCCTTTTTTTCCTGCTGATCGCGGGAAGCCGCCCGGCCGCCAGCGCGGACAAGCCACTCGTATTTGGCGTCTTCCCGAACATGACGGCGAAGCAGACTATCGAAGTTTATCGTCCGCTCGCCAGCGCGCTGGAAAAACACCTGGGACGCAGCGTCGTCGTGTACAGCGCGCGCGACTTCGAAACCTTCGTCGCACGCACCCGTCAGGGTGAATACGACATTCTGCTGACCGCCCCCCACCTCGCCTGGCTGGCGCGTCAGGATGTCGGCTACCGGCCGCTGCTGAAATACGCACAGCCGGTGCGCGGCCTGCTTGTGGTCAAGTCCTCTTCGCCGTTTGAAGAGCCGGAAGCACTGCGTGGCCGGACCATCGCCGCCGCCGACCCGGTCGCCTTGGTCGTCATGGCGACCCAAGCCGAGCTGTCCGAGCGCGGGCTCAAACGCGGCATCGATTACCACACCACGGATTCCGGCACCCACGCCAACGCCGTGATGCAGGTCATCAACGGGCGCGCGGACGCTGCCGTACTGGGATTGCACCCCTACATGCTGATGCCCCCCGAGCTACGCAAGCAGCTGCGAGTGGTCAGCGAGACGCCGTCCTTGTCCAGCCTGATGTACCTCACCCACCCGCGCCTGCGTGATGCCCAGGCGCAGGCGATACGCCAGGCTCTGCTGGGTTTTGCCGCCACCCCCGAAGGGCAGGCGTTCATGCAGCGCGGCGGCTACGGCGGCTTCGCCGATGTGGATGGCAGCGAGTTGCGTGCCTTCC
>Ga0316601_100000585_pt1 | contig 16161 bp, 20 predicted proteins | sample OWC_soil_day5_no_FD_207663 | JGI IMG/M metagenome (GOLD analysis project Ga0316601, IMG submission 207663) | Wetland soil microbial communities from Old Woman Creek delta, Ohio, United States - OWC_soil_day5_noCT | ecosystem: Environmental > Terrestrial > Soil > Wetlands | place: USA: Ohio... | reverse complement strand
CTCTTCACCGAGGCGGTGCTCCTCTTCGTCGCCGCGCAGACCGGTTTCCTCGGCGGGCCGCAGGTGCTCTCCAACATGGCGAACGACTCCTACATGCCCCACCGGTTCGCGCACCTCTCCGAGCGGCTGGTGACCAAGTACGGCGTCTACTTCATGGGCGGGATGGCGTTCCTGATGCTCTTCATCACGGGGGGCTCGGTCCGGTACCTGGTCATCATGTACTCCATCAACGTCTTCCTGACCTTCAGCCTGTCGCAGTTCGGCATGTGCCGCCACTGGTGGAAGGACCGGGAATCGGAAGGGAAGTGGAAATCCGGGCTGGCGATCAACGGCCTCGGATTCTTCCTCACGGCGTCGATCCTCTGCGTCACCGTGTGGATGAAGTTCCCCGAAGGCGGCTGGATCACGCTGCTCATCACGGGATCGTTCGTCGCCGCGAGCTTCCTGGTCCGGCGCCACTACCGGAAGGCGTCGGGGCACCTGCGGCGGCTCGACGACCTGCTCCTCAATCTGCCGGCCCCCACCCTGGCCGCGGCCCAGGAGCCGATGCTGCGGCGGCAGGCGCCCACCGCCGCGATCATGGTGTCGGGGTACAACGGGCTGGGGATGCACGTGTTCTTCTCCATCGTCCGCTCCTTCCCCGGCACGTTCCGGAACTTCATCTTCCTCTCCGCGGGGGTGGTGGACACCAGCCGCTTCAAGGGGGCGGCCGAGATCGAGAACCTGGCAACGAACCTGCGGGAGCAGCTGCGGAACTACGTCGAGTTCGTGAAGGGGCACGGCTACTACGCCGAAGCGCGGTACCAGGTCGGGACCGAGGTCATCGAGATCATCAACCACCTGTCGGAGAAGGTGGTGGCCGACTTCCCCAACGTGGTGTTCTTCGCCGGCCAGCTCGTGTTCCAGGAGGACAACTTCTTCAACAAGCTCCTGCACAACCAGACGGCGTTCCTCGCGCAGAAGAAGCTGGTGTTCGCCGGCCAGCCGATGATCGTCATGCCCATCCGCGTCCTGGAGTGATCCGCCGGGCGGGGTTGACCGGGCGGCGCGGCTTCTGCCAGAATGGCCGATATAACGACATCCCGGGTTTACACACTGAAAGATCAAGGGGAGGTGGCTTGCCATGACGATCGTGCGCAAAGCGGGCTGGTTCGTCGTTCTGGCGGTGGCGATGGCGGGCTGGATGGGCGTGCTGGGGGCTGTGCGGGGCGTGGCCGAGGCGGGGGTGATCGCCTCCGGCGTTCCCGGGGAAGGAAGCCGCGCGGAAGACCTTTCCAGGGTGCAGGCGTTCCTCGAGAACAAGGTCGTCGTTCAGAAGCTGATCGACTACGGCGTGTCGCCGGAGGAGGCGAAGGCCAAGGTCGAGGCAATGAGCTCGCAGGAGTTGCACCGGCTGGCGTCCCTGACCGACCGGGTGGCGGCAGGGGCGGACGGCGAGTGGATCATCGCGCTCCTGATCATCATCATCCTCATCATCGTGATCATCAAGTTGATGGGTAAGGAAGTCGTCATCCGCTGATGCGCGTGGCCGTGCGGTTCGCGGGCGCCGCCCTGCTCCTGGGCGGCGCCCTTTCCGTCTGGGGCGGGTGCGCGGCGCCCCGCCCCGCCCCCGGGGCGCCGGCTGCGGCCGGGGAGGGAGCGGCGCCGGCGCACGTCATCCCCGGGGTCCCGTTTCTCCCGCAGGAGGAGGATTCGTGCGGCCCCTCCTCCCTCGCGATGCTCCTGCGGTTCCACGGCAAGGACGTCACGACGGGGGAACTCGTCGCGGAAACGCGCACGGCCGGACTCCGCGGGACGCTCATCACCGACCTCGCGGCGGCGTCCCGGCGCCGCGGCGTCCCGGCGGAAGTGGCATCCCTCGACATGGCGGCGCTTCGGGAGCGCATCGCCGGCGGGCAGCCGGTGATCCTCCTCGTCGACCTCGGCGTCTGGGCGTGGAGCCGCCCCCACTACCTCCTCGCCTACGGGGTGACGCCGGAGGGCGTGGTGGCGAACTCGGGGGAAACGGAAGGGAAGGTCATCCCGTACGGCACGCTTGAAGCGCAATGGGCGAAGATGGGACATCTCGCGATCGTCGTCACCGGGGGAGGAACTTGACGTTGTCGCCGGCACGCGGGACCACGGGCTTCCTTATCCCGGCGTTGCTCCTTTCGCTCCTCCTGGCGGTTTCGGCGTGCGCCCGCGTCCCGAAGATCATCGTCCTGGAAGATCCTCTCTCCGCGGACGAGCACGCGACCCTCGGAGTGGCGTACGAGAGGAAGGGCGAGCTCGATCTCGCGGCCCGCGAGTACGAGGCGGCCCTGAAGAAGGATCCGGCGTTCTTCCAGGCCCGGGTCAACCTCGGCAACGTGCGGCTCGCCCAGAAGCGGTACGACGCGGCGCGGGAGGAGTACCTGGAGGCGCTCGCGCTCCGGCCCGACGAACCGGGGGCGACGAACAACCTGGCGTGGGCGGCGATCCTTTCCGGGAAGGAACGGGAGGACGCTCTCCGCCGTATGGAGTCGGTCCTCGAGAGCCCGAATCATCGGTCCCCGCCGCTCCTCGACACCCTCGGGGTGCTCCTCGGCGAATTCTCCCGGCCGGTGGAGGCGGAGCAGGCGTTCGCGGAGGCGGAGCGGATGTGCGCCGCGGGGGAACCGGCGTGCACCGACGCGGTGGCGAAGGAGATCCGCGAGCACCGGGAAGCGCTCCGGATGCGGTACCCGGTCCCGGGGGGGGAACGCCTCTGGTAAAATAGCGGGATGCTGCGCGACTCCTTCGGCCGGAAGGTCGACTACCTCCGCCTCTCGGTCACCGACCGGTGCGACCTGCGGTGCGTCTACTGCATGCCCCCCGAGGGGATCCCCCTCAAGCCCGTCTCCGAGATCCTCGCCTACGACGAACTGGTACGCACCGTGCGCGTGGCCGTGGCCCTCGGGGTCCGCAAGGTCCGGATCACCGGAGGGGAGCCGCTCGTCCGCCGCGGGATCGTTCCCTTCGTGGGACGGGTCGCGCGGGTCCGGGGCGTTCTCGATCTCGGGATGACCACCAACGGGACGACCCTCGCCGAAATGGCCGCCCCCCTCCGGGAAGCGGGGCTTTCCCGCGTCAACGTGTCCCTGGACACGATCCGCCGCGACCGGTACGCCGAGATCACCCGGCGTGACGCCCTGCCGCGGGTCCTGTCAGGGATCGAGGCGGCGGTCCGGGCGGGGCTGTCGCCCGTCAAGATCAACGTGGTGCTGCTGCACGGTCTCCTCCCCGCGGATGTGGACGACTTCCTCGCCCTGGCGCAGGAGATGCCGGTGGAGGTGCGGTTCATAGAACGGATGCCGATCGGCTGCTCCCCCTCGGAGGCGTTCCTCTCCGCCGTGGGGGTCCGGGACCGGATCCTTTCCCTGCCGGGGGTGCGGGAAACCCGGAACGGGGAGCCGTCCTCTGCGGTGACGTACGATGTCCCGGGATTCGCCGGGAAAGCCGGGATCATCTCCCCCGTCTCCCGGAAATTCTGCGAGCGGTGCAACCGGCTGCGGGTGACGGCGGACGGTCGGCTCCGCGGGTGCCTGTTCGCCCGCGAGACGCTGGATCTGCGCGCCGTCCTGCGGTCCGGCCGCGGCGACGAGGCGGTGGCCGATCTGCTCCGCGCCGCGGTACACGCCAAGCCGGAGGGGCACGACCTGTGCGCCTCCGGGGACGATCCTTCCGCGGCGGAGCCGATGTCCCGCGTGGGGGGCTAGTCACTTTCGTGGGAGCGACCGTCCCGCCTCCGCTCCACCCGGGTCTGCGCTACCACAACTACGCCTCCTTCCTTCGCCGCCGGCTGGGCGGAGCCGCGGCCCGCGTGTGCGTCGACGGCGGATTCGCCTGCCCGAACCGGGACGGGACCGTCGGCACGGGAGGGTGCTCCTTCTGCGACAACGACTCCTTCACCCCGGGGATCCGTTTCCCGGGCCTGCCGGTGGAGGAGCAGGTCCGGCGGTCCATCGGGGCGTCCGATGCCGGCGGACGCCGACGCTATCTCGTCTATTTCCAGAAGTTCACCGGCACCCACGCGCCCCCGGAGGTGCTGCGGGAGCGGTACCTGGCCGCCCTCCGCCACCCCGCGGTGTCCGGCATCGTCGTGGGGACGCGGCCGGACTGCCTCGGACCCGCGGCCCTCGACGTCCTCGCGGAGATCGCGCGGGAGCGGTACGTCTGCGTCGAACTGGGGCTGCAGTCGATGTCGGACGACGTCCTGCGGGGCGCCCGTCGCGGGCACGACGTGGCATCGTTCGGGGAAGGGGCGCGGGCCCTCGCGCGGCGGGGGATCGACGTGGGGGCTCACCTGATCTACGGGCTGCCGGGCGACACGCCGGAGTCGTTCCTCGCCGCCGCGCCGTTCCTGTCCGGGCTGGGGGTCCGGGGCGTCAAGCTGCACCATTTCCACGTGGTCAAGGGTGCCCCCCTCGAAACGGCGTGGCGCCGGGGGGGGGTGGCGGTGCCGGGGTACGACGAATACGTATCCGCCTGTGCCGACTTCCTGGAACGGCTATCGCCCCACGTGGCGGTGATGCGCATGGCGGGGGAGGCGCCGGCCTCCCGGCTGCTGGCCCCGCGCTGGGAAAAAGGGCCGCGGGAGGCGGCACGCGACGTGTCGGCCCTGCTGGCGGCGCGCGGCACGTTCCAGGGTGTCCGGTGGACCGGAACCCGTGAAGGGAGGGAGACGCGTGACGGACGGTGAGAGGGAGTACCTTCCCCATTCCTCGGGTTGCTTCCTGTGCGGGGACGAGAACCCCGCGGGTATCCGGACGCGGTTCTTCGTCGAGGATAACGAGGTGCGCGGGAGGATCGCGCTCCCACGACACGTGAACGGGTACCGGGACGTGGCGCACGGCGGCGTGGTCGCCGCGCTACTCGACGAGACGATGGGGTGGGCGGCAACCGTCTTCGGGAAGGAGCACCCGATGTACGTCACCGGGGAAATCACGGTGAAGTACCTCGCCCCCGTCCCGGTGGGGGAGGAGATCGAGGTGCGGAGCCGGATGGTCGAGGACGCAGGGAGGCTGGCGTACTGCGAGGGTCGGATCCTCCACGGCGGGAACGTGTGCGCCCGGGCGAAGGGGAAGTTCGTGCCGATGGGCCCGGAAGGCACGGCGGAGGTGATCCCGTACCTCAAGTTCGAATCGTGCGTCCGCTTCCGGTCGATCTTCGATGCATACCGGGAGGGGAAACGGTAAAGGGTTAAGGCCGCTCCCGGGTTAGCGGATGCGGACGGTGTAGGCAACCGTGCCGCGGGTCGGGCCCGCGGGGATGTCGGCCTCCTCCGGCTTTCCCTCCGGCGGCACCTTCCCGATCCGGTCCATCTCCGAGAGGAAGGCCGGCGCGGCGGGCTCCGGAAGCAGCACCCGCACCGCGACGACGTCCAAACCGGAAGGATCGCGCTCGATCTGCTCCACGGACCCGCCCAGCCGCCGCGCGGCGGCTGCGATCCTGTCCCCGGCGCCCCCCCTCGCCTCCGGCGTCACGTCCACCACGATTTCCCTCCCGTACGGCAACGCACGCAGGAGCCGCGACGGGGGTGCGGCGAGAACCCGCGGGGCGGGAGCCGAAGCGGCGTCATTCCGGATGCCGGGCATTGCGCCCCCCTGGCCTTCCTCCGCGCCCGTGGCGACAGGCGGACCGGCGTCCATGGGGACGATCCGGGCGGACTCCGAACTCGCCCGCACGGCCGGTGCCGCGGGGAGTTCGGCCGGCGACCGGTCGCGAAACTTCGGTTCCGGGGCGCCGGCGGGCAGGGAGGCGACTTCCGTCCTCCCCGCGACGGTCGCAGCAGGGGGTCCCGGGGCGGGTTCCGGGGCGACGGCGGCGGGAGGCGTCCCGTCCGGTTGCCGGGCGAGCCGCGATTCCCGATCTTGGGATTTCGCGGTCTTCTCCGGATGCCGGGGGGACGGATCGGGGACCGCCTTCGGCGCGGGGGCAGCGGTTCCGGAGGGCGCCGGCGGCGCCTTGGGAACGGAATACGTGGGGGTTCCCTTCTGGTACCACCAGATCGAGGCGACGAGCAGCACGGCAGCAGCCGCCTCCAGCGGAATCCGCAAGCGGGAGAGGAGAGGCCTGGCGCCGGTCGGTGCGGCCGCGCCGGTGGAAATAAAGGACGACGCGCCCTCCTCCCGGGCGACCGCCTCCCGGACCCGCGCCATCAGCTCGGGCGGGGCGGCCACGGGCGGAAGGCGCCGGAGGCCTTCCCGGACCGCGGCGAGAGAGCGGGCGGCCTCCGCGCACCCCGCGCAATCCCGGAGATGAACGCCCGCCGCTTCCGCCGCCGCGGAGTCCAGCGCCCCGTCCTGGTAATCCGACAAACGCTCCAGTGTGTCCCTGCAATCCATGCCGGTTTCCCTCACACCGCCGGCGCCAGCATCCGCCGCAGCGCCATCCGCGCCCGGTGCAGGCGCGACTTGACCGTTCCCACGGGCACCTCCGCCATCTCCGCCAGTTCCTCGTAGGAGAACCCCTCGACGTCGGACAGAAGCACCAGCCAGCGGGAGTCCGGGTCGATGCGTCCGAGTGCGCCGGAGAGGATCGCACCCATCTCGCGGTTCTCCGCGACCCGGTCCGGGCGGCTCCCCTCCGGGGATGCAGGCTGGAATTCCGGCCCGTCCCCGTCGGAATCCGCGTCCGGCCACGGGCCCTCCCGCGAGGCGGTGGACTTGCGTTGCCGGATGCGGTTCAGGCACCGGTTCGCCGCAATGCGGAGCAGCCAGGTGGAGAGGGCGGACTCCCCCCGGAAGGCCGCGAGGTTCCGCCAGGCGGACAGGAACACCTCCTGCGAGGCGTCGAGCGCCTCCTCCCGGTCCGAGAGCATCCGGGCGCAGAACGCGTAGACCCGGTCCTGGTGCGCCCGCATGATGGCGTCGAAGGCGTCCGGCTTCCCCTGGCGGAACGCCTCCAAGAGCAGGTCGACCGGTTTCCCGCTTCCCGCCGGCGCTTCCACGGAGCCTCCACTTCCTTCCGACACGCGACCCCCCTCCCCGGTTCCCTCGCACCCATTCTATCCCGGCCGGGGACCGATTGCGGCCTTCCCCCCTTTGCGGTATTTTAATGCTGCCGGCGGAGCACCGATCCCCGGCGTGCGGGATCCGCCCGGAGGTGGCCATTGGACGCGCAGTCGGTGTTGTACGTCGCCCTGGCGATCGCGGCGCTGCTGCTTTCGATCGTCCTGTCGATCGCCCTGCTGGCGATCCGGAGGAACATGGAGCAACTCACCCGGCGGGTCGACGAAACGCTGCGGCAGGTGGAGATGACAGCGGAGGACCTGCGGAAGACGAACGCCTCCGTCCGGGAGATCCTTGCCGGGGTGGAGCAGGGGGTCTCCAACGTGGCGCACTTCACCGAGGGGGTCCGCGCCCTGCGGGGGCCGGTGGACGTTGCGACGATGGTTCTGGGCCACACCGTCTCTCCGGTGCTGGTGAACCTCGCCGGCGGGCTCGCGGGAGTCAAGGCCGCGGCATCCCACATTCTCGAACGGTTCGGACGAAAGGAGGAGAGGAAATGAGCGACGAAAGGTGCTGTTCTTCCGGCGGGGTCCTTCTGGCGTTCCTGGCCGGCGGTCTGGTTGGGGCGGGGATCGCCCTGCTGTACGCACCCGTTTCCGGGCGCGAGGCGCGCGAGCGGCTCGGTGGGATGGCGGGGGACTTCCGGAAGAAGGCCGAGGAGTGGACCGGCGACGTCAAGCAGAAGGTCGACGGGTTCATCGAGGAGGAGCGCTCCGTGATCAAGGCGGCGTACGATGCCGGCCGGGAGGCGATGGCGCGGGAGAAGGCCCGTTTCGAGAATCCGCAGTGACGTGAACCCGGGGGATCCCCCCCGGCAAGGCAGGACCCGGGCGGCGGCCCATCGCGGACCGCCGCCCGTTCCGTTTCCGCCCTAGTAGTTGGCCTCGACCGCCACGAACCACCCCTGCGGGTGCGCGCAGGTGGGGCACTTGTCCGGCGCCTCGGTCCCCTCGTGGACCCGGCCGCATTTGGTGCACTTCCAGCGGACCGGCTTCTGCCGCTTGTAGAGCGTCCCCGCCTTCACGTGCGCGAGGAGCCGCTGGTACCGCTTGTCATGCTCAACCTCCACCGCGGCAACGGCCCGGAAGATGGCGGCGGGCGCGGCGTACCCCTCCTCGTCGGCGATCTTCGCGAAGGTCGGGTAGATGTTCGTCCACTCCTCGTGCTCCCCGGCGGCGGCGGCCTCCAGGTTGACGGAGGTGTTCCCGATTCTGCTCGGGTACCCGGCCTGGATCTCCACGTCCAGCCCCTCGAGCAGGTCGAAGTACCGCTTGGCGTGCATCCTCTCGTGGTCCGCCGTCTCCAGGAAGGTGGCGGCGATCACTTCGTGCCCCTCCTTGGACGCGATCCCCGCGTAGAAGGTGTAGCGGTTCCTGGCCTGCGACTCCCCGGCGAACGCCGCCATCAGGTTCTTCTCCGTGCGCGACCCTTTCAGTTTCATGGTACCTCCGGTACGTGGTGGGTGTTTAAAGAGAACGGTTGTCGACAATTATAGGTAGCCGGCAAGCGGTTCCGCAACGGAAAAGATCGACGGGGTTTATCCTTCTGGCCGGGCGGCGCGGTAGAGGGCGGTGAAGGCGAAGCAGCAGGCGGCGGCCAGCACGACCGTGGCGCCCGTGGCGGTGTCGAGGTACCAGGACGCGACGATCCCGGAGACGCCCGAAAGCAGCGCGACCCCGACGGAGATCCACAGGGCCGGGGCGGCGGCGCGGGCGACATTCCGGGCCGACGCCGCCGGGATGACGAGGAGCGCGGTGACGAGCAGGATCCCCACGGCGCGGATCGCCGCCGTAACCACGAGGGCGACCACCAGGGCGAAGGAGATCTCCACGGCCCGCACCGGTACCCCCTTCGTGCGGGCGAACCCCTCGTGGATCCCCAGCAGCAGGATCCGGTTGTAGAACAGGGCCAGCCAGGCGGAGACGAGCAGGAGCAGGGCGGCCATCCATGCGAGCTCGGCGTCGGTGACGGCGAGGGGGTCGCCGTACAGGAACGCCTGCAGGTTCCGCGTCAGCCCCCTCTCCCGGCTGATGATCGCGATCCCGAGGGCGACGACGGCGGAGAAGAACACGCCGGTGACCGTGTCCGGCGAGAGCCCGGTCCGCCCCCGGACCAGGACGATGGCGACGGCCACGACGGCGCCGAAAACGACCACCGTCCAGGATGGCGAGATCCCCAGGATCAGCCCCAGGGCCACGCCGGTGAAGGCGGAGTGGCCGATGGCGTCCGAGAAGAAAGCCATCCGGTGCTGGACGAGCGGAACGCCGATCGCGGCGGCGGCGGGGGCGACGAGGAGCAGCCCGAGGAGCGCGCGCTTCATGAAGGCCGGTTCGGCGAAGGGGAAGGGAAGCAGGTGGCCCATGAGGGCGAAGACGCCGGAGAGGATCCCGTCCATGGAGCGGTCAGTCCCCGGGCTCGTGGATGTGGCCGTGCCCGTCCGCATGGCTGTGGCGGAACAGGTGGGCGCCACTCCCGTACATCGCCGCAAGGTTCTCCGGCGTGAGCACTTCCGTGGTCGCCCCGCGGCACACGATGCGGCGGTTCAGGCAGATCACCTGGTCGGCGTGGCGGGTCACCACCGACAGGTCGTGGCTGACCAGCAGCAGGCTGAACCGGGAGCTGCGATGGACCTGGGAAAGGAAGTCGCAGAACAGCTCCTCCCCCGCGACGTCTACGCCGGAAACCGGCTCGTCCAGCAGGAGGATGTCGGGATCGTCGCGCAGCGCCAGGGCGAAGAGGACCCGCTGGAGCTCCCCCCCGGAGAGCCGGCCCAGAGGCCTCCGGAGCAGGTGGCCCATCCCGGCACGGGAAAGGCTTTCCTGCGCAGCCTCCCGGCTCTTCCGGGAGGAGCCGAGGAAGACGGGGCGCCGCTGGGACGTGAGGGCGAAGAAGTCCAGCACGGTGACCGGCGCGTCCCGGTCGAGGGGGAGGTGCTGCGGCACGTACCCGATGCGGGGCTCCCCTTCCCCATGCTCCCGCGCGCGGCAGAACCGGATCTCCCCCGTGTACGGCACCTGCCCGAGGATCGCCTGGAGCAGCGTGGTCTTCCCGGCCCCGTTCGGGCCGACGAGCGCCGTGACCTCGCCGCACCGGATGTCGGCGTCCACCCCCTCGAGGATCGCGGCACCGCCCTTCCGGACGGTGAGGTTCCGGATCGAGAGCGTGTGGAGGTGACCGGTTTCCTTCATGGCCGGGAGAGCGCCTCCGCGAGGGTCCGGAGGTTCCGGCGCATCGCCTCCTCGTAGGCGGACGGCGCCGTCGATCCCGTGGCGACGGGATCCAGCATCCGGACGGGGACTCCCGCCTCGCGGGCGATCATCCCGGCAACCCGGGGGGGGGAGTCGGGCCCGACGAACAGGGCCGGAACCCCCTTCTCCCGGATGACCGCGGCCAGTTTCCGGATCTCCCCGGCGGACGGCTCCTGCCCGGGGATGGTCTCCACCTCCCCCACGACGCGCAGGCCGTAATCCCTCGCCAGATAGGCGAACACGTTGTGGAAGGTGACGATGTCCCTCCGCCGGAATCCCACGGCCGCGCCTTCGTACTCCGCCGAGAGGGCCGCGAGACGGCGCGCGTATACGTCCGCGTTTGCGCGGAACCGGGTGGCGTCGGCGGGAGACGATTCGGAGAGGGCCCGCTCGATGGCCTGGACCTGGAGGATCGCGCTCTTCGGGCTGACCCACGCGTGCGGGTTGACGCCGCCGTGGCCACCCCCTTCCACCCCCACCGGCGGAACGGCCGCCGCCGTCTCCACGATCCGGATCCCGGGGTTCGCCTTGCGAACGGGGGCGCCGAGGAACTCCTCCATGCCGAGGCCGTTCGCGATGAACAGGTCCGCGGAGGCGATCTTCCTCATGTCCCCGGGCGTCAGGGCGTAGTCGTGGGGGCACCCCAGCGAGGCGGGGAGCATCAGGTCGACGGTCACCCCCGGGGTGTCCCCGACGACGTTCACGGTGAACAGGTACATCGGCAGGAAGGAGGCGAGGACCCGCAGGGGCGACGCGACAGAGATCGACGGAAACGCAAGGGCGAGGAGGCAGAGGACCGCCGCGGCGCCTCGGTGGCGTCTCATCCCGCCGGTTCCTTCACCCTGCAATCGGGGCAGTCGCCGAAAAACTCGAGGGAGTGCCCGGTGACGGTGAATCCCAGGCGGCGGATGTCCTCCTCGATCCGCGACAGGTCGCACTTCCTCGGCGCGAACGCCTCGATCCGCCCGCAGGCGCGGCAGACCACCCGGTGCCGGTGGGGGCGCCCGCCCGCCGCCTCGTACCGGCGGCTCCGCTCGTGGAGGGCCACGCTGCGAACGAGCCCCAGGGTGGAGAGGAGCGCCAGGTTGCGGTACACGGTGGCCGCGTCGGGCTTGGGTTCCGGGAACTTCTCCCGGATGTCCCGGGGGGAGAGGGGAAGCGGGCTCTCCGAAAGGATCCGCAGGATCTCCTGCCGGCCGCGCGTGACCGCACGCCCCATACGGCGCAACGTTTCCGAATGGCTACCCATGCCCAGCCCCATATTGCGAATATATTGCATGCGCAAAACAGTTGCAAGGTGCTGCGCGAACCGCCGCTTCGGTACCGGCATCTAAAGTCCATAATTCCTGTAGGAGGAGAGCATGAGGCCACGCGTTGCGCTGTTCCTGCTTCTCGTGCTGCCGGCTCTGCGGGCGACCGGGACCGATGCCTGGGCAGGCTCCCGGATGGCTCCGTTCCGCATCGCCGCGGAGGATGGAGGCAACGGGAATGTCAACATCAACATCATCGTGCGGCAGGTATCCTTCACCCCCGCCGTAGCCCACGTGGGCGACGCGGTCCGGATCGAGGTAGTCATCGAGGACGTAGACGAAGGGTACCGGACGATCCCGTCGAGGATCCTGGCGAACGGGAAACAGGTGGCCAGCAAGTTGTTCACGTTCGGCTTCAGCAAGGGTAACCGCACTTACAGGGAAACGTTCCTCTGGGACACGAAGGGTGCGGCTCCCGGTGAATACAAAATCAAGGCGGATTACTTCCTCCGGGAGGATTCCTCGGAGTTCGACAACGAGATGACGGTGACCCAGCCGCTGGTCCTCGTGCCTGCCGGCGCCCCCTTTCCGGACGGGAAACCCGCGGGGGGAACCGCGACGGAGACGGATCCGCGGTGGAAGGGCGAACGGGCCGGCGGGTGAACGGGAACCGCGGCCGGCCGGGAGTGCATCCATAACGGAAACGTTTCCGGATCGGAGGACCCCGTGAGAACCTTTCTTGCGATTGCGCTGACCCTGACGGCGGGATTCGCCTCCCTGTGGTTGTGGGGGGCGAGACATGCCCATCGCGTGGCGGCCGCTTCCTCGAGCCAGATCTTCATCCACGGTACGCCGGTGTGCGTCACCCAGCGCGGGGGTGAGATCGAAGCCGCGGTCGGCGTCTGCGGGCATTTTTCCGGCAACCCCCACGGGGAGCCCGAACGGTTTCACGGAGCGAACCCCCTCCCCGGGAAGCCGCACGGGGGTCTCCCGCCCGGACACCCCCCGGTAGACGAGGGACCGCTCCCGGCTCCGGAGACAGGGAGAAGGACGCTGATCTAGTGCACCGTCTCACAAAACAGTAGCCCCGCCGCCGCCCAGCCGGGGCGCGGAACGGCTTTTCGTGTTTCGCAACTCCTCGTGCCCCCTCGGGATTCCGGTCCCGGGGGGCGTTTTTTTTCCTCCTCCGCCGGAATGTCCTGTTAAAATGACGCAGGTGACGGGGTGACGTTCTATTCGGACATAAGTCAGGTCTACGATGACCTCTTCCCGGTTTCGCCGGAGCAGGGGGAACTTCTCGACGCCCTGGCGGGGAACGATACGGTGCGTTCCGTGACCGACTGCGGGTGCGGGACGGGGGCGCAACTCCTTCCTTTCGCCGCCGCGGGACTGGCCTGCCTCGGATTCGATCCCGACCCCTCCCTGATCGCGATCGCCCGCCGGAAGCTGGCCGCGTTCCCGAGAACACGGGCCGAGGTCGGGGGCTTCGCGGACCTCCCTCGCCTGGCCTCGTCCCCTTCGGACCTGCTGATGTGCCTGGGAAACTCCCTCGTGCACGTTCCGCAGACGGAGGTGTCCCGCTTCCTCTCGGACGCGGCGAAGGCGTTGAATCCGGCGGGAACCGTGCTGCTGCAGATCCTGAACTACGAGGTGCTCCGGAAAGCCGGCGTAACGGATCTCCCCCTGCTCCGCGCTTCGGAGCAGGCGGTGGAGTTCCGCCGCCGGTACGAATGGGAGAGCGACCGGAAGGTGCGGTTCCACACTGCTCTCCGGCTTCCCACGGCGGACGGCCCGCGGATCCTGCGGAACGAGATCCCCCTCTATCCCGTCTACCCGGACGAACTCTGGGAAATGCTGGCGGAGGCGGGATTCGGGGAGATCCGCTTCCACGGAGACTTCGCCCGGACCGACTTTTCCCCCGCGTCCGAGGCACTAGTGTGCCTGGCGAGGAAGACGTGAGCGGACGGCCGTATCGCCGGGGGCTGTTCCCGCTCTTCGCCGCCGCCACCATTGTCGTCGCGGGGTGGGGCGTCGCGCGGGCGGTCCTGGCCGAGAACCGGCACCAGCTGTCCCCCCCGACCCGCTCCGCGCCCGAGGCGGGGCACAAGGTAGCCGCGGAACACGGCTTCACGCCGAAGGCCTTGTACGCCCTCGTCCAGGCGGGGAGGCAGGACGCCGTGCTCGCCGACGGTACGCGGGTTTCCCTGACGCTGAACGAGGAACTCCAGGCGCGGATCTTCGAGCTGTTCCGGTGCTTCGATCCGCCCTACGGCGTCTTCGCGGCCATGGAGCCCGACACCGGGCGCGTGCTCGCCCTCGTCGGATACCGGCGGGGCGGAGAGCCGGACCCGTGGCTGGCGCTGAAAGCGATCTATCCAGCGGCCTCCCTGATCAAGGTGATCACCGCCTCCGCCGCCATCGAGCGGGGGAATGTCTCGCCGGACGAGGAGTTCAGCTACCGCGGGGGGATATACGGGATCAGCCGCCGCGGCCTCCACGCCAGGGACGGCAGGGGTGTTCCGAAGATGTCTCTCGAGGAGGCGATCGCGCGGTCCGCGAATGCGGTATTCGGAAAGGTCGCCGTAAATCACGTCGGCGGGCCGGTTCTCGAGGAGTACCTCGGGAAGTTCGGATTCGGCCAGCCGGTCCCCTTCGACCTTCCCGTCGAGCCGAGCCGCGGGGAGGTACCGAGGCAGGAGTACGAGCTCGCCCGAACCGGGGCAGGATTCGGCGAGGTGTACGTTTCCCCGCTTCACATGGCGATGATCATGTCCGCCATCGCCTCGGGCGGGGCGATGCCCCGGCCGTTCCTGGTCGACCGGATGGAGGACGCGGACGGCAACCTGCTGTACGAGTCCTCCCCGTCGAAGTTGCGGGACACGGTGACGAAGGAGACCGCGGACGCGGTCGTGCAGATGATGGTGAAGACCGTGGAGATGGGCACCTCCCGGCGCGCGTTCGGCTCGCCGGAGAAGACCCCCCTCCTCAAGGACATGGACGTTGCGGGAAAGACCGGCTCCCTCTCCGGGTGGACCCCGAGTGTCCACTTCGAGTGGTTCGCCGGCCTCGCCCCGGTGGGGTCGCCCCGGCTGGCGCTGGCGGCGCTGGTGGTGAACGAGAGCCGCTGGAAGATCAAGGGGAGCTACGTGGGGAAGGAGGCGTTCAACTGCTACTTCGGCTACCCTTCCTCCATGCCTCCGGTCTACGCGAAATCCCGGGGCGGACGGAAGTGGGTCGGGGCCTCCGGCGCGGAATCCGGGAAGAAGAAGCCCGGGAAGGGGAAGAAGGTCGCCTCGAGGAAGCGCGGGTCCCCCGCCAAGACCGCGAAGAAGCCGCCCGCGAAACCGCTCGCCCGCACCCACAGCCCCGCAGGGGGCTGACCGCCGGGGTCCGCCCGATGGAATTCCACAGCCTCATAGCCGTTCGCAGGAGCCTGCGCGCGTACGCCGACCGCCCCGTGGAACCGGAGAAGGTCGAACGGATGCTCGAGGCCGCGAGATGGTCCCCGTCATGCGGCAACCGGCAACCGTGGCGGTTCATCGTCGTGGGGGAGGATTCCCCCTCCCGAAAGGCGGCCGGGGAATCGCTCGACCCCGGCAACGGCTGGGCCCTGCGCGCCCCGGTGCTGGTCGTGGCGGGGGCCGCGCGCGGGGACGGCGCGGTCGTCGAGTCGCGGGAATATTCCCTGCCCGATACCGGGATGGCGCTGATGTCCCTCCTGTACCGCGGGGCCGACCAGGGATTGCTGGTCCACCCGATGGCGGGGTGGAAGGAGGCGCCGCTGCGCGCCGCGCTGGGGCTGCCGGGCGATTTCGCGCCCGTTGCCGTGGTGGCCGTCGGCTACCCGGGAAAGCCGGAGGAGCTCGACGAGGCGACGCGGAAGAAGGACGGGAAACCGCGGACCCGCAAGCCCCTGGGCGAGGTCGCGTTCACGGACCACTGGGGGGAACCGTACCGGGGAACGGTACGTTCCGCGCCGGCGAAGGTGTACGAGACGGATCTGCAGATCCGTTTCGGCGACACCGACGCGATGGGTCACGTCAACAACGCGAAGATCATCACCTATCTCGAACTGGGCCGGGTGGGCTTTTTCGCCGACGTGGCGGGCGTGGAACGCGTCGAGGATTACCAGTTCATCCTCGCGGAGGTGAACTGCCGGTACCGCATCCCGATCCTCCTCCAGGACCGGGTGCGTGTCCGGATGTACGTCACCGACGTCTACCGGAGCTCCTTCCGGTTCCGGTGCGAGCTGATCGACCCCCGGGACGGCCGGGTGTTCGTCGAGGCGGAAACGGCCCAGGTGATGTTCGACTACGCCACGGGACGCCCGCGCCCGATCGACGACGACTTTTTGGACAAGATCCGGGACTACATCGGGGGCTGAACTCCCTACCGCCCGCCCCATCCTGATGGTCCCCCGTAATGTACCCCCGATACCCCGATGGATATAATGGCGGGGTGAAGCGGTCCCGCACCCTCCGGAAAGCGCTCCTGCTGCTCGCGGCGGCCGCCCTCCTGATCGCCGCGTGGGTCGCCGTCACCCTCCTCACGCTTCCGCCCGTCACGCCGCTCGTGGACCCGCGCATGTCGATGGTCATCGACGTGAAGGACTGGCAGAAGCACGCCCACAAATTCGTCGTCGGCCCGCGGAAC
>Ga0316601_100000584_pt1 | contig 16176 bp, 13 predicted proteins | sample OWC_soil_day5_no_FD_207663 | JGI IMG/M metagenome (GOLD analysis project Ga0316601, IMG submission 207663) | Wetland soil microbial communities from Old Woman Creek delta, Ohio, United States - OWC_soil_day5_noCT | ecosystem: Environmental > Terrestrial > Soil > Wetlands | place: USA: Ohio... | reverse complement strand
ACTCATTGTAGACAGGCGACTGGATCATTATCTTGTCACCGGGTTCAGTGAACTCCTTCATCATCATAACCATTCCTGGTATTACGCCGTGGCTGTGGCTCATGCAATCGCTTTTGACAGCCCAGCCGTGTTTCTTTTCAAACCAATCGCATACTGACTCGTAGTATGAATCCGGCCTTGAAACATATCCGAATATCCCCTGCTCAAGCCTGGCCCTCATCGCTTCCATTATCGGCTCCGCCGTTTTGAAATCCATGTCGGCTATCCACATAGGTATAAGGTCTTCCCTGCCGAATTTCACACCCAGCTCATCGTATTTCGCTGCATTATTGTTTTTCCTGCATACAACTTCATCGAAATTATACTTCATTTTCTTCCTCCCAAACGTTCATAAAAAAAATATATTTGCAAATACACTATTGTATTGAGCAAGTATCGTGCCAAATGAAAACGTTGTGAATTTGCATGCCGGCAGTTGCAGAACACAAGAAAAAAGGGTTAAACAGGCTTTTCATTCAACCTATTTAACCCTTTTAATGCTTTTTATGAAGTTCAGACCTGTCTCCGTCAGTTTGCTCCCGCCTCTTCCCCTGGAAACGGTTATCATCCCGTGTTCTTCCAGATTCATAAGCATGGTCCTGATTTCAGGCTCCGACAGGAATATATTTTTTTCTTCGATTATTTTCGAGAGCGCCCTCCTGCCTATCCCAGTCCTGTTTTCATAGCATAGCAAAAGCTGTTCCATGACCCTGATATAGTCCTCCAGCCTGTCGCCAGCATCATCGAGGAATCCCTTGCAGTCTTCCGACGAACCTCCCCTGTTTTCCAGAATGTCGGAAGGCAGGTCCTCGACCGTTATCCTGCCCTCTGAAACGCAGGTCAGGTATTCAACATAGTTCCTGAGCTCCCTTATGTTGCCCTCCCAGGAATAGTCAAGGAAGATCCTCTTGATGTCGTCTGACAGTTCGAAATCGCTTCCCAGGCCGTCCTTAATGCTTTCAAGGATAAGAAGTATATCCTCGCCCCTCTCCCTAAGCGGAGGTATGTCTAGCGGCAGAACGTTCAGCCTGTAATACAGGTCCTTCCTGAAGCGCCCTTCTGCGATCAGCCCCCTCACATCTTCGTTTGTGGTGGCTATGATCCTCACGTCAACATTTATAACCCTGTCTCCCCCGACCCTGATGACCTCCTTCTCCTGAAGGATCCTCAGCAGCTTCGACTGCAGGTTCAGGCTCATGGCCTCTATCTCGTCCAGGAACAGAGTCCCCATATGAGCAAATTCGAACAGTCCCGGCTTGCCGCCCTTTTTTGCCCCGGTGAAGGCGCCTTCCTCATAGCCGAACAGTTCGCTTTCCAGAAGATTGTCTGGAATAGCGGCGCAGTTGACAGCAACGAAGGGGGATTCCGCCCTTGACGAAGCGTTATGGATCGCCTGGGCGAAAAGCTCCTTCCCAGTTCCGCTTTCTCCTGTTATCAGCACCGGGAAATTCGCTTCCGCCATCCTCCCGGCTATTTTCTTTGTCTTCATTATGGCGGGGCTTGTCCCTATGATGTCGTCAAACGTGTACTTTGCCCTGTAACCCCTGTTAAGCAGCTGAAGCCTCAGTTTCTGCTGCTGGTATTCAGTGTCCCTGAACTTTTTAAGTATGGCAAATGCCCCTATGAGACTGTTCATGCTGATAACCGGTTCTATGCTGAGATCTATATAGGTATCCTTGATTTTGATAAGCTTGTTCCTAATAGGCTGCATTGTCGCAAATACTGTTTCGAAAGGGATTTCACCGAGAACCTCTCCTGCCTTCCTGCCGACAAGCTCGGTCTTCTGCATGCATATGTTTTTTTCCGCACAGCAGTTGACGGCAAATATAACTCCGTCGGAATTGACGCCGATTATCCCTTCATCAAGTATCCTCAGAAGTATATCAAACTGGCTTTCAAGCTTGTTCGTCTTTCCAGCAAGCCTCTCAAGGCTGTAGCTGTTAGTCGCTATCTTTTCGGAATAGCCCGAGATCTTCTCCTCCTTGAGAAGGAATTCCAGGTCAAGCTTAAGCGCAATTTCAAGCATGGTGCTGATGTCGAAAATCCTGTCGCCGATATCTATGAGCCTCTTTACATTTTCCGGAGCGAATCTGCTTTCGCCGGGGGTGACAGCAACCTCCAGGTCTGGAACCTCGGTCATCCCCGGATATACAGAGAAGAACTCCACATGATTTATGCCAAGCTGGCTTATAAGCGAAATGGTCTCCATGCACATGTCCACGCTCGAATTGACGAGCATGCATTTTGTCCCTTTGGGCAGGGCCCTGATCTGTTCAAGCGATTCCTTGGTGAATGTAAGGTTCGGTATGACTATCTCGCTTCCGGCATTAATATTGTTTTTTATCGTCTCGAAAATCGTGTAGGTTGAGACGATGATGAGGTCCGCTTCGATTTTTTCCGATATTGTATGTTCCTCTACAGAGTAGAGGCTTGTATTAATATGGCCGCCAAAAAGCTCCTTCAGACGCTCCGAATAAAACTTTGCGGCTGACGCCATGAATGTGACTACAGCAACTTCCTTAGCCATTGGATTAAACCCTCCGTAATTATAATACATTGATTATATCACGAAATTGAAAAAGGAAAAGAGAGTGAATTACTTCCAATTCACTCTCTTAAGCATTTTTTGTATTTATTAAGCGCTGAACGCCTGCTCTATAGCAACCGCCACTGCAACTGTAGCACCTACCATAGGATTGTTTCCCATTCCAATAAGCCCCATCATCTCAACGTGGGCAGGCACCGATGATGACCCGGCGAACTGTGCGTCTGAGTGCATTCTTCCCATAGTGTCTGTCATGCCGTATGAAGCTGGACCGGCAGCCATGTTGTCCGGGTGGAGCGTTCTTCCTGTGCCGCCGCCGGATGCAACCGAGAAGTACTTCTTGCCCAGCTCCCAGCATTCCTTCTTGTATGTTCCTGCAACAGGGTGCTGGAATCTTGTAGGATTTGTAGAGTTTCCTGTTATGGATACGTCCACTCCCTCAAGGTGCATTATAGCGACGCCTTCCCTTACATCGTCGGAGCCGTAGCATCTGACCTTTGATCTCTCTCCCTTTGAGAAAGCAATCTCCTTAACCACACCGAGCTTTCCTGTATAGTAGTCGAAGGAGGTCTGGACATAAGTGAAGCCGTTTATTCTTGATATGATGTAAGCAGCGTCCTTTCCAAGGCCGTTGAGTATGACCTTGAGAGGCTCTTTTCTTACTTTATTTGCAGATTTGGCTATGCCGATAGCGCCTTCTGCAGCAGCAAAGGATTCATGGCCTGCCAGGAACGCAAAGCATTTTGTCTCTTCCTTCAGCAGCATTGCGCCAAGGTTTCCGTGGCCGATTCCAACCTTTCTGTCATCTGCAACAGATCCAGGTATGCAGAAAGCCTGCAGCCCTTCGCCGATCGCGACCGCAGCGTCCGCAGCCTTTGTAAGGCCTTTCTTTATTGCTATCGCAGCTCCGAGAGTGTATGCCCAGCATGCGTTTTCGAAACATATAGGCTGTATTTCCCTTACTATCTTGTAAACATCTATTCCCTTTTCGTCGCATAAAGCTTTAGCATCTTCCAGGGATTCCATTCCGTATTTATTAAGAACGGGCACAATCTGATCTATTCTTCTTTCGTAACTTTCGAACAATGCCATTTTATTCACCTTCCTTATTCTATTCGTGTCTTGGGTCTATGACTTTTACGGCTTCATCAAATCTTCCGTATGTTCCTGTAGCTTTCGCCATGGCTTCATTTGCATCCATGCCCTTTTTCACCATGTCCATCATTTTGCCAAGATGAACGAATTTGTAGCCTATGACTTCATTGTTTTCGTCCAGAGCTACATCCTTTATATAGCCTTCTGCCATTTCAAGATATCTTGTTCCTTTTGCTTTTGTTCCGTACATTGTGCCGACCTGGCTTCTCAGGCCTTTCCCGAGGTCCTCGAGCCCTGCTCCTATCGGCAGTCCGCCTTCAGAGAATGCAGTCTGGGTCCTTCCGTAAACTATCTGGAGGAAGAGCTCCCTCATGGCAGTGTTTATAGCGTCACAGACCAGGTCCGTATTCAGCGCTTCAAGTATAGTCTTTCCCGGAAGTATTTCTGATGCCATCGCTGCTGAATGTGTCATTCCCGAACAGCCTATCGTCTCCACCAACGCTTCCTCGATTATTCCATCCTTAACGTTCAAAGTCAGTTTGCATGCTCCCTGCTGAGGTGCGCACCAGCCTATTCCGTGTGTAAGACCTGATATATCTGAAACTTCCTTGGCCCTCACCCATTTTCCTTCTTCAGGTATAGGTGCTGCTCCATGGTTAGGTCCTTTTGCAATACACATCATTTCCTGAACTTCAGTTGAATAAATCATATTATATCTCCTTCCCGTGCTCTCATATTTAAAACACTTATATTTTATCAAACTAATCAAACTCTTGCAACAAAAGCAGGAGTCCATGTTTTCCTGAAGATTAGCATGATAACGTTTCATAGCGCAGCATTCATCGTAAAATATTGGGAGTATGCGCCAATTATCCTCTTGACATCATTTGTCAGCCTGTGGTATTATAATTACGTTGCTTGCCGCTGTGGCGGAATCGGCAGACGCACGGGACTCAAAATCCCGCGATGGCGACATCGTATCGGTTCAAGTCCGATCAGCGGCACCAAAAACAGCTCTGGAATATTCCAGAGCTGTTTTCTTTTATCTCGGCTATGGTATTACAAACTCTACTGAAGGTACATTGTGCCTTTCCCCATTGGAAGAAATAACTGTTAAACTAAGGCTGAGTTTAGTTCCACTCTTATTCCAGGGTTCGTAAGAGCTATAATGGATTGGGGCTGAATAATAACTGCTATCCCCCATATTGCCCATTTTCCCATATATGAACGACAATGTGTGATCAGGATCGATCGTTTTCAAGACTCCTTCAACGTTACTTCCTATTTCAGAAGTTGGTCCCTTTAACATATATAAAACACCATCACTTATGTCTTGTTGCTTAACGAGAGTATATGTATTTGTGTTAGTCGCTTTTGTGTTTGTTGTTGATTCTACATTAGCTGTCGCCTTTTCAGTTGATGCCGCTTTTGCATTTGCTGCCGCTTTTGCATCCGCTGCTGCTTTTGCTTCTGCTGCTGCTTTTGCTTCTGCTGCTGCTTTTGCTTCTGCTGCTGCTTTTGCCTCTGCTGCCGCTTTTGCTTCTGCTGCCGCTTTTGCCTCAGCTGCCGCTTTTGCCTCTGCTTCCGCTTTTGCTTCTGCTGACGCCTTTGCTTCTGCTGCCAATTTCACATTTTCTCGCTTAATATTTTCTTGTTTTACTACAAAAATTGAAAAACTTGCAATTACCAAAATTGCCAAAATTGAAAATATTATTAACTTCTTAGATTTGAATAACTTGAAATTATTGTTCAACTCGTTCCCCCCATTTGATATATAATAAAAAAATTATATACTATAATTGTCAATATTTCCACAAAATAATCTTTGAACAAGTTTTATGCAAGTTCCCAAGTATCGGCAATAACGGCAACTTTTCCTTTTATTTGAGCAATATCTCCCCCCAGGTTTCAGGCCCCACTATGCCGTCAACCTGTATACCCGTTTCCCTCTGGAACTCACGTGCCGCCTTTTCCGTAGCCGGTCCGAAAATGCCGTCAACCCTTATGCCAAGCAGGCTCTGGAGGTGCATGACCTCGTTCCTGTATTCCGAGCCCCGCTTCAGCGTCGGCCTTGCCTGAATCCGGTTAAGCCCGGCAACAATGCCCCTCCAGATGGCGAAAGCCATCCTTTCGGGATCGTACAGTTCCATGTCCGCTTTTGAGTCCACGAAACATCCCTCCACAAGTATCGCGGTCATCCTGGTATGCTTAAGCACGTAAAGCCCTTTGCCGTCCTTCCCCTGCAGCTTCACACCCCTGTTTCTGAAGCCGAGCCCGGCTATGCTGCTTACCACCTTCTCCCCTATGTACCTCCCCTTTTCGCTCCCTATCCAAACCTCGGTGCCTCTTCCGCCTCCCGCATTCATGTGTATGCTGACGAAGAGGTCGGCATGCCAATCGTTCGCCCTTGCCGCCCTCTGCACAAGGCTGTCGCTTACGCTAACTGCTCTAGCCGGGGCAACCATCAGCACATCGTAGCCGCTCATCCTAAGCCTGACCGCAAGCCTTTCCCCGACTTCCGAGACCATTACATCCTCATCCCCGATCGATTTCGCCCCTCTGTTGTTAGGCAAGTTGTGCCCTATGTCTACAGCTATCTTCATCAAGACCACCTCCACCTAATCCATATGGATTTTATCCTGTTTATGCCCTATAATCTAAAATAGATGCTAATATGCGGAGGTGCTTAATATATGCTTAAGGTAAATGTGAATTCAGAGCTCATAAAGAAGTTTTCCGAGGTTATCCACGGGATCCTGACGATGATTGGGAAAGGTGAATACGAGAAAGCCCTGGAACTGATCGATGGAGCCTTCAAGGATTTTTTCAGGCTCGGCTCAAAATTCTTCAACGCCCTGACCGAGGAGAATCTATTGGACATGGCCAGGACGAACAACATCATGGACGTGGACAAGTGCATAATAATGGCCAAGCTCCTCTTGGAGGAAGCAAGGGTTTACGACAGGCTTTACGGTAAAAGCGAGAGCTTCTGCCTCTATAAAAAATCGCTTTACCTCTACGCCGAGGCATACGAGTATGTCGAGGAAGATACCGAGCTGTACAAGTACTTTGCGGACATGGACTCCTTGATTTCAGAAATAGAGCGCTACAAGCTTGAACCGGAGCTCCAGAAACAGCTCATAAGATATTTCCTTAAAAAAGGAGCGTACGACAAAGCCGACAATGTACTTTACGAGCTCCTGGAGGCCAGGGAGTTTACGGAAGGCTCAAAGGAATATGCTTCAGAAATATACAAAGCCCTGCTGTCCAGGACGGACGCAGAGCTTGAAAAAGGCAATATGACCAGGGAAGAGATTACTGAATCCCTTGAAACTTTAGGTTAACCAGATCAGCGGCTGTTGCTGCTGATCTTTTTATTCGGAACCGCTCCCAGGAAGTTGTACGCCGACCCCAGAAGTATGCATCCCATGCCTATGAGCGTATTCACAGGTATGCTCTCTGCCAGGATTATGAGCGCAAACACCGGTGCCAGTGCCGGTTTGATAAGGAACACTATGGATGCGGTGGATGCAGAGGTTTCGTCCATGGCAAGGAAGTAAAAAACGTAGCCGAGTCCGGTCACCACTATTCCAAGGTACAGGACAACCAGAAGGTTCCCGCTGTTTATTCCATGGAGTATAGGGATGCCTGCAAATGTACCCATGCTGTGCGATGCAAAGAAATCCGAGACGCCCTTTATATTTGACAACATTATCAAAGCAAGCATCACAAGGTCTCCCACAAGGAAGGTGAAGCTGTTCAACACCATGCTCCCGTAGTATCCCGACCTTGTCTTGCTCACTACGCTGTACACGGCGAAGGTGAGCGCTGCAAGTATTGCCAGGACTATCCCTTTGACGTCAAGCCCTAAATTCAAAGGGTTCAATATCACTATTATGCCGATTATGCTCAAGACAAGCGACACTATTGTCCTCTTTGTGATTTTTTCCTTAAGGTACAGCGCTGCCAGAGGGATGATGAATATCGGGTTTGCGCTGAACACTATTGCAACCGTTGACGCCTTGGTGTAGAGCACTGCAAGCTGAAAAAACGACATGCTCACAACGACGCAGAGAACGCCAGTAAGCATGAAGTATTTTATATCATCCAAGGTCAGCTTCAGGTTTTTAGCCCTGATATCTTTCACGGCAAAGGGCAGCAGAATAAGCCCTCCGATCATGAATCTGACAAAGCTTAGCTGGAGGGGATTCACGGCATCCGCAATCATCTTGCTGCTTATCTCCATGGTGCTGAATATGACCGCTGCCAGTATTATGTACAGATAACCTTTCTTCATTATGCACCTCTCTAAAGTCCAAACGCGCAAAAACAGATCCCACCGCGCCGTATCCCATGTTATGTTTGAACCCGCTCTCGCAGGTGGGGCTCTCCTCCCGGCTTCAACGTTCTGCATCGCTATGCAGCCTCATGTCCGCCGGAAGAGTTTCGAACTCCTAAATAAACGTGTTGGGTCAATATAAACATGTTCTCACGAGCACAGCAGGAATCTCTGCTCTTTTTTATTCTGTTATTAGACTTATTATACTATAAATTTTCAGATAATTCTACATTTTCATTCAAATTAATGCCGAGCTCTTTCAGCTGTGTTTCCTCGACGACATTCGGAGCTTCCGTGAGGGGACAGAACGCGTTCTGGTTCTTAGGGAACGCTATTACGTCCTTTATGTTGTCGGTGTCTGCCAGGAACATTATGAGCCTGTCGAATCCGAACGCAAGTCCGCCGTGAGGAGGAGGGCCGTACTTGAACGCCTGAAGCAGGAAGCCGAATTTCTCCCAGGCGCTTTCCTTTGTCAGGCCGATCGCATCGAACATCTTCTCCTGGAGGGCTGAATCGTGGATTCTTATGCTTCCCCCGCCGAGCTCTTCGCCGTTTAGAACTATATCATAAGCCTTCGCCCTTACCCTGCCAGGATCGCTGACCAGGTACTGGATATCCTCGTCCATAGGTGCTGTAAATGGATGGTGCTCTGCCTGGAACCTGTTCTCCTCTTCGTTGAAGGATACGAGAGGGAATTCCGTTATCCATACAAACTTGTATTCATCCCTGTTGATCAGGCCGAGCTCCTTGGCCATGTGGACCCTGAGGGCTCCGAGCGAAGGGAATACCACGCTGTTTTTGTCTGCTACTATCAGGATAAGGTCTCCTGTTTTCGCTTCCATCTTGTTTATGATCGAAGCCATCTCTTCCTCTGTAAGGAACTTTGATATAGGCGACTTGATTTCGCCTTCCTTGAGCGCTATCCAAGCAAGGCCTTTAGCCTTGAACGTCTTGACGAATTCCCCAAGCTTGTCGAGCTGCTTTCTTCCCATGTCAGCACAGTTCCCGGCTTTTATGGCACGGACCGAGCCCCCGATAGCGAGTGCATCCTGGAATACCTTGAAGCCGCTGTTTCTCACCAGCTCGGTCAGCTCACAGATCTCCATGCCGAATCTCAGGTCCGGTTTGTCCGAGCCGTATTTTTCCATTGCTATCCTGTAAGGCATCCTCATTATAGGGAGCTCCACGTCAACGCCTTTGATCTCCTTGAAAACCCTGGAGATGAGCTTCTCGTTGATCCCGATAACATCGTCTTCTTCAACGAAGGACAGCTCCATATCCACCTGTGTGAATTCCGGCTGCCTGTTGGCCCTTAGGTCTTCATCCCTGAAGCATTTTGCAATCTGGTAGTACCTGTCGTAGCCCGAGACCATGAGAAGCTGCTTGAAAAGCTGCGGCGACTGAGGAAGTGCATAGAACATTCCCGGATAGTTCCTGCTCGGAACAAGGTAGTCCCTCGCACCCTCAGGGGTGCTCTTTGTCATTATAGGAGTCTCGATTTCGAGGAAGCCGTTCTCGTCCAGGAAATCCCTTACAACCTTTGCAGTCTTGTGCCTTATCATGAATATGTTCTGAATGTCAGGCCTTCTGAGGTCAAGATACCTGTATTTGAGCCTGACGGCTTCCGCGGTGTCCAGGTTCTCCTTAATCTGGATAGGCGGAGTTTCTGACTCGGAAAGTATCTTTATGCTCTCCCCGTTCAGCTCGACCATTCCGGTAGGCATTCCTTCGTTAGGAGACTCCCTCTTCACTAGCGTTCCTGTAACCGCAAGGCAGTATTCCGGCTTTACCAGGTCCGCCTTTGCGAAGGCGTCCTTGTCTATCTCTTCCCCGAACACAACCTGTATGATCCCAGTCCTGTCCCTCAGGTCAACGAATATGAGTCCGCCCAGGTTTCTTTTCCTCTGCACCCAACCCATCACTGTATATTTGCTGCCCGCGTGCGACTCCCTGTATTCGCCGCACATCATGCTTCTTTTAAGTCCGCTTAATGCTTCACCCATTTTTACGCCTCCAAATTTTATAGCAATTCCATGCTTTCAATGTCGTTGATGTCACAGTCAAAAAGTTCTCCGTCGCTCATCCTCTTGAGCTTAGCTTTGCCTGCCTTGAGCTCGTCATCTCCGATAACGAGGGTGTATCTGGCGCCTATCTTGTTAGCATACTTCATCTCGGCTTTAACGCTTCTGCCGAGGTGGTCGCTTTCGCACTTCACGCCCTTCTGCCTCAATGCATTGACAAGCTGCATGGCCTTGAGCTTTGCATCGTCTCCCATGGAACCGACATAAAGATCGATGTACGGCTCTTCCGGTATTGTTATATTGTTCTGCTCCAGCGTGAGAAGAAGCCTTTCAAGACCCATTCCGAAGCCCATCGCAGGCGTTGAAGGTCCGTCTATCTGCTCGATGAGGTAGTCGTATCTTCCTCCTCCGCAGACTGTGATTCCGTCGTTTATGATTTCGAAAACAGTCTTGCTGTAGTAGTCCAGCCCTCTGACTATCAGAGGATCGATTTTGTAGGCTATGCCCAGCGCATCAAGGTACTTCTTGAAGTCGCTGAAGTGGTCGTCGCATTCACTGCAGAGGTAATCCAGTATCATAGGCGCCCCTGCAACGATTTTTTTGCATTTGGTTTCCTTGCAGTCGAGTATCCTCATAGGATTCTTCTCGAATCTTGTTTTGCAGGTTTCGCAGAGGCTGTCATAGTTTGCCTTAAGGTATGCCTTGAGCGCATCGTTGTATGTCTTTCTGCACTTAGGGCATCCTATGTTGTTTATGTTCAGCTCAATGCTGGTGATCCCCAGTTCCCTGAAAACCCTCATCGCAAGGCTTATTATCTCTGCATCAATGGTCGCGTCCTTTGCGCCGAAAGCCTCGACTCCGAACTGGTGGTGCTGTCTGAGTCTCCCCTTCTGGACATTCTCATACCTGAAAACAGGCGTGAAATAGTACATCTTTGTAGGCTGAACCTCGTTGTAAAGGCTGCTTTCGACGTACGCCCTTACGGCTGGCGCTGTACCTTCCGGTTTCAGTGTTATGCTCCTGTTTCCTTTGTCATTGAAGGTGTACATCTCTTTCTGCACAACATCTGTAGTCTCGCCTATTCCTCTGAGGAATAGTTCTGTATGCTCGAATATGGGAGTCCTTATCTCCCTGAAACCGTATGTAGCTGCAATCTCCCTCAGTCTCTTCTCCAGATACTGCCATTTGTATGCGTCAGCAGGCAGCATGTCCTTTGTTCCTTTTGGTGCTTGAATAATCATTTTGAATCCTCCATCCCTTTATACAATGTATTTAAAAGTTCAAACTTCTTCCGGGTTGTCTCTTCTATCCTTGAGCAGTATTCCCTTATGTCCTTCAGGTTTGGGAACCTGTCTATTTTTCCCTCTTCGTAGCAGACCAGCTTTGTTACACCGTCAGCCCCGCAGGCTATAATAGTCTGTCTTTCCTCTATCATCTGGATGTTGTATAGCCCATCCTTGCCATCTATAGAATACCCTATATTCTCCATGTTGCCTACCATATTTTTCTGCCTGTACATGTAGTAGGGCTTCATGCCCAGTCTGTCAGCCAGCTGCCTTGTCTGGCGGAACATGTCCATTACCTCTTCCTGCCCGGGCGGATTGTAGGTTTCCCTGTCAATTATTTTCTCAAACAGCCTCGATCCCCTTTTGATGGATAGTCCGTGGACTGTTACATTGTCAGGCTTCAGCGCCAGTATCTCCCCGCAGGTCTTCCTGACGTGCTCGCGTCCTTCATAGGGCAGCCCGACAATCATGTCCATGTTTATATTGTCGAAGCCCATCCTTCTTGCCATCCTGAATTTTTCCCTTATATCCTCTGCGCTGTGGTTCCTGCCAATAAGCCTGAGCGTGCCGTCGTTCATGGTCTGAGGATTTATGCTTATCCTGCCGACGCCGCATTGCTTCATTGCCAGCAGCTTGGTTTCATTCAGGCTGTCGGGCCTTCCGCATTCTACAGTAAACTCCTCTATGCTGTTTCCTTCCACAAAATTTCCGTGGATCTTGTTCATCACAAGCTCAAACCGCTTGTCGTCAACCGCCGTCGGGGTGCCTCCGCCGAAGTAGACACACTGGATCTTCAGGCCTTTTTCCTTTATGTATTCCCTCGTCCTGTCAAGCTCATAAAAAAGGGCCCTCAGGTAATCATCCACAAGACCGCTGTTTTCTCCTGCCGGATTGGAAGTGAAGGAACAGTACAGGCATTTTGTTGGGCAGAAGGGCATTCCCACATAAACGCTTATGAGCTTTTTATCACGCGAGACATACTTCTTCTCGTTTCTTGCTACTTCGATGCACAGCCTCGCCTTTTCCTGGCTCGCAAGATTATGGCGCCTGAAATATTCAAGTACCTCTTCTTCAGCCTGGTTCTCCAGCAGCTTCAGCGCTATCTTGCTGGGCCTTATCCCTATCAGCGTGCCCCAGGGATATTCCTGTCCCGTGATCTCCTTAAGGAAAAGGAAAATACCTATTCTTATATTTTCTCTCTTTCTGAGCCCTTCATCGTAGCTGCAGGTTCTGGAGATTCCGCCTTCCAGGCTGCAGCTGATTTCGCTGCCGCTTATGTCAATCCTGTACCCGCCGCCCCGGCCGAACTTTATTTCTTTCGACATGAAATATATGTTGAAAATCTGAAACACGTCATATCTGTAGGACATGTCGTTTAGTTCAATATTTATAATCATAGATAAGGGTTGCTCATCCTTTCCCTCTTTACAGTGGTCTGCGGACCGTGTCCCGGGAGCACTATCGTGTCATCGTTAAGGATCATCAGCTTCTCCTTGATGCTCGATATTATTGTGAAAAGGTCTCCGCCGCCCAGGTCCGTCCTGCCGATGGAGCCTGAAAACAGCGTGTCTCCTGTAAAAAGCATGCCGTCTATATGAAAGGTCACGCCGCCGGAGGTATGGCCCGGTGTTTCTATGCATTTCAACTCTCTGCTTCCGAGTTTGATCACCATGCCGTCCTTAAGGCTGAGCTCGGCTTCCTTGTAGAACTTGCCCTCGATGAAATCAGCAGGTGCTACCTTGGCGTCTTTTGCGCTTATCCCCAATGCTGAGCCGTAATGCTCCGCAACTTCTGAAGCGGCGCCTGTGTGGTCCCTGTGTCCGTGTGTCATCAGCACGTATTTCACATCCGCTTTCATTTCATCCGCAGCCTCAATTATTTCATCAGCGTCTCCGCCTGGATCTATTATTGCCGCCTCTTTTGAATCCTCATCCATCACAATGTAGCAGTTTGCTGCATAAACGCCGACTGGCAGTCTCTTGACTTTCATTTGTAAAATCCCTCCGGTTTAAAAGTTCTTTTTGCTGTCTATCAGAAGAGTAACCGGTCCGTCGTTCTCGATGGAAACCATCATATCCGCACCGAACTCTCCAGTCTCAACTCTGCTTACCTCTTCCCTGCACAGCCTCACAAACTCCTCGTAAAGGCTGTTCGCCTCATCTCCGCCCAGCGCCTCCGTGAAGCCCGGCCTTCTGCCCTTCCTGCAGTCCCCGTAAAGCGTGAACTGGGATATCACCAGCAGCTCCCCTTTGACATCCAGAAGTGACCTGTTGAGCTTTCCCTGGTCATCCTCAAAGACTCTCAGGTTAATTATTTTATCCTTCATGTATTTAACATCTTCGGCTGTGTCTTCCCTTGAAATGCCGAGCAGGACATTGAAGCCCCTGTCTATCTGCCCTATGACTTTCCCGTCTACAACGACTTTGGAACATTTAACTCTCTGTACAACTGCGCGCATATGTCTACACCTCTTATTTCCTTGTTCTGTATACGTCCTGGACGCCTTTGATTTTCCTGATCTTTTTCATTACATCCTTGAGATCATCAACATTTGTGATCTTCAGCTTTATGTCCACGTAAGCGATTCCGCTCTTGTTAGGCTTTGCATTTATGGCATAAAGATGGGTCTTGCTGCTGCTGATAAGGGCCATGACCTCGGAGAGCAGCCCGTCCCTGTCCTCTGTTTTTATCTGGAATTCGGCCACATATTCAGCGCCCTTCGGCGTTCCCCAGCTGACTTCCACGAACCTGTTGTCCTCGTTTTTCATGGCATTATCAACATTCTTGCAGTCTTTTCTGTGTATTGAAACACCTCTGCCCTTGGTTATATACCCGACTATGTCATCGCCCGGCACAGGATTGCAGCACATAGCGAACCTTACAAGCAGGTTGCTCTCGCCCTTCACTACTATGCCTGGCTGCTTCTGGTTTGCCTTTGCCTTTGCGGCGGCTGCTGCCGCTGCCTTGTTAGCCTCTTCCTCAATCTCCTTCCAATCCTTGCTCTCTTCCTTTCCCTTATCGCAAGCTTCCTTAAGCCTGCTTACGATCATTCCGGAGATCATGCCGTTTAGTCCCACGGCAGCATAGAGGTCGTCGATGTTGAATAGATTGTATTTTTTAAAAATTTGGTTCAGAGCCTCTCCCTTTGCTACTTCACCGAAGTTGCAGGACTGCTTCTTCGCTTCCCTCTCCAGGTAATCCTTGCCCTTTGCAATATTTTCTTCTCTCTTAGCCTTCTTGAACCAGGACCTTATCTTGCTTTTCGCCTGGTTGCTTTTCGCAATGTTTATCCAGTCGATGTTCGGACCCTTGGCCAGCGGCGACGATATTATCTCAACGATTTCGCCGGTGCTCAGGTTGTAGTCAAGCGGCACCATCTTGCCGTTTACCTTTGCACCTACGCACCTGTTCCCTATATCTGTATGGATCTTGTACGCGAAATCTATTGGGGTTGCATCGTGGGGCAGGTTGATGACATTGCCCTTAGGCGTGAAAACGAAAACCTCGTCTGATAACAGGTCGACCTTGAAGCCCTCCATGAACTCTGAGGCATCGGAGGTTTCCTTCTGCCAGTCTATAATGTCCCTTAGCCAGGTAAGCTTTATGTCCACTTCCTCTCCTCCGTCTCCGGAGATGCCTTCCTTGTATTTCCAGTGGGCAGCGATACCGTACTCGGCAGTCCGGTGCATGTCGAAGGTTCTTATCTGTATCTCGAAGGGCTTGCCCTGGGGACCTATGACAGTGGAGTGGAGCGACTGGTACATGTTAGGTTTCGGCATGGCTATATAGTCCTTGAATCTGCCCGGCAGCGGCTTGAACATGGTATGGACGATGCCGAGGGCTGCATAGCAGTCCTTGACGGAATCCACCATGATCCTGACTGCGGTGAGATCGAATATCTGGTCTATAGATTTGTTTTTGTTCACCATCTTCCTGTGTATACTGTACAGGTGCTTCGGCCTTCCGTCTATTTCCGAGCTGATCCCGACGCTGTCCAGGCTATCCTTGAGGGCGCTTATTATCTCATGTATGTAGTCCTCCCTCTCCTCCCTTTTTTCAGCGATCTTTCTAACAAGGAAATAGTATTCGTTCGGATTTTCATATCTGAACGCAAGGTCCTCCAGCTCCCATTTAAGTTTGGACATACCCAGCCTGTGAGCAAGCGGTGCATATATATCGAAGGTTTCCTTGGCCTTTATCTTCTGTTTCCTCACAGACATGAATTTCAGGGTCCTCATGTTGTGAAGCCTGTCAGCAAGCTTGATGAGGATTACCCTCATGTCGTCGGACATTGCCAGAAGCATCTTCCTGACGTTGTCTGCCTGCTGCTCCTCCTTGGTTTTGGACTCGATCTTATCGAGCTTGGTAACGCCTTCTACAAGATCTGCAACTTCCTTGCTGAACATTTTCTCCAGATCTTCATGTGTGTAGCTCGTGTCCTCTATAACATCGTGAAGAAGCCCCGCGGTGACGGTGCCTGTATCCATACCCATCTCAGCCAGGATTGTTGCAACCTCGACCGGATGAAGCACATAGGGCTCCCCAGACTCTCTCCTCTGGTCTTTGTGAGCCTCATATGCGAAATTATATGCTTTTGTAACAAAGTCTTTGTCAACTTTTGTATTATTCTTGTCTATGCAGTCCAATAATTTCTTAAGCATACTACTACTCCCCTAAAATCAATGGCTGGTTAATAAAACCAGCCAGATAGTTTAATTACATTATATTATATTATATTATAAAAATACATACAATTCAATCAGGATTAGCCCTAAACCTTGTACTGGAGCAGCGAAACGACATCGTAGCCGCTAATCCTGTCCCTGCCCTTAAGTTCTGTGAGTTCTATGA
>Ga0316601_100000581_pt1 | contig 16182 bp, 15 predicted proteins | sample OWC_soil_day5_no_FD_207663 | JGI IMG/M metagenome (GOLD analysis project Ga0316601, IMG submission 207663) | Wetland soil microbial communities from Old Woman Creek delta, Ohio, United States - OWC_soil_day5_noCT | ecosystem: Environmental > Terrestrial > Soil > Wetlands | place: USA: Ohio... | reverse complement strand
TTTCGCGCGACAACGCATCGCGCTCCAGGACTATGACCTGAGGGAAGTGGTGCGACAGCGCGGCAGCCGCCGTCAAACCACCGACGCCTGCACCGACCACCACGGCGAGGGGTCCAGAACCAGAGGTCATGACGCGGTGAAGAAGATCTGCAAGGCCGTGGGGGTCAAGTTCGTCTCATTGGACTTGTGCCGCGGGACATTCGACATCGTGGTGGTCGCCGAGGCGGACAGCTTCGATCGAGTGCTGGGCCTGAAGATGGCCGTGGCAGCAAGTGGCGCGGTCAGCGAGATCCACATTCTCGAGGCGATGGATCCGGCTGCCACGCTTGAGCACGCCGCAGCGGCAGCGAAGGTGTACACGCCTGCCGGCTAGGCTTGCCTTCCAAGCGGCGTTGGCCTACGGGCCCGCGCCCGCAGGCAGCGGCATTGCGAGGGACGGACTCTCAAGATCGATGTGTTCCTCGACTCGGGCTGATCGTGTTCTGGCTCTACCAGTGGCTGCCAGCGCGCGGCGAGTTGCACGAACAAGCCGCCGTCGCCCCTCTGGGTCCGTCCCGTGGCATTGTCGTGCGCCTGGCTTGTTCGCCCGACACGCGCTGCCCGGGCACATGAACCGGCGGTCCCTCAGATCGCGTGCGAAGCGTTCGCCGACTCAGGTCGTTCATGTCTCGTGCGTCGGCTTTGTGGCGCTAATTCCGTGCCGGCGAGAGGCAATTGTGGGTCGGACTGCGCCAGCCAACCGCTTGAGTTCGACACCCTGAAGCTGTCGTCAGCATTAAGGATGCTGGGCACCATGAGAATTGCAACTCCCGGGTGCGTCCCGTGGCGCAGGCCATTCACGTATTGGTGTTGCAGTTTGAGCCGGCACCGGGTGGGGGCCGGTGCCCGCAATCGACGGCACTGCGGCGACCCATCGATTGGCCGACCGACCTCGAAGGGTGCGAGCAGACCTCGTCGGGCGATGCGCGCCAACTCACGACGTCATGCCCGTGGGCGCGCCGCCGTGTGGGCCGGGACGCGCCCGTCTCGTTGCGGACGAAGTCAGTCCTTGTAGGCCTCGACGGCGATCACGAGCTTCACTTCGTCGCTGATTGCCGGCACTGAGCGGCCGGCCAAACCCGGCATCTCGAATCGGTGATCATTCTCACCGTCACTTTCAATCGGGAGCGCACGCATGCCAAACCTTCGTCTGCCACTTTCCGGCGACGTCATGCAGACCATCAATCCGTGGAACTGGATCTTCAAGTCCGCGGGTAGCCAGTTCGGCCTGGTCAATATCAATCTGGGCAGGAGCGCCGACCCTGCCCTCGAGGAGGACATTCTCAACGAGGTGGGTAGCTACGGCCGGCAGCTCGGGCGCATCGGCGACGCGCTGGGCGTGCTGATCAAGCACATCAGGCCCGAAAGCCTCAGCGACGACGAGAAGAAGAAGATCTGGGCCCTTGAGAGCCAGCTGGCCGACATCGAACGCGTGAAAGCCAGGCGCACCGCGTAAATCTTTGGACCTTCGCGGTACCCTGCGCCGCGCTGCTCGCGGCGCCTGGCCTCGAACGCCAGCGCGTCGACGGCGGCGCGCCCTTCGCCAGTTCGGGCCTGTTCCGGGTGGAAACTGCGCACCAGAGCAACCAGGCCCAGGCCCGAGAAGCCTCGTCGGTGGGTGCTTTTCACCTTCTACGTCATCCAACACGCTCGCGCGGCCCGATCACCTTGATGATGTCGTCGTGGCCGATGTCGAGTTCACCCAGGCGTTCGTAGTCCACCGTGCCGTCGACGGATTCGTCGTCGTCCTCCTTACCCGTCAGCAGGTCATTAACATCGGCGCCGGCCAGTGGTATCAGCGGCTTGTCCAGAGGCCTGCACACCCGCAGCCGCGTCGAGGTTCCGGCGGCGATGCGCCGGTGCGCCATCAGGCCCAGTTGCGGACTCATCAGGCCTGCAAACGCATTGGCTGGGCCGACATAGTCGATGGATTCGGTGTGCATGGTGGAGTCCTTGGTACTGGGCGCTCATGCGCCACGGCGCCCTTGGTGCATACGGAAATCGGCCAAGCACGAGGCGTACCTAGATGGTCTGGCTGCGGCGCCAGTGGCGTAAGTCGGCATCCCCCACTTTCGATGTAGGCGCGACTCCTACGCCGCCGTCCCGCCGTAGTGGGCGGGCGGCGCCAAAAGGCAGACCGGCGGCCGGCCAAGAGGTCGACAGCCGAGGACACGCAAGACGAAGTGCAGCTTGGCCGGACTGCAATGCGGTCCCGCACACTGCGCACAAGAAGTCGATGGGTGCGGCGCAGTGAATGGTCCCTGTTGAGGTCGACAAGGACGATGTGGGGCCGCACCAGATTTCCATACTCGTGCCAGTGCGATCACATGTGCCGCGTGGCGGGGTGGTTCAGACTTGGGTTGCGTCGCCTGGAGCAGCCTGGGGTTGGCGGCGGCGCATCTTCACCCTCGTGAGGCACGTCATGTCGATTCCAGCGCGTCTGTCGCACTATCTCGATCAGCAGCATGTGCGCTATGAGGTGAGTGAACACCGCTGGAGCCGCGGTAGCGCCCAGACTGCGAGGCTTGCTCACGTGTCACCGCGATCCATCGCGAAGTCCGTCATCCTGGAAGACGATGCTGGGTTGGTCATGGCCGTCGTTCCGGCAGACAAGTACGTCATGTTGGGGCGATTGGCGCAGTTGCTGAATCGACACGAATTGCACCTGTCCGATGAGCAACGCATCGCGGCGGTATTCGCGGACTGCGATCGCGGTGCGGTGCCGCCCGTTGGCATGGCATGGGGCATCGATACGGTGGTAGACCAGGAGTTGGAAGGCCATGATCCGGTCTATCTCGAAGGCGGCGACCACCGAAGGCTGCTGCGAATGTCGGGCGAACAGTTCTGCGCGCTGATGCGAACGGCCCGCCGCGGCCACTTCAGCAAATCGCCACTGCACTGAATGCAGCCCTCCGGGCCCCAAGCCGCACAGCCCGACGAAGCCTGGATTCAATGTCGGCTCTGAGGCGCCGTATCGATCGATGCTGATGACCGGTGTGGGTCGTCAGCAGGTGTATCCCGTCGCGTCGCGGCCGACCGCTGACCGTCTGTTGCCGACCCTCGCTGGGGTTGACCGCTGCCGCGCCGCGTTGGGTTCTCCGTTGGCGTCCATGACCTGGGAGGTCATCGACACGCGTACGCGCGGCCCGGACACTGTAGCCATCCCCACAGCAGCAGAAAGGCCCTTCGAATGAGCTCGAGCGACATCCTCCCGCTGGCCGTGGCCCTGCTCATCGCCATCCCCGCGTTGGGTTCGTGCATCGGTGTGGGCATGGCGGCGATGAAGATGCTGGAAGGCTGTGCCCGCCAGCCCGAGCTGATGGCCGACCTGCAGACCAAGTTCTTCCTCGCGGTCGGCGTCACCGACGGCGCCTTCATCATCGCCACCGGCATCGGCCTGTGGTTCGCCACCGCCAACCCGTTCAAGTGAGGGCGGTGCGCGCCAGCTCGCGCGGAATGGCCTCGGCCAGGAAGTCGTAGACGCGGCGCACCACCTTGCTGCCGCGGATCTCGCGGTGCACCGCCAGCCAGCACGGCAGCGGCGGGATCTGCAGCATCGGCAGCAGCGGCACCACGCCGGGCCAGTGCGCGATGTTGTATAGCGCGACGAAGCCGATGCCCGCGCCACTGGCCACCAGCCGGCCATAGGCCACCTGGTCGTCGGTGCGCAGCGCGAAGGCTTCGCGCGGCAGCACCAGGCCCAGCCGCGCGAAGCCGCGCTCGATGGTCTCGTCGCGGTCGTAGCCGATCAGCCGGTGCTGCAGCAGCTCCTGCGGCTTGCGCGGTGTGCCGTGGCGCTGCAGGTAGCCCTGGTGCGCGGCCGCGCCGATCGGCAGCTCGGCCAGCTTGCGCGCCACCAGCGTGCTTTGCGCCGGGCGCACCATGCGCAGCGCGATGTCGGCCTCGCGGCGCAGCAGGTTGCTGATCTGGTTGGACGCCACCAGCTCCACCTGGATGCCCGGCTCTGCCTGCTGCAGCGCGGCCAGCACCGGCGGCATCAGGTAGCTGGCCGCCACCTGGCTGGTGGTGATGCGCACGCTGCCGCTGGTGGCGTCGCGCCGGCCGGCCAGCCGCATCGCCAGCTGCTCGGCGCCGGCCTCCATCTGCCGCGCCGCATCGGCAATGGCCACTGCCGCTGCGGTGGGCGTGACGCCACGGCCGGTGCGCTCGAACAGCGGGGCGCCGAGCTGCGCCTCCAGCTCGGCGATGTGTCGGCTCAGCGTCGGCTGCTGCGCGCCCAGCCGGCGTGCCGCGCCCATCAGGCTGCCGGCATCCAGCACGGCCAGGAAGCTGCGCACCAAGGCCCAGTCGAAAGCTTGAGTGGCCATGCAGAAATGTATAGCTCGAATGCCTATCTCGGCAATTGTCGAATGGCACGAGGGCGGCCAGACTGCCGGTCATCGAAGTCGCAAAGCAGGAGTCCCCACATGAACACCCCCCAACGCAGCGTGCTCGTGCTCGGCGCCAACGGCCGCTTGGGCGAAGCCGCCGTCGCGGCCTTTGCCGCCGCCGGCTGGCGCGTGCTGGCGCAGTCGCGCCGCGCGCCGGTGCAGCCCCTGCCGGCCGGCGCGCAACACACCGGCCTGGCCTTGCAGGACCTGCCGCGCCTGGCCGCGCAGGCGGCCGGCGTGCAGGTGGTGCTGCATGCGCTGAACCCGGTCTACACGCGCTGGGCGCGCGAGGCCCTGCCGCTGGCCCGGCAGGGCATGGACCTGGCGCAGCGCCTGGGCGCCACCTTCATGCTGCCCGGCAATGTCTACAACTTCGGCACGTCGATGCCGGCGCTGCTGGAGCCCGGCACGCCGCAGCAGGCCGACACGGCCAAGGGCCGCATCCGCGTGCAGATGGAAGCCGAGATGCAGCAGCGCGCCGCGCAGGGGCATCGCAGCGTGGTGCTGCGCGCGGGTGACTTCTTCGGCGGTGGCCGCGGCGCGTGGCTCGACAAGGTGGTGCTGGCCTCGCTGGCGCGGCGCAAGCTGGTCTATCCCGGCCCGCAGGACGTGCCGCATGCCTGGGCCTACCTGCCCGACCTGGCGCGCGCCTTCGTCGCCGTGGCCTCGCGCACCGACCTGCCGATGTTCAGCGCGCTGCACTTCGCCGGCCACACGCTCACCGGTGCGCAGCTGCTGGCGGCACTGGAGCGTGCCGCCGCCACGCTCGGCATCGTGCCGGCCGCCGGCTGGCGCCACGGCAGCCTGCCGTGGCCGCTGCTGCGCGCCGGCGGGCTGGTCGTGCCGATGTGGCGCGAGCTGGCCGAGATGGAATACCTGTGGCGCGTGCCGCATGCGCTGGACGGCCGCGCGCTGCAGGCCTGCGTCGGCCCGCTGCCGGCCACGGCGCTGGACAGCGCCTTGCGCGCCGCGCTGCGGCAACTCGGCCATGGCGCTGCGGCTGCCGGCCTGCCCCCGATCCAACCGCCCCAAGGAGCCTGATGATGTACAGCCTGAGCCTGCCAGCGGACCGCCTGCCCGCGACCTTCCGCACCGACGCCACCGCGCCGGGCCGTGGCCTCGGTGTGTTGCTGATCGCGGAGGCCTTGCTGTCCTTCGCGCCGCTGGTGGTGCTGGGCGCGGCCATCGGCTGGCCGGCGTCGCTGGACAATCCGGCGGCGCAACAGCTGGCAGCCATCGCCACCCATGCCGATGCGGTGGCGCTGGGTTATGGCCTGTACCTGCTGTACTCCGTGCTGGTGGCGCCGGTGATGATCGGCCTGGCCGCTTGGGCCTGCGGCGGCCTGCAGCACCCGCTGGCGCTGACCGTGGCGGCCTTCGGTGCGCTGTCGGCCCTGGCCCGGGCCATCGGCATCCTGCGCTGGCTGACGGTGATGCCGGCGCTGGCCGGCGCGCATGCCGCGGCCGACCCGGCACAACGCGCGCAGGTCGAGCTGGTCTTCGGCGCCATCACCGACTACGGCGGTGGCATCGGCGAGATCCTCGGCGTCAGCCTGTTCATGGCGCTGTCGCTGGGTCTGCTCTGCCTGGGCGCGTTGCGCTGCGGCGGCTTGCCGCGCTGGCTGGCCGCGGCCGGTGTGATCTCGGCGCTGATGCTCGCGGCGCTGTCCTTGCCGGCGTTGCGCATCGAGCTGCACATGCCGGTGGCCGCAGCGGTGTCGATGCTGTCTTTGTGGATGCTGTGTGCCGGCGTGTGGCTGCTGCGCCGGCGTTGAATTTCAGGCCGGTGCGGCGCTCAGCTCCCACACCCAGGCCGGCGGTGCGTTGGCCCACACCGCCGCCAGGCGGCGCCAGCGCAACGTGCTGCGCGCGCGCAGCGGGAAGGGCTCGCGCGGCACATAGGTGTACTGCACCAGCCGGCGCCCGGGCCGCTCGGTCAGGAAGCGTTCGATCGCCAGGCTGCTGCGCAGCCGCAGGCGCGGCGGCAGCGAACGAAAGGGCAGCGAGGACACCAGCACGGTGTTGCCGGGCAGGCCCGTGGCCTCGAGCAGCACCTTGTGCGCCGCAGCGGCGCGCACCTCCACCGCGGGAAAACGTTCGCGCAGCTGCCGCGCCAGCCGCGGCTCCAGTTCCACGACCAGCAGCGGCACGTCGGGATGTTGGCGGCGCAGTGCCGCGGTGATGGCGCCGGTGCCGGCGCCCAGCTCGATGAGCTGCTGCGAACCGCGTGCGGCGCGCGCCATGGTTTCGGCCAGCCGCCGCGACGATGGCAGGATCGCGCCCACCGTGCTCGGCCGGGACAGGGCCAGGAACATGAAGGCAGGCAGTTCGCTCATCGCAGGGCGTAGCGTATCAGCCCGCCGCGCGATCGCCGGCGTGGCCAAAGGCGCTATCGTTCGCCGCTGTTTCCGCCGGCCCGATGAGCACCCTTCTGGAAGTTTCCGACCTGCATGTCACGCTGCAGACCTCGCGCGGCGCCGCCGATGCGCTGCGCGGCGTGAGTTTCTCGATGCAGCGCGGCGACACCGTCGGGCTGATCGGTGAGTCGGGCTGCGGCAAGAGCATCACCGCGCTGGCGCTGATGGGGCTGCTGCCCGAAGGCGCGCGAAGCGGCGGGTCGATCCGCTTCGACGGCCAGGAGCTGACGACGCTGGACGAGGACGCGATGTGCGCGCTGCGCGGCGGACGCATCGGCATGATCTTCCAGGAGCCGATGACGGCACTGAACCCGCTGCACACCATCGGCCGGCAGATCGCCGAGCCGCTGCGCCTGCACAAGGGCCTGGGCGCGGCCGCGGCGCGCGCCGAGGCGCTGCGCCTGCTGCAGCGTGTGCAGCTGCCGCAGGCCGAGAAGCGGCTGGACGCCTGGCCACACCAGATGTCCGGCGGCCAGCGCCAGCGCGTGGTCATCGCCATCGCGCTGGCCTGCGGGCCCGACCTGCTGATCGCCGACGAGCCGACCACCGCGCTGGACGTGACCATCCAGCGCGAGGTGCTGGACCTGATCGCCGAACTGGTGGCCGAAGACGGCATGGGCCTGCTGCTGATCAGCCACGACCTGGGCGTGATGGCCGAGACCGTGCAGCGCATGCTGGTCATGTACGGCGGCACGGTGGTCGAGAGCGGGCCCACGGCCGAGGTCTTCCGTCACCTGGCGCACCCCTACACGCGCGGGCTGTTCGCGGCCCGGCCCCGGCTGGGCCTGGCACGCGGCACGCGGCTGGCCACCATCCCCGGCCGCGTGCCCGAGCTGGCCGACCTGCCCGCGGGCTGCCCCTTCGCCGAGCGCTGCACGCTCGTGGTCGACGCCTGCCGGCGTGCGCTGCCGCCGCCGATGAACGTCGGTCCGCAGCACCAGGCGCGCTGCATCCGGCTCGATGCGCTGAGCGCGCCCATGCCATGAGCGCGCGTGGCCGCTCCAGAGCGCTCATCCCGGCGCGCGCAGTGCGCAGGCTCGTGCAGTGAGCGACGTGCCGCTGCTCGAGGTGCAGGACCTGGTCAAGCACTACCGGCTGCCGCGCGAACGGCTGCTGGCGCCCGCGCCGCTGGTGCGCGCGGTGCAGGGCCTGGGCTTCACGCTGCAGGCCGGGCGCAGCCTGGGTGTGGTCGGCGAATCGGGCTCGGGCAAGTCCACGCTGGCGCGGCTGGTGATGGCGCTGGAGCCGCCCACCTCCGGCCAGGTGCGGCTCGACGGGCAGGAACTGAATGCCCTGTCGCCAGCGGCGCTGCGTGCCGCGCGCGAGAAGCTGCAGATGGTCTTCCAGGATCCCTACGGTTCGCTCGACCCGCGCCGCACCATCCTGCACACGGTGTCCGAACCCCTGCGCGTGTTGCACGGCGCGACAGCGGCGGAACAGCGCGAGCGCGCCGGCGAGGCGCTCGACGCGGTCGGCCTGCGCGCCACCGATCTGGGCAAGTACCCGCACGAGTTCAGCGGCGGCCAGCGCCAGCGCATCGCCATTGCGCGCGCGCTGATCACGCGGCCCAAGCTGATCGTCGCCGACGAGCCGGTCAGCGCGCTGGACGTGTCGGTGCAGGCCCAGGTGCTCAACCTGATGCAGGACCTGCAGGACAAGTTCGGCCTGGCGCTGCTGTTCATCAGCCACGACCTGGCAGTGGTGGACATGGTGTGCGACGAGGTCATCGTGCTGTACCAGGGCCGCATCGTCGAACACGGCGCGCCCGACACGCTGTTCCAGCGCGCGGCCCATCCCTACACCCGCGCGCTGATGCAGGCCGTGCCGCGGCTGCAGCCGGGCGCGGCGCGCGCGCGGCGCGGAGTGGCCTTGGCCGCGGCCTCGGGTTCGGCGCCGGCCGAAGGCTGTGCCTTCGCGCCGCGCTGCCCCTTCGCGGCCGAGCGTTGCCGCGCCGAGCGGCCGCGGCTGCGCGCGCTGGCCGCTCAGCCCTCGGGCGTGCACGCGGCGGCCTGCCACGTGGCGGAGACCGTGGCCGCGCTGCCCAGCGGCGAGGCCTGAGCAATGACGCAAAATAATCCCCATCGAATCAAGGAGATGACGATGAGCTTGCAACGCCGCACCCTGAACCTGTTGCTGGCCGGCACGCTGGCCGTGGTCGGTGCCTCGGCCTTTGACGCCCAGGCCCAGGCGCGCAAGGACAGCCTGGTGCTGGGCATGGTGCTCGAACCCTCGCCCGGCCTGGACCCGACCACTGGCGCGGCCGCGGCCATTGGCGCGATCGTGCACTACAACATCCTCGAAGGCCTGACCAAGATCAACGTCGACGGTTCGGTGACGCCGTTGCTTGCCGAAAGCTGGAGCATCGAGCCCGACGGCAAGAGTTACACCTTCAAGCTGCGAAAGGGCATCAAGTTCCAGGACGGCGAGCCCTTCGATGCCGCGGCGGTGAAGTTCAGTTTCGAGCGCGCCAAGGCCGACGGCTCCACCAACAAGGCCAAGAAGGCGGTGTTCGACAACATTTCCAGCATCGCCGCGCCCGACCCGCACACGGTGATCCTGACGCTGAACAACGCCGATGGCACGATGCCCTTCCGGATGGGTGAGAACACGGCCGTCATCCTGAGCCCGAAGAGTGCGGCGACCACCGCCACCAAACCCGTCGGCACCGGCCCGTACACCTTCGACAGCTGGCAGAAGGGCCAGTCGATCACGCTGCTCAAGTGGCCGGGCTATCGCAACGCCGCGGCCATTCCGATTCAAAAGGTGACCTTCCGCTTCATCAACGACCCATCCGCGCAGGTGGCGGCGCTGCTGGCCGGCGACATCGACGGTATGCCGCGTTTCGGCGCGCTGCAAAGCCTGAAGCAGTTCCAGGGCGACAAGCGCTTCACGGTGGAGATCGGCGACACCGCGGGCAAGGGCATCATGACCATCAACAACCGCGTCAAGCCGCTGGACGACGTGCGTGTGCGCCGTGCGCTGATGCATGCCATCGACCGCAAGGCCTTCATCGACGGTGTGTACGAAGGCCTGGCCAAGCCGATCGGCAGCCACTTCGCGCCCACCGACACTGGCTATGTCGACCTGACCAACGTCTACCCCTACGACCCGGTGAAGGCGCGCAACCTGCTGAAGGAAGCCGGCGTGGCCACGCCGCTGAAGCTGACGATGACCTTGCCACCGCCGCAGTACGCACGCAAGGGTGGCGAGATCGTCGCCGCGCAGCTGGCCAAGGTGGGCGTGGAAGTGAAAACCGAAAACGTCGAATGGGCGCAGTGGTTGTCCGGCACCTTCAAGGGCAACTTCGACCTGACGATCGTCATGCATGCCGAACCGTTGGACTACATGCAGTACGCCAACACCAGCTACTACTGGGGCTACGACAGCAAGGCCTTCCGCGACATTGCCGCCAAGTATGCCGAAGCGTCGAACCCCAAGGAGCGCAGCAAGCTGTTCGCCGACATGCAGAAGAAGCTGACCGAGGATGCAGTCAACGCCTTCATCTTCAACCCGGCGCAGGTGGCGGTGGCGAAGAAGGGCTTGAAGGGCCTGTGGGCCAGCTCGCCCATCGAAGCCAACGACATCGCGGCGGTGTCGTGGGCCACGGCGCCCTGATCCCGCGCGGCTGAGCTGCCGTCACGACGCTCGGCTACATTCGCGCGCATGGCCAGTCCCGACCCGCGCGGCAACCCCTGCGGCACGCGCAGCGCCGCCGCCCGCGATGCCGCGGAAAGTGCGCTGTGGCGCATGATGTCCTTCTACGACACGCCGCTGGCGGACCTGGACTCGGCCAGCGCGCTCGACCCCGGTTGGGCGCTGCCGCATGTCATGCGCGCCGGCTTTCTGCTCAGCCTGACCGAGGCCTCGATGCTCGGCGAGGCGCAGCAGCATCTGCAGGCCGCGCGCGAACTCATCGCGGGCGCGCCGCCGCGCGAGCGCGCGCACCTCGAGGCGGTGCAGGCTGTGGCCGAAGGCCGCTGGCAGGCCGCCTGCCGCTGCTGGGACGAACTGCTGGTCGAATACCCGCGCGACGCGCTGGCATTGCAGTGGTCGCAGCTGTGGGACTTCTACCGCGGCGATGCGGTCAACCTGCGCGCCCGGCCGGCGCGCGCGCTGCCCGAGTGGGACGAGGCCGATCCGCTGTACGCCCATGTGCTGAGCCTGTATGCCTTCGGTCTGGAGGAAAGCAACCTGTACCCGCAGGCCGAAGAGGCCGGCCGCCGCGCGCTGGCACTCAACCCCAAGGTGCCGTGGGCGGTGCATGCGGTGGCCCATGTGATGGAGATGCAGGGCCGCTACGAGGAAGGCGCCGCTTGGCTGCGCCAGTACCAGGCCGAATGGGCCGACGGCAACGGCTTTGCCGGCCACCTGTGGTGGCACAAGGGCCTGTTCCGCCTGGAGGGGCTGGATTTCGCCGGCGTGCTGCGGCTGGTGGACAAGCGCCTGACGGGCGACAACCTGCAGATCACGCTGCAGCGTGTGGACGCAGCGGCGCTGTTGTGGCGGCTGCACCTGCTGGGCGAGGACGTGGCCGCGCGCTGCGCGATGCTGGTCGAAGGCTGGGACCTGTCGGACGCGGCAGCCGGCTACTACGCCTTCAACGACGTGCATGCGGTGATGGCGCTGCTCGGCGCCGGCGAGGTGGCGCGTGCCGAGGCCTGGGTGGCGCGCTGTGCCGAGCGCGCGATGGCCGCCGACGATGCGCGGCGCAGCAACCACGGCATGGCGCGCGAGGTCGGCCTGCCGCTGATGCGCGCGCTGCTGGCCTTTGCGCGCGGCGAGGCCGATGCCGCGGCCGACGGCCTGTATGCGGCGCGCGGCTTGGCGCATCGTTTCGGCGGCAGCCATGCGCAGCGCGACCTGATCGACCAGACCTTGCTCGCCGCGGCCGCGTTGGGCTCGCGCGCCGGGCTCGGCCGCGCGATGATCAACGAGCGCGTGATGGCCAAGCCGTCGACGCCGCTCACCGCGCATTGGCGCTCGCAGCTGGACATCCGGCTCGATGCCACGGCCTGAGGCCCGCGGGCGTCAGCCCACGCGCGGGAAGCTCACCGCGATGAAGCAGGCGAAGGCCAGCGCGTTGGCCACGGCCGCCACCGCCGGATGCCCGGTGCGCCTGAAGGTCCAGCGGCTGAACAGGCCGTAGACCACGAACAGCAGCAGCACTGCCGGCACGATGATGGCCAGGAAGAACAGCTTGTAGGGGTTGAGCGCGATGGCCAGCACCAGCGACAGCAGGAAGGCGAGCTTGCTGAGGAAGTAGGCGGCGCGCGGCGCGGCGGTGTCGCGCGTGAGCCATTCGTCGGCCAGGAAGTAGGGCAGCGTGCCGGCCGCCATCGCCAGGATCAGCGGCAGCCGCTGCGCCTGCGGCCAGACGTTGAACACATAGCGGTCGATCGGTACCCCCACCGCGAACAGCGCATAGGCGGTGGCCAGCAGCATTGCCACGGCCAGCGCGGCACGATGGCCGGGCCCCACCGGCGGTGGCCCGCCGCCGGCCAGCCGCAGCGCGGCCATCGTCAGCAGCCCGTAGAGCGCGAAGTGCAGCACCAGGTAGTCGCCCAGCAGGATCGGCAGGAAGTCGGTGGGCACCTTCCACAGCAGCAGCGGCGTCAGCAGCGCCGGCAGCAGCAGCCGGGGTGCGTAGCCGCGCACTTGCCACCAGCGCACACGCTCGGCTGGTGCCGCGGCCGTGGCAACGATCCGCGGCAGCAGCCGCGACAGCGGCCAGGCCAGCAGCACCACACCGCCCAGCAGCAGCGCCAGTGCCGGCCCGCGCGAATCGATGAAGGGCTGCGCGGCCTGCGGCCGGCCGAAGGCGGTGTTCAGCCAGGCCAGCGTCTGCGCCTGCGTGTGAGCGCTGTAGAGCACGCCGATGTGCTCGACACCCGGCGACAGCGTGGCGCGCCGCGCCGTGCCGTCCTCGAAGCGGCCGTAGAGGGTGTCCAGTTGCACGTCCGCTCCGGCCACCCGGCCGACCACGCGCAGGGCCTCGCGCGCCAGCAGCGCGGGCTCCAGCGCGCCGACGATGACCAGCAGGTTGCGCGGGCTGTCCGCCGGCGTGTCGGCGCTGATGCTGGGCGCGAACAGCGACACGCCGACGGTGGCCTGCATCTCGGGGTGCGCCTGCGCATGGCGCACCACGATGTCCGAGGCCATCGAATGCCCGAGCACGGCGCTGCGCCCGTCGCTGCCCGGCAGGCCGCGCACGAAGGCGGCCATCTGATCCATCGACGCCAGCAGCGTGCGCTGGCTTGCCAGCGGCTCGGCCAGGCCGCCGCGCAAGGGCGCGGTGTTGCGGCCATGGCCCGGGTAGTCGAAGGTCACGGCGATGTAGCCGTTGCGCGCCAGGGTCAGCGCAAAGGGCTGCATCAGCTGCTGCGATCCGGCAAAACCATGCGCGATCAGCACCACCGGCGCGGGGGCGGAGGCCGCTGGCGGCCGGAACACCGTCACCGGCGTGGTGCCCACGCTCAAGCTGCTGATCAGCACGCCGCGGCGTGCCGCTTCGAGTTGCCAGACGGCCGAGGCGATGGCCAGCAGCGCCAGCGCGGCGGCCAGCCAGGCCCACGCGCTGCGCACTTCGGTTGCACGGCGCGGCGCTTCGGTGGGCTGAGGCATCGTTGTATTCTGGCGTGAGGGCATCACCCGGCGCGGGTCGCGGGTGTGCCATGCCTCCAATCCCCACCGACATCATCAGCACCCCACCATGAATCGAGCCCGAGCCATCGTCTTCGAAGCCCCGCGCGAACTCTCGGTGCGCGAACTGCAGCTCAAGCCCGTCGAGGCCGGCGATGTCGAGGTCGAGGTGGCCTACAGCGGCATCAGCACCGGCACCGAGCGGCTGCTGTGGGACGGCAGCATGCCGCCCTTTCCCGGGCTGGGCTATCCGCTGGTGCCGGGCTACGAGACCGTGGGCGCGGTGCGCCACGCCGCTGCGGGCGCGTCGGTGCAGGTCGGCGACTGGGTGTTCGTGCCCGGCTCCTACAGTTTTGCCGGCGTGCGCAACATCTTCGGCGGCGCCGGCTCACGCCTGGTGGTGCCGCACGAGCGTGTGGTGCGCGTGGCGCCGCAACTGGGCCCGAAGGCGGTGCTGCTGGCCCTGGCCGCCACGGCCTATCACGCGCTGGCGCTGCGCGAGCCGATGGTCGCGCCCGGGCTGATCGTCGGCCATGGCGTGATGGGCCGGCTGCTGGCGCGCATCGCCGTGGCGCTGGGCATGCCGGCGCCCACGGTGTGGGAGACGCAGCCGCTGCGCCGCGGCGGTGCCGAAGGCTATGCGGTGATGCACCCCGACGAGGATGCGCGCAAGGACTACGCGTCGATCATCGACGTCAGCGGCGACAGCATGATCCTGAACACGCTGATCGGCCGCCTGGCCCCGGGTGGCGAGGTGGTGCTGGCGGGCTTCTACAAGCAGGACCTGGGCTTCGCCTTCGCGCCGGCGTTCATGCGCGAGGCGCAGATCCGCATTGCCGCGCAGTGGAAGAAGCCCGACCTGCAGGCCGTGGCCGAGTTGGTGGCTGCCGGCTCGCTTTCATTGGATGGGCTGATCACGCATACCTACGCTGTTGACCGCGCCCGCGAGGCCTACGACACCGCCTTCGGCGATCCGCAGTGTCTGAAGATGATGATTGACTGGCGCGATTGAGGCTGAGCTGGACAATGTCCTGATGGGCCTTCATGCGTCGCGAGGCAAGCGAGGAGTTGACGGTGAAGCTGAATGCCGTGTCGCCCTACCCCACCTGTTTGCCCAGCCCATGCTCTGGACCGTTTCCGCGGCCGCGCCCTCAATGGTTCTTGGACATCTGCGCGAGCGTTTTGGCAGCTTGCTGCCTGTGATCCTGCTGCATGCCTACTACAACGCCGGCTTTGCCTTGAGCGCATGGTTGGCGCAGCACTGAATGTCGCTGCCGCTGGATCGCTGGACATTTGGGCCGATGCATTGCGTGCAGTCAACACGCTCGCGCGCAGCGCTCGGAGAATCCTGCGTTCTGTAGCAGAAGGTTTGATGGGGCATGGCATTGAGCAGAACCAATTGGAAGTTGATTGCGGTCGCGGCGCTGGCGTCGGTACTTGGAGCCTGCGGCGGTGATGATGACTCATCGTCGGAGCCGGCCACCCAGACGGCGATCGGCACGATCACCGGCTTCGGCAGCGTGATCGTCAATGGCGTGCGTTTCGACGACTCCAATGCGTCGGTGAGCATGGACGATGCGGCGCGATCACGCGACCAGTTGCGCGTGGGCATGGTGGTACGTGTTCGCGGCCGCATCAATGGCGATGGGACGGGGGTGGCCGACAGCATCCAGTACAACGACTGTGTGCAGGGTCAGATCACGGCCATGAACCAGGAGCGCAACACGCTTACCGTGTTGGGTCAGGACGTGCAGCTCGACGAGGAGACCGTGTTCGACGGTGTCGCGCTGCGCGGCATGACCGGGTTTTCCTTCGGCGATCAGGTGGAAGTCAGTTGCCTGCCCGACGCGGCCAACAAGCAGATGCGTGCAACACGCCTTGAACTGAAAGAGCGCTTCCAGAACGGGATCAGCGAGCTTGAGGTCAAGGGTGTGGTGTCCAACCTCGACAACATTGCGGCCACGTTCACGATCAATGGGTTGAGCGTGAACTTTGCGGGCGTGGCAGTCGGAAACCGCCCCGCCGGCCTGAAGAACGGCATGACGGTCGAAGCAGGCGGCAAGAATTTTGCCAATGGGGTGCTAGCTGCCGACCAGTTGCGCGACCGTGATCGCGACCGCATCAGCTATCCCGACGGCGACGGTCTCGAGGTCGAAGGCTATGTCTCCGAGTTCGTGTCGATTTTGTCGAACTTCAAGGTGTCCGGCCAGACTGTCAATGCGGCCTACGCAGCGATCCGCAACGGCACCGCCGCCGACCTTCGGGACGGTGTGAAGGTCGAGGTGGAGGGTACGGTGACCAACGACGAACTGATCGCCGATGTCGTCGTCATCAGACAGCAGGCCAATGCCCGTGTCGAAGCCGGACTGCAGATCGCGGATCAGTTGCTCGGTACGGTGACGCTGCTCGGACGGAGCATCAAGGTGACTGCCGATACCGAGTTGAGGGACGGCGTCGCGCAGCCCGACCAACCCACAGTCATAACGTTGAGCGACTTGAATCCGGCCGACAGGCTGGAGGTCAAAGCCTTCAAGGACGCAGCCGGCGCGCTGGTGGCGACGCGCGTTGAACGCACGGCCGCGGATCCGCTGGTCGTGGTGAAGGGCACGGCCGACTCAAAGGTGCCGACGGTCGGGTTGACATTGCTGGGCATTGATGTGGCAACGGGGGGAAATACCAGGTACCGCGACGCGAGT
>Ga0316601_100000580_pt1 | contig 16185 bp, 12 predicted proteins | sample OWC_soil_day5_no_FD_207663 | JGI IMG/M metagenome (GOLD analysis project Ga0316601, IMG submission 207663) | Wetland soil microbial communities from Old Woman Creek delta, Ohio, United States - OWC_soil_day5_noCT | ecosystem: Environmental > Terrestrial > Soil > Wetlands | place: USA: Ohio... | reverse complement strand
TCCCCGGTCTCAGCCACGAGCGGCGCGGTGCCGGGGAACGCCTTGCTGTTGAACGTGAGGACGTTGAAGTCGTTCATCGCCAGCGGATCGGGACGACTCGTGCCGATCGGGACCTTCCACGCGTGCAGCATCAGCGCGTAGTCGCGGACCCGGCGTGTCGCGGCGCCGCCCCGCGGATGGACGACGATCATGCCCATCATGCCGAGCGCGATCTGCGTCATCTCGTCGGCATGCGGGTGGTACATGAACGTCCCCGCGCGATCGAACGTGAATTCGTAGCGAAACGTCTTGCCCGGCGCGATCGGCGCCTGGGTCAGGCCGGCGACGCCATCCATCCCGTTGGGTACGAAGATCCCGTGCCAGTGGACCGAGGTGACCTCGGGCAACTTGTTGGTCACGTAGATCCGGACGCGATCGCCCTCGACCGCCTCGATCACGGGGCCGGGCGTCGAGCCGTTGTAGCCCCACGCCTCGATGTCGAGACCGGGCGCGAGCTGGTGCTTCAGTGGCTCGGCGCGCAGGTGGTAGACCTTCACGCCATCGCGCCGCGTCCACGGCAACAGCGAGCCGTTCGGAACCACGACGCGCTCTGGCTTGCGCGCCCCCGCGGGCGATGGCGGCGGTGCCGGTGGCACCGGCTGCGCGGGCGAGCTGGGCTGCGCGGGTGCGCGGTTCGCCACGAGCGTGGCGCCGGCAGCGAGACCGGTCGAGAGCAGCGTGCGGCGCGTGATCGACATGGCGCTCAGTGTGACCTATCTGCGGCTGCATCGACGAGCACGCCACGCTCGAGCGCCGACACGGCGCTGATCGCATTGGCGTAGCGCCTCAAGGCATCCACGTACTGATGTCCCGCATCAGCGAGATCCCGACGCGACAGGATCAGCGCGAACGGATCGGCGTCCATCGCGTTGTAGTGCTTGAGCGTCTCGTCGACGATCTGCTGGCGCAGCGGCAACACGACATCGTGGAGGTGGCGTGCTTCGCCATAGGCCGCGAGCGCCGCGATCCGCGCGAGCCGCGCACCCGCCCGGAGCTCGACCGCGACCGCCGTGAGCTCGTGCTGGACCCGGCTGAGCTCCGCCCGGGCCCGCGCGCGCCCGCCGGTGTTCCAGTCGAGCAGCGGGATCCCGAGCTGGATCACCGGCCCGACCTGGAGGATGTGGTTGTGATCGACCGCCGAGACGCCGAGGCCGAGCCGCGGCAGGAACGTCCGCAGGCGCTGGTCGGCTGCCTGGTTGGCCGCCGCATCGACGCGCGCGCGCCCGGCGGCGAGCTCGAGGTTCGCGGTGACCGCGGCCGCTTCGAGGCCATCGAGAGACGGTGCGGTGGCGGGGACGTCGGGCAACCGTCCGCTCGCGCTCCACTTCGTCTGCTCGCCGGTGAGCCCGAGCAGCGCGTTGAGCTCCTCTCGGCGGGCCTCGATCGCGGCCTCGGCACGCGCCACCTCGATCCGTGCTTGCTCGCGGGCGTCGCGATCGCGGGCCCGAGCGAGATCCGAGGCGTTGCCGGCGGCGTGCATGCGTTCGCGGAGGATCGCGGCGGCGTCGGCCGCGTCGAACGCGGTGCCGCGGAGCTCGAGCTCCTGCTGTGCGGCGAGCAGATCGTGAAAGGCGATCTCGACGCGGGCCGCGAGCCGGAGCGCGGTCGCGGTCGCGGTCGCGCGGGCGGCGGACAGCTCCGCGCGGGCGGCGGCGCGACGGCGCCCGGCGGTGATCACGGTGAGGATGTCCTGGACCGCGGACACCTCGAGCTCGTTGCCCCCGCCCCCGTGGCGGTGGGCGAGCTCGAGCTCCGTTGGTCCGAGCGTCAGCGCGAGGCCACCGCCGGCCACCCCGAGCTCGTCGAGCGCGGCCCGCAAGCGCGCGCTGTTGGCGAGCGCGATCCGCACGGCGCCCTCGGCATCGAGAGGACGGGTGAGCCGCAGGGCGATCGCCGCCGCCACGCGCGGGTCTTCGGTCGACCGCAGGTCGGCATCACGGCCGAGCCGGCGTGCCAGCTCGGCGTCGACCGGGCGCTGCAACCAGGATCTCGACGGCGCGCAGCCGGCGATCGCAAGCACCAGCAAGATCCGGAGCACGATCACGGTGCGGGGTGGTGGTGGTGCGGGGCCTCGGGCGGCGCGACCGCCGGGACATCCGGGTAGACGACCGCGCCGGGGCGCAGGCTCGGCGGGGCGCCGGCGAGGCGGCCGATCGGGGCGGTCGCCGCCGCAGGGTGCGTCGAGCCGACGGTCGGTCCGCGAACCGCGCACGCTCCGACGAGCGCGATGCCGAGCAGACCTCCGCTCCGCATCACATCACGCAGCTGCCGCTGGCGAGGTGGTGCGCGTGCATGCGGAGCTCGGCCTGCAGCTTCGCCGCATCGCTCGCGCTCGTGGTCGTGAACGTCACGCGCGCGCCTCCGGGGATCTCGCTCGCGGTCGCCGTCGAGGCCACCGAGATCATCGAACCCATCTGGCTGCCCATCTGCGGATGCGCCTCGTGCATCGCGGCGAGCGCCGAAGCGCGCGATCGCACCGCGGCGACGTCGCCGGTCGTGATGAACACGAAGGCCGCGCCCTGATCGGTGTCCTCGACGCTCACCGAGGTTCCTGCCACGACCACCGGGCAGGTCGGATCATCGTGGGTCGCGATCGCCGCCGGGCGGGGCTGCTCGGCCGGTTTGCCAGGGCCGCAGGCGAGCGGCAGGACCGCGAGACTCCACATCAGGGCGAACCGACTCACCCCGCGGGTATGCAACAGATCGGTCATGCAAGCCAGAAAGTGTGCTCGGGATTAAGCCGACGCGTCGGACGCTGCCAGGGCGGCCTCGTAGCCGGCCGCCTCGACCGCCGCCACGAGGCCAGTCAGCGGAGATCGCTCGGGATCATGGACGACCTTGGCCTGGTGCTCCGCGAGCTTCACCTCGACCGCCGAGACCCCCGGCAGCGCACGGAGCGCCGCATCGACATGCTTCACGCAGCCTCCGCACGTCATGCCGGTGATCCGCAAGGTGGTAATCACTCAGGGACGCTAGCATGCCCGAAACGATTGCCCACACGACACTCGACCTTCCGGTCCTCGGGATGACGTGCGCAGCGTGCGTGCGCAGGGTGGAGCGGGCCGCCCTCGCGGTCCCCGGGATCACGAGTGCCGAGGTGAACCTGCCCCTGTCGCGGGCGCGGATCGTCATCGATCCGGCGCTCACCACGATCGGCGCCGCCGCCGCGGCGATTCGCGCCGCGGGCTATGAGGTCCCGGCCGATGCGATCAGCGAACCGGGCAGTGCGGGCTCGCCGGCCTCCGGAGCCGCGCGCCTGGCGGCGATCGAGCGCGCTCAGGGCCTGGAGCACGCGGGCCTGCGCCGCGATGCGGTCCTCGCGATCGCCGCGACCGTGCCCCTGCTCGTGATCGCGATGGCGCATGGCGTGTTCGACAGCACCGCCAGCGTGATCGCACAGCTCGCGCTCGGCTCGGTCGTCGTGCTCGGGCCGGGAGCGCGCTACTTCCGCGCCGGTGTCCGCGCAGTCGCGCATCGCAGCCCCGACATGAACACCCTGATCGCGCTCGGCTCCGGAGCTGCGTGGCTGTCGTCCGCGGTGAGTGCGGCGCGCTGGCTCGCAGGCCCGCGCATCCATGCGCCCGAGCTCTACTTCGAGGCGGCTGCGGCGATCGTCGCGTTCGTCATGGTCGGCAAGCTGCTCGAGGCGCGGGCGCGCTCGCGTCTCGCGGACGCCGTGCGGGGCCTGCTGTCGCTCGCCCCGTCGACCGCACGCCGCGTGGTGGACGGCCAGGACCACGACGTCGAGGCGGCCGCGCTCGCCGCCGGCGACATCATCCTCGTGCGGCCCGGCGAGCGGATCGCCGCGGACGGCACCGTGATCGAGGGGCGCTCGGCCGTCGACGAGGCGCTGCTCACCGGCGAGTCGATGCCCGTCGACAAGGCCGAGGGCGCGCCGGTCTACGCGGGCACGCTCAATCACCATGGCGCGCTGTCGATCCGCGTGGCGCGTGCCGGCGCCGACACCTCGCTCGCCAGGATCGCGCGCGCCGTCGAGGATGCGCAGGGCACCAAGGCGCCGATCGCGCGGCTCGCGGATCGGGTGTCGGCGGTGTTCGTCCCGATCGTGCTGGTGATCGCCGCGGTGACACTCGGCGCGTGGCTGGTCGCGGGCGTGGGCTCCGCGGTCGCGATCGAGCGGATGGTCGCCGTGCTCGTGATCGCGTGCCCGTGCGCGCTCGGACTCGCAACCCCGGCTGCCGTCGCGGTCGGGACCGCGCGAGGTGCCGAGCTCGGCATCCTGTTCCGCAGCGGTGCCGCTCTCGAGCGCGCGAGCACGATCAACGTCGTGTGTCTCGACAAGACCGGTACGCTCACCACGGGCAAGCCCACGCTGCTCGAGATGGCCGCGTCACCCTCGGCCACGCCTGCCGTGACCCTGCCGGAGCTGGCGGTGATCGCCTCGGCCGAGCTCGCGAGCGAGCACCCGATCGCGCGTGCGATCGTCGATGGCGCGCGGGCCCGTGGGCTCGCGCTCGAGCGTCCCACGGACGCCACGGTCGAGCCGGGTGCCGGGATCTCCGCCACCGTCACGGGCAAGCGAGTGCTGGTTGGCACGGCAGACTTCCTCGCGCTCGCGGGCATCGCGCTTCCTGCGGAGCTCGCGGCGCCACCGGGAGCCACGGTGTCGCACGGCGCGATCGACGGGCGCTACGTCGGGATCGTGGCGGTGGCTGATCCGCCCGCCGCCGAGGCGCGCGCGACGATCACCGCGCTGCGGGCGCTCGGGATCGAGCCGATCCTCATCACCGGAGACCGCGAGGCGGCAGCGCACTGGATCGCGAGCGAGGTCGGGATCACGCAGGTCCACGCGGGTGCGCGGCCGACGGCGAAGGCCGCGATCGTTGCGAGCGAGCGCTCCGCCGGCCCCCACCGCTCGGTCGCGATGGTGGGAGATGGCATCAATGACGCCCCCGCGCTCGCGGCCGCGGACCTCGGGATCGCGCTCGGGTCCGGCACCGACATCGCGGCGTCCGCCGCCGAGGTGACGCTGCTGCGCGGTGGGATCGGCGCGCTGCCAACGGCACTCGCGCTCGCGCGGGCGACGCTGCGAACGATCCGCCGGAACCTCGCGGCCGCTTCGATCTACAACGTGGTCTGCATCCCGATCGCCGCGGCGGGCCTGCTGTCGCCTGTACTCGCGAGTGCGGCAATGTCGTTATCGAGCGTCTCCGTCCTGCTGTCGTCGCTCCGGCTCCGCAAGTGGGCTCCCTGACGGGGGGCGCATGTGGAGTAGATCACCCAAGATCGACGACAACTTGAGCATTGTCGAGGAACCGGCGATCATGTGGCGAGATGGCGTTCATGTCCGGTTCGAGCCGCTTGGCGGCGCTGATGCTTGGGATCGGTGCGTGCAGCTTCACCCCCCCCGCAGCGCCCTCCGATGGCGGTGACGACACGTCGACGACGATCGGGTTCGAGACCAGCTCGTCGAGTGCCGACGAGGCCTCGGGCACCCTGATGATCCCCGTCGTGTTGTCCGCGCCGACCGACGCCCCGGTCACCGTGTCGTATGCCCGCACCGACGGGACCGCCACTCCCGGGGTGGACTTCGTGATCTCGAGCTCGTCGCTGACCGTGGCGGCCGGACAGACCCAGGCGGAGATCCCGATCTCGATCCTCGGCGACGGCGACGAGGCCGAGTCGGACGAGACGATCGTGGTGACGCTGTCGGCCCCGTCGGGTGCCACGCTCGCCGCGACCACCACCCACACGATCACGATCAGCAACACGCTGCTGCCGCGCGTCGAGTTCGCGGTGGTGACCTCGAGCACCAGCGAGCCGACGCAGACGATGGCGCTCGTCATGCTCGACAAGCCCGCCTCTGCGGTCACCACGGTCCAGCTCGGCGTCTCGGGCACGGCGACGCCAGGGGTCGACTTCGCGGTCGCAAACCAGCAGACCGTCACGTTCGCCGCCGGCGAGACGTCGCAGATGGTCGCGATCGGCGAGGTCAACGACACGCTCGACGAGGACCCGGAGACCGTCGTGCTCCAGCTCGACAACCCCTCACCCGAGATCCTCGTGGGAACCAGGTCCACGCTGACCCACACGATCGTCGACGAGGACTCGCCCCCGACCGTGTCGTTCACCGCGGCCTCGTCGTCGGTGACCGAGGGCACGGCCACCGTCACGCTCACCGCCGCGCTGTCGACCGCGAGTGGCCTGACCGTGACGGCGCCGTTCGCCGCCGCGACGGGGACCACCGCGTCGACGCCGGGCGACTTCACGTTCTCCACCGCGAGCCCGCTGTCGTTCGCGCCCGGCACGCTGACTCAGACGATCACGATCACGATCGCCAACGACGCGATCGGCGAGGTCGACGAGCTGCTCAACGTCGCGCTCGGGACTCCCACGAACGCGACGCTCGGAACGATCCCGACCCACCTCCTGACGATCGTCGACGACGACTGCCTGGGGCGCGGGGCCTTCCGCGTGTGCCCGACCACCGCGCCGACCGGGACGACCGTGCTCGGCGGCTCGCTCAACACCGACACCGACCCGAGGTGCGCGACCACCCAGCCGGCGGGCTGGACCGCGGGCAATCAGCCAGCGTCCTGCTTCGTGATCGCGGCCAACGTCAACGTCAATGGCGGCGGGCTCAGGGTCGCTGGCTCGCGTCCGCTCGTGGTGTTCGCGACCGGCGCGATCACGATCTCCGCAGGGCTCGATGCCGCGGCCCAGGGCACCGCGGACGGGCCGGGCGGGCCGTCCGCGGCCTGCAAGGCGTTCGCCGGCGCGGGGCCTCAGAACAACTCGAACGGTGGCGGCGCGGGCGCCGGCGCGAGCTTCATGAGCAAGGGCGGCGACGGGGCGGGCGGCGACGGCGGCAACGTGAAGGGCGGGAATGCCCCCACCGCGGACGCCAGCGATCCGACGATCCTGCGCGGCGGCTGTCGCGGCCAGGATGGCGGCAACGGCAGCGGCGCGGGCGGCGGGGGCGCCGGTGGTCTCGGGGGTGGGGCCGGGGGCGCCGTGTACCTCGTGGCCGGCACGATCTCGATCTCCGGGTCGATCAACGTGTCGGGGGGCGGCGGCGATGGCGGTGCGGCCGACGCCGGCGGCGGTGGCGGAGCGGGCGCGGGCGGCATGATCCTGCTCGATGCCGCCACGCTCAGCGCCAACGGCACGCTGCTGGCGAACGGCGGCGGTGGTGGTCAGGGTGCCGACAGCAACAGCAACGGCGGACCCGGCGCGGACCCCTCGGCCGGAGCGCCGACCTCGCCCGCGCTCGGTGGCAACGCCGGTGGGGCCGGGGGGGCGGGTGGCAACGGATCCGCCGGTGCGACGGCCGCGACCGCGGGGACCGATGGCGGCGGTGGCAAGGGTGGCGGGGCCGGCGGCGGCGGCGGCGGGTTCATCAAGGGCTCGAGCGCGCTCGCCGGCACGGTCAGCGCGGGCAAGATCGTTCCGTAGCCCGGCGTGTGGCGACGTCCTTGGGCTAAGGTCTCGAGCTGATGGCCGACCCGTTGCTCGACGTCCGCGAGCTGGTGACGGAGTTCCGCACCCAGTCCGGGACGGTCCGCGCGGTCGATGGCGTGTCGTTCGAGATCCCCGCGCGCGGGACGCTCGGGGTCGTCGGCGAGTCGGGTTGCGGCAAGAGCGTCACCGCGCTCTCGATCATGCGGTTGATCGCGTCGCCACCCGGCACCATCGCGGCGGGCAAGATCTTGTATGCCGGCAAGGACCTGCTCGCGCTGCCACCGGCCGAGATGCGCAAGATCCGCGGCAACCGGATCGCGATGATCTTCCAGGAACCCATGACCTCGCTCAATCCGGTGTTCACCGTCGGTGACCAGGTCGGCGAGGCCGTGCGGCTGCATCAGCACAAGTCGCGCCAGCAAGCGCGCGCGATCGCGATCGAGATGTTCCGGCTCGTCGGCATCCCGGCTCCCGACGAGCGCGTCGATGCGTATCCGCATCAGCTCTCCGGTGGCATGCGCCAGCGCGTGATGATCGCGATGGCACTCGCGTGCAAGCCCGACCTGCTGATCGCCGACGAACCGACCACCGCGCTCGACGTCACCATCCAGGCCCAGATCCTGGAACTGCTACGCAGGCTCCAGCGCGAGCTCGGCATGTCGATCCTGTTGATCACGCACGATCTCGGGGTCGTCGCCGAGACCTGCGATGAGGTCGTCGTGATGTACGCCGGCCGGATCGTCGAGCGCGCCAGCGCGGAGACGCTGTTCGCGGCGCCGCGCCACCACTACACCGCGGGCTTGCTGCGCTCGGTCCCGAGCTATGGTGACGGCGACGAGGTGGCAGAGCGCAAGCGCCTCGTCGAGATCAAGGGCATGGTGCCGTCGCTGTCGGAGCTGCCGAACGGCTGCAAGTTCGTCGATCGTTGCCCGGCCGCGGCGCAGCTGTGCCACGATCAGGAGCCCCCGCTCGTCCAGCTCGGGCGGTCCCACGTGCGCTGTCATTACCCGCTCGATGGCTCGCCGGGGAGCGCCGCATGACCGACGTGCTCGTCCGCGCGACCGCGCTGTCGAAGACCTTCGCGACCAAGCTCGCGTGGCCGAAGGTCGCCGCTCCGCTGCACGTCAAGGCGTGGCGCGCCGTCACGCGGATGGCCGCGACCGTGCATGCGGTCTCGCAGGTCGATCTCGAGATTCGCCGTGGCGAGACGCTGGGCCTCGTCGGAGAATCGGGGTGCGGGAAGTCGACGTTCGGCAGGACGCTGCTGCGGCTGCTCGAGCCGAATGGAGGGCGGATCGAGTTCGATGGCAAGGACCTGACGCGGATGCCGCAGCACCAGCTCAGGCCGCTGCGCCGCGAGATGCAGATGATCTTCCAGGATCCCTACGCGTCGCTCAATCCGAGGATGACCATCGGGACCGCGATCGCCGAGCCACTCGAGATCCACGGCCTCGTGAGCTCGGCGCGTCAGCGCGAGACGTGCGTCGAGGAGCTGCTGACGCGGGTAGGGCTGCGCGCTGATGCGGCGACGCGCTACCCGCACGAGTTCAGCGGTGGCCAGCGCCAGCGCGTCGGGATCGCACGCGCGCTCGCGTGTCGCCCCAAGTTCGTGGTGTGCGACGAGCCGATCAGCGCGCTCGATGTCTCGATCCAGGCCCAGATCGTGAACCTGCTCGAGGATCTGCAGGAGGCGGAGCACCTGACCTACCTGTTCATCTCTCACGACCTGAAGGTCGTGCAGCACATCTGCGATCGGATCGCGGTGATGTACCTCGGGCGGATCGTCGAGCTCGCCGAGGCCCGGTCCTTGTACCGCACCCCGAAACACCCCTACACCCAGGCGCTGCTGTCCGCGGTGCCGCGGATCGATCCGAAATCCCGCCGCGACCGCATCCTTCTGACCGGAGATGTTCCGAGCCCGATCGCGCCACCGCCCGGCTGCGCGTTCCATCCACGGTGCCCGGTCAAGGACAAGCCGCGGGCCTGCTTCGTCGAGCGACCGATGCTGCGCGTGCTCGCGAACGGCACCCAGGCCGCATGTCACGTCGCCGAGTGAGACTGGCACTTCGCGATCTGCCCCCGGTCACGCCATCGAGCCGCGGAGTGAGCTAGTATGGCTGGCGCAATGGTTCGTTCGGGGGAGCTCGCGATGCGGCCTCTGCCCGCTGTGTTGCTCGATCTCCACGAGGAGCTCGTCACCGGCAAGCTGACCCTCAAGCGTGGGCGCGTGTCGAAGACCGTGGATCTCGTCAGCGGCAATCCCGTCGCCGCGGCCTCGACCTCCCGCGAGGAGACGCTCGGTCACTTCCTCGTGAGCAGCGGGATGATCACCGAGGAGGAGCACCGTCACGCCGTGACGCACGTGGCCGAGTTCGGCGGCAAGCTCGGCGCGGCGCTCGTCGCCCTGCAGATGTTGACGCCCAGGCAACTCATCGAGCAGCTCGCCAAGCAGACCCGCCACAAGCTGGTGCAGGCGCTGCGCTGGCCCCAGGGGGCCTGGCGCTTCGATGCTTCGAATGCGGCCATCGAGGGTATGCAGCTCGACATGATCGAGGTGGTGCTGTCGGGGCTGTGCGAGACCGTGGTCGGAGATCTCGACCGGTTGAGCCGGCTCGATGGCATGAGCTTCGAGCTGACGAGCCGGGGCGCCGGGCTCCGCACCGAGCTCGAGCGCGCGTTCGGTGAGCGAGGCGTCGGCGCGCTGACTGCGGGTGCCTCGATCTCCGAGCTCGAGCGCGCGTTTCCCGATCCCACCCAGGCCCGGATCGCGATCGACACGATGATGCTCTGCGGCGCGGCCCAGCCAGGCGTCGGCCAGGTTGGCCTCGGCACCGCGGCTGGGCGCCCCGGCTTCGCGATCCCACCGATGTCCGCCGATCTCCCGGCGGCCATCCTCCCTCGCCGCGCCCAGACTCCCTCGGCGTTATTCGAAGTCTTGTTCGACGACCTCGGGGTGGGCTCGGATGGAGCGGCTCCACTGGACCTGGCCGAGGCGGACCACAGCGCGCCCGTCGACGACCTCCTTGGTGGGGATTCGGGCGTGGTCTCGATGGCGGAGCTCACCGAAGCGTCGCACGATCGCGATCGAGTCGCACGAGCGCGGGAGATGCTGAGCGCGGAGCACCAGCGCATCCAGGGCGCCGATCACTACTCCGTCTTGATGATCAGCCGCCGCGCCCAGCCAGGCGAGATCGAGACCGCCGCGACGGCGCGCAACCACCAGGTCGAGCCCGACATCGCGGTGCTCACCGAGCCGCGCGAGCGCGCGAAGCTCGCGGAGCTGCTTCAGGCGTATGCGACCGCCCGCGCCGTGCTGCTCGACGACCGCAAGCGTGCCGCCTACGACCGCGAGCTCGCGGGTGGCGAGCTGGTCCAGGTGCCACCCGCGATCGACACCGAGCTGAGCTTCCGCATGGCGGAGGACCTGTTTGCCAGCAAACAGTGGGCCCGCGCGATCGGGCTCATCCGCGCGGTGATCGCGCGCTCGCCCGACGAAGCCGACTACCACGCGGCGCTGGGCTGGGCGGAGTGGATGGGCGGAGACCAGAGCCCGGCGGCTGCCGATCTCGCGCGTCCCCACCTCAACGCCGCGCTCGAGATCAACCCCGACCACGCGGCGGCTCACGAGTACAAGGGCCGCATCGATGCCGCGATGCAGAGCGACGACGCCGCGGCGTTGTTTCATCTCGAGCGCGCGATCGATCTCGATCCGAACCGCATCGAAGCCGTGGCAGCGATCGAGAATCTACTGACCCGCCGTGGCGAGCTCCGGCGCTACGAGCGGGTGCTCAAGCGCCTGCTGTTCCGGCTCCGCAGCCGTGGCAACCTTGCCGAGGCCAAGGCGTGGGCACGGCTCGCCAGGCTGTACTTCGAACAGCTCGACGATCGGCAGGCCGGTGCGGCGGCAGCGTCGAACGCGCACCGGATCGCACCGCGTGACTCGGAGGTCGTCGCGCTGACGAAGCGGACGGAGACTCCTGGTCCGTCGCACGTCACGGGCGAGCCGATCCGCGAAGGCTGGCGCGAGGCGCTGGGCGATCCTGCGTCGGGCGCGGCGCTCGTCAAGAGCACCGAGGCGCTCGGCCATGCCGATGCTGCGTTCCTCGCTGCGTCGACGATGGTCGCGCTCGGGACCGCCGACGAGCAGCTGGCCTCGCTCTACGAGGCCCATCGCGTGCGGGGTGCCGTGCTCCCCACCCGTGCGCTCGGCCGCGAACAGTGGGCGCTGCTCCGCCACAGGGACGACAACCTCGAGCTCGGCGGGCTCATCGAGCTGGTCGCGCCTGCCATCCACCGGCTCTCCCCGATGACGCTCGCCGACAGCGAGCTCGATGCGAGCCAGCGGATCGAAGACGGAGATCTCCCGGACTCGTTCCAGCGGCTGCGCCTGCGCTGCGCAGATCTCCTGGGCGTCGAGCCCCCGCCGGTGTATCCGCGCGTGGAGCTCGGCTTCCAGATCCACGTGGTCGCGTGCGATCCACCGGTGCTGGTCGCCGGTGACGAGGCGTTGACGGCTCCGGACCGCCCCGAGCTGGTGTTCCGCCTCGTCCGCGCGATGACCTTCCTGTGGCCAGGTCGAGCGGTCGGCGCCTCGCGGTCGGGCCGGGTGTTACGAGCGATCGTGATGGCGGTGTTTCGCGAGGCATCGGGATCCAGCGTCGGGATCGAAGATCCGCTCGCCGAACAGGCCGCGGATGCGGTGTCCCAGCTGAGCGGACAGGCTCGGGTCCATGCGCGTGCCGTGGCGCTCCGGCTGATGTCCCGAGGCAACGGGCTCAACCTGTCGCTGTGGGCGCGCGGCCTGTCGCGGACGGCAGATCGCGCCGGCATGCTGATGTGCGGCGACATCCCGGCGGCGTTCGCCGGCGCGCTCGAGGTCGGAGAGCTCGATCGCGATGCGATCGAGTTCGCGTTCGGCGCGGCCCACGTCCAGCTGCGGTCGCAGCTCGGGCTCGCGCGCTCTTGACCTCGGGGTCAGCTTCCGAGCCCGACGACGAACAGGTAGTCGAACCGGACCTCGGCAGACTGCGAGAACAGCCCGACTCGACCGGTGGTGGCTCCGAGCAGCCCGGTGACCGTCTCGTCTGCCGCGCTCGATACCCCGTGGCAGCTCACGGTTCCGTCGACGTCGAGGTCGAGCTTCACGGTCGAGCCCGAGATCATCACCGGCCAGTCGGTCGAGCTCTGGGTCCTGATGACGTCGCGGCTCTCGCGGAACAGCACGCCGTTGTTGTCGCTGATCAGGAAGCAGAGATAGCCCTGGTCCGGGTTCGTCAGGCTGCCGGTCAGTCCGGTCCCCACCCCGAGCCCGTGGCCGCCTGCTGACAGGACCAGATCGATGACCACGCCGGCCTGCACGGCTGCCTTGGTGTAGGTCAGCGGCGGGTAGAGGAACGTGGTCGTGCTCGCATCGGCCTGGCGAGCGGTCATGCCATCGAACGTCCAGGTCCCGCCGACCGACCAGCCGGCGATGTCGGCCTCGTCGTAGAACCCGACCCACAACAGGCGCGTATCGATGCCGTTGCGCGGATCGCACGCATCTCCGATGCCATCTCCGTCAGCGTCGGGATCGGTCGCGCTCGCGAGGTGCGGGCAGAAGTCGCAGGCATCGCCTTTCGGGTCGCCATCGTGGTTGCGCTGGTCCGGGTTGGGCGTATCGGGGCAGTTGTCGGCCTCGTCCGGCATGCCGTCGTGATCGCGGTCGCTGGGGCCGTCGATGGTGACGCCGGTGTCGGCCTCGGCAGGGAGCGCGTCGCCGGACGCGGCGGGTGGCGAGAACGAGCAAGCGAGCATGCCGATCAACGAGCACGGGACAGCGCGGAGCACGGGCCGAAGCTATCATCGGGAACGCGAGCGCAGGCCAGGTCATTCCTCGTGCCGGCCTGGGGTTTGTGGATATAGTCGGAGCGTGAGCCAAGCGCCGCTCGACAAGCCAGATCACCTGCGAGCCGAGGACACCTCGGCCCTGGGGTGGCTCGCGCAGCGCAAGGCGGCCACGGCGGCGGCTGCGCTCGGCCTGGTGTCGTTCCTCGTCGTGGCGATCGCCCAGGGCGAGGTGTGGGCCACCCCGGACTGGCGGCTGAGCGTGCCGGGCTTCGTCCTGGCGGCGATCGCCTCGGCGGTCTCGCTTGCGCGCCGCGAGCGTGACGGCTACTGGCTGTGGGCGATCGGGCTCGCGCTGGCGGCTGCGGCCATCGTGCTCGGCTGGTTCTTGATGATCGCCATCGTGATCGGGGCGGCCGCGGTCCTGATCCTGATCCTGCACGCCGTGATGTGAGGAAGCCATGACCGACCACGAGCTGATCTACGACTGGAACTCCGTCGAAAAGCTGGCGCCGCTCTCGCCGAAGCGCCGGATCCAGTTCCTCGACGAGACCCTGCGCGATGGCATCCAGTCGCCCTCGGTGGTCGATCCGTCGATCGACGACAAGCTCAGGCTCGTCGAGCTCGCGAACGACCTCGGCATCGACACGATGGATATCGGGCTGCCGGGCGCCGGCCGGCGCGCGATCGAGGACGTCACGATCATCGCGGAGCACATCAAGTCGGCGAAGCTGAAGATCAAGGCGTCGTGCGCGGCGCGCACCCACCAGCACGATGTCCAGGCGATCATCGACATCTCGCAGAAGGTCGGCATCGAGATCGAGGTGCTGTGCTTCATCGGCAGCTCGCCGATCCGTCAGTACGCCGAGGACTGGGATCTGCCGCGGATGCTGAAGCTGTCCGCCGATGCGATCGATCTCGCGCGCCGGCACAACCTCCCGGTCGCCTACGTCACCGAGGACACGACGCGGTCGCGCCCCGAGATCCTGACGCGGATGTTCAGCACCGCGATCGAGCACGGGGCACAGCGCCTGATCCTGTGCGACACGGTCGGCCACGCGACGCCCGACGGGATCCGCAACCTCATCAAGTTCACGCGCAACATGCTCGACGGGCTCGGCCGCCCGGACGTCGGCATCGACTGGCATGGCCACAACGACCGCGGGTTCGGCGTGGTGAACTCGATCTTCGCGATCGAGTACGGTGCCGACCGCATCCACGGCACCGCCCTCGGGATCGGAGAGCGGGTCGGGAACGCGGCGCTCGACCAGATCCTGCTCAACCTCAAGCTGCTCGGTGAGCTGCCCGACCACGATCTGTCGAAGCTCGTGCTGTGGTGCAAGACGGCCTCGCAGGCGACGCGGGTGCCGATCCATCCGCAGTACCCGCTCGTCGGCAGCGACGCGTTTCGCACCGCGACGGGGGTGCACGCCGCGGCGATCATCAAGGCCGAGAAGAAGGGCGACGCGTGGCTCGCGGATCGGATCTACTCCGGCGTGCCGGCGGGGCTGTTCGGCAGGGAGCAGGAGATCGAGATCGGTCATTACTCCGGCGAGTCGAACGTCGTGTACTGGCTGAACAAGCGTGGCTACGATCCGACGAAGCCGCTGGTCGATGCCGTGCTCGGCGCCGCGAAGCGCGGCAACCGCGTGCTGACTGATGACGAGATCCTCGCCGTGATCAAGGCGCAGTAGGGCTCACAGCCCGATCGACCAGTCGACGATCCCGAGCTCGCTCGTCCTGCCTTGCGAGCGCATGACCTGGAGCTGGAACTTGAGCGCGCTCCAGGTGTTGAGCTCGTAGCGCATGCCTGCCGTGCCTTCCACGAACTTCGTGACCCGGGGGCTCATCGAGTCCGGGACGAAGAACGGATCGTTGCCCCCAGAGGTCGTTCGAGCCTCGGCCATGACGAAGGGCACGAGGTGAGCGATCTTGTAGCCAACGACTGCGAACCCAGCGAACGTCGACTGCGTCGCTTTGCCACCGCGATGGATGATGTCGTAGAGCTCGCTGATCACCGTCCAGTGCGAGCCGCGATGGGCGACATAGGCATTCGCGATCACTTCATCGATCGGCGTATCAGCGAGCGCCGGCCGAGCATCGATCGGTTGGGGCGCGATCCGATCGTAACTACCGCTCACCCCGTACCGCAAGCCAGTGATCCCGACGTCCTCGAGCCCCAGGTGAACGATGATCGCCTTGGCGAGGTTGAGATCGCTCGAGCTGCGAACGTCGTCGACGATCCGACCTCGGCCATTTGCGATCATCACCGTCGCTCGCCCAGTTCCATGAGCGATCGGCGTCCTTGCCGTCGCCCACACGCCGATATTGTGGATCGGCAACAATCCACCATCGTCCTCGAACCGGACCGCGCGCGGGCGGTCGACCGTGAGCTGTAGCCACTTGCCGTGGTGAAACGCTGGACTCCAGTACCCCAGGTCCGTGTGTGTCCTCCCGGCCCCGACCTCGTAGCGGCGGTTCTTCCATTGCAGGAACATCCGCTCGAGATCGATGATCGTCTCGCCGTCATCGCTCTCGACCACGACCTCGCTCACCATCTCGAGCTCCGGTGAGGCGCGGCCGATCATCAACAGGCCCAGACCGCCGAGGTGGAAATCGAGGTGGTGGTTCGAGTTGGTCTGCTCGAGGCTGAGGTTGCCGAACATGTTGAGCGTGATCCGTGAGCGTGCGGTCGGCACCGAGATCTCGTCCATCTGGGTCAACGGCACCGAGTCCGCGGGCCTGGCGCCTGGGACGGGGGGCGTGGCTGGGTCGGTCGCCACGTCATCGAACCGTTGCACCTCCGGGGGCTGCGGAGGGCTCGAGGTGACAGGCGGAGGCTCCGCTGCGACGGGATGCTCCGGCTCCGCTTCGGTGGGGTCCTCGGGGGAGGGTTCCTGC
>Ga0316601_100000579_pt1 | contig 16201 bp, 14 predicted proteins | sample OWC_soil_day5_no_FD_207663 | JGI IMG/M metagenome (GOLD analysis project Ga0316601, IMG submission 207663) | Wetland soil microbial communities from Old Woman Creek delta, Ohio, United States - OWC_soil_day5_noCT | ecosystem: Environmental > Terrestrial > Soil > Wetlands | place: USA: Ohio... | reverse complement strand
CACAAAAGGCATACGCAAAAAGCCTTTCTGATGAGGCCCAAAAGGTTCTCTTTTATCTTTATTTCCTGGAACATTCTGAGGAACAGGCTGTACAGCTTTATCACCCATAGAGTCCATTGGCTTAAATTTATCATCACGAGGAAGCGGAGGCCCTGATTTCCATTCGTTTCTAGTCCACGGTTCCGGACCTTTATGCGGATTAAATAAGCCATTAGGCGAAAAAGATGTTGCCAGGCAAATAGTAACAACTACCGAAGCAAGATAAAGCCACCATCTCTTTTTAAAAAACAGCAGTGGCATAAGCAAATAGTTGTTCACAAGAAATATTAGAAGGAAAGGAATCATCCCCTCCCACGAATGAAAAACATCAAGCCAGTTAAATGATGAATTTTGCTTATAAACATCATCAATGAATGGTACTATAAGTAAAATCAACCAAATAACTACATAGATAAAATTCTCTAAAATCTGCTGTTTCTTTTCTGTATTAATCATGTTATAACATGTTACTATAACAAATATACAACTTTAATATTACTCCTGATCACAATCGTTAGATTAACTAAAACTTATGTGAGTAACCAATACCAATAATATGGCTATTAGTTTCATCCTCATCTTCATCAAAGTTTACGTATTTATAATACAAATCCAATGAATTCTTATTGTTGATTTTATATTTAGTGCCCAAAATAAATCCAATTTTATCTAATCCATTCCCAGTTTTATTATTGAGTGAGTTATAAAACTCACAAGACGTATATGGCTCAAAGTTAGAGTTCTTTATATTATAACTAAGGCCTACTTTACTACGAATATATTGTTTCGGATTAGCTCTTGTTGACGTTTCAGACACACCCTGCCGGTACGTGCTTTGAAACCTTTCACGCAAAGAAATGGTAAAACGATTAAATTCATAACTTCCCTGAACAAAGAAATAATAACGATGTCTTATTTCCCAATCCTTAGTGGGGTGATTATAATTAATTAAATTATATGCCGCACCAGCTTTTAAATAAGGGCTGAACTTATAAGAAAGTTGTAAAGCTGTAGAAAAGCGATCTATTTCATTAAGATTATCCCGAAGACGAAACTCTTCCTCTAATGAGACTTCCAGTTTAGAGACAATTTTCTTAGAAACCTCTACGCTGGTATACATACCCAAATCATCGCTTTGTGCAAAAGAAGATGTGCTACCAAGTAAAGCAACAGTCAAACATGCTATTTTTACTATTTTCATACAATTGCTATATTTATATTATTCGTCGTCTTTGGGAAGTCTTGTCATAGTGTCAATAGTATTAATTTCATCGTGCAATGGTTCATAATAAATCTTTAGATATGCTGTATCACGAAGAAAATCAAGATGCCCAACTTCTACCTTCAAAATATCAATTCCGGTTCGTTTCTTTAAATCATCCATTAATTCGTTATATTTATCAGGAGTTATAAGACTTATTTTATCATACAATATGAGTTTGCATGATGTATGTTTCAGCCAGCGACTACTTTCCAAAGCCCAGGTTATCAGGACAAACAAAATATTAGTTGCAAATAATTCTGCATAGCTTATCTGAACTGCAACTGCATTGATAACAGACACAGCAATAATTAAAAACAGATAAGTCATTTCTCTGATAGGTACCGATTCGGTTCTGTACCTTATTATTCCAAAAATAGCAAATACCCCTAAAGCAAAACCAATTTTTATTTTAACACTGTTAAGCAAGAATATAAGTAAAAACACGCTGACATTGATAAGCGAAAACGTAAAATAGTAATCCCGTCTTCTACTTTTGGGATAATAGAAAAAATGAATAATCGAAGTTACTACAATAAAGTTAATAAGGAAGCGTATTATCAGCTGCCCAAAGCCATTGGCATCAAGTAATGGAGTTCCAAGAAGATCAATATTACTCATCCATTCAGAAAGTGTATCCATAAGATTTATTTGTTAATTTATTTATTTGTATTAATTTGCTTTTGAATCGATTATATTTTAAAGACGGATTGGTAAGAACAGCTCCAAGGCAATATTTACTAATACTAACCTGCCTTATTCTTTCTATATTCATTATTTCTCTTACCGGAGAATAAGATTCTCCTTCTTGCTTAACTTCAACAATTACGAAATCAGAAATAATTTCTTTCTTTTGAGTTTCTAAATTCAGAAAGTTGATGTCACAATCTAACGTCAAACGTTCTGTTTTACAGCGATTGACTAATGTTATCCGATAAAAGTTATTTTCGAGTACAGGAAAGAGGTTGTTCAACTCATATCTGGAATGAGAATGTAGAAACTCTGCATTCTTTTCAATTCTGAAATGCTCTTTACTCTTAATGCCAGTCCTGACCTTCCGTGTTTGCCCTTTATTGTTTTTATGCTTCACCTCCAGAAAAGTCAGATCAGAATCTACATATTCTCTTATTCTTATTTTTTCTCTGTCGGTCTTCCCGTTTTGATGAGCAATAAACATATCATCAGCAAGAGTATCAAGGTATGTTGTATGATAATTATTAATCCTTAAGCCATTAATATCCTGCACATAATATTCATCCTTTATCTTTCTAAGTAAAGGTTCAAAACGTTCTGTAGGAATAATAAACTTCGTATCAATCCTATTCATTAATCGAACAGCATCCATTTCTTCCAGAGAAATGGGAGGCATTTCGTTTAATAACTGTATAACTTCTGAACGCATCTTTTCAAGGTATTTTTTGATAGAATTAGTCTTATTCATAATACTTTCTCGTTACGAATGTATTACAATAAGATAAATCATCAAAAAGCAATCAATGAACGGATGCTTTTTATCAGCAAAAAAGGAATATAATAAAATTAGTAGGCTCTGAAGATAATAGCCTTCCCTGTGGTATGGATAATAAAGCGGTCGGATAAGGAAGCATTGAGAGTTCCTTGCCACCACTGTTTTAATGAAGGAAGAGTATATTGAAGTCCTTCCTGAGACATGGAAGCATCAGAAAGATTAAAAATAGAAATTTGCTGGCCCGGATAGCTTTCAAATTCACTGTCTTCTGATATAGGAGTAAATACACCATAATCGGTAACCATTTCTACATCTGCCTGATCCATATAACCAACCAGCAGACTTATGTTACCCAATGTATGGTCTTCTCTTTTTCCTGTTGCACCAAGAATAAGCAAGTCCTTTCTATTTTGTTGCAGGCAGTAATTAAAAGCTTTGGTCAGATCGTTTGTTTCCTGATCGGGAATAGAGTGAAGAATATGCGCAAACTGCTTTTTATTTAATTTAGAAAGAGAATCTCCGTCGCCAACTATAGCAACGGGAATTCTTCCTTTACTAACAAACTCATCGGTAGCTCCATCGCAGCAAACCACGTATTCTGTTTTAGTCAAAAGAGCTAAAGGTAGTGGGTGAACCGGAAAATCTCCATTAGCCAGAATAATGGCAGCGGGATTCTTAGCGATTGTCAGTAACGGGTATTTTTTCATCATTCAAAGCATTATATAACATCATCTTTTTCCATTTGAAATAGCCAAATACAGCTATCACGGAATACAAACCGTAGAGAATAGTTGTAGGATACAGACCTTTGTAAAGATACAAAGCACAACAAGCAACATCCACAACAATCCAAACTAGCCATTGCTCAATATACTTATATGCCAGCAACCACATTCCAATAATACTTAAAGCAGTAACAAATGAGTCTGCATAAGGAACTGTACTGTCAGTATAACGAGTTAGGATAAAAGCTATTCCAACAAAAAGTATGGCAAAGATAATAATTATCGGCAAGAAGTATTTAACCGGAGTATAAGAAATAGGTCGCTCCTCTCCTTCTTTTTGGTCGGACTTTTTCATCCACATCACTAACCCGTACAAACCGGCCAGTAAATAATAGATATTAATACCCATATCTGCATAAAGTCCCGCAGCATAAAACACATATATGTACACAAGCGGCATAACAACTCCGGCAAACCACAAATAGATACTTGCTTTATACTCTAAATAGAGATAAAGCAAGCCTATCAGTGTGCCTATAATTTCAAGATAATCCATTATAGTATATTTTCTTTCATCAGAATTTCAACGTAATTCCGGCCAAAATGTTTGTTCCTGCCTGAGCAAAATAACCGGCACCGTTATAACGTGTTTTACTTCCGTTTGCATCAATCACATAAGAGCTATATCCATATCCGTTGCTTTCATATTTCTCATTGAACAGATTATTGATTGAAAGGCCTAGATGAATTGATTTAAATGCAGGTAAGCTGAATGTATATCCTAAACGGAGATTATTTACAAAATAAGCATCAAGAACACAATCCTCTTGTTGAGAGTTAGATAGGTATTGTTTACCTACATAACTTGATTGAAGTGCTGCATCCCAGTTCTTATAAGTAAATGTAAACATGCTATTTGCTATTACACTTGGAGAATAAGCAATTGTTGTTTTTCCTACATAATTAGATGTTTGAGTATACAATGGATTCCAGTCTGCATCGTAATTATCAAGATATTCAGTATAGTCATTAATCTTATTCTGACTTAAAGTTGCGTTTCCATCCCATCTCAACCAGGAAGTTATCTTTGCTCCTAGCATATATTCCATACCTACACGGTAACTATCAGGAACATTATCAGCCAATGGTTCACCAATATCATTTGTCTGACCGGTTAGAATAAGCTGATCTTTATATTTCATATAATAGAAGTTCACACCTACGAGGAAGCGAGAACCATTATATGTATATCCAGCTTCATAATCGAACAATCTTTCTGAAGAAGGAGTCTTGCCAAACTTAGCATCCGTAAAGTTATTACGGGTAGGTTCTTTATGAGCTACAGAGAACGAAGTATAGACTGAACTGTTTTTATTCATCTGACAGAAAAGACCAGCTTTTGGATTAAAGAAATTATAATTATTGTCTACTGCCAAAGTCTGCATTCCGCCCGGAGTCTTAGTCCAGTCCCATTTATCGTTCAAACCATCAATAGTGTAATGAATGTATCGATACTGCAAATCACCATAAGCGCTCAATCCTTTAACTAACTCATAGCTTGCTTTCAAATAAATATTTGCATCAGTTTTATCAGATTTATTACGATAATATTCGTGATCGGGATCAAGCACATTATTAAAATAATTCTTCACCCAGATTACTCTACCATAATTATTCCCCTTGTATTCGTTCGCAGCTCCACCTAAAGAGGCTTGTAAACGGCCGGAAGAATAATTAAAAGAGAACACTCCTCCGCCAAAACCATTATCCATTCTTTTCTGACGAACCAAGTCACTCTTTTCTATCAGTTTACCATAATATACAAAAGGCTGAAGTCCGTATTCTTCGAAAGATCTTTTGTTCTTGTATTCCTGATAATAACCTTCTCCATCAGTATAATGCAATGTCAGGTTCATATTCCACTTTGGTGAGAAAATATGAGTGTAAAGCATCTGATAATTAGTCTGAATATAATTATCAGTCTGGTCTTTATAAAAACCAATCACATTTCCATCGGCATCCTGAATCTCACCGCAAGGATTATAACGACGGCCTTTTCCAGCCAAGTCTTCATTACCATTCCATGCATGATAAGTTTTTTCCTTTCCGCCAAAAACGATAAATTTAAAGATATCATTATCACCATAATATCCAGCCTGAGCAAAGAAAGACTTCAAATCTGTAGAAGCCCGGTCAATGTATCCGTCAGATGCAAGATTTGATAATCTGGCATCGAAAGCCCAGCGGCTTTTTAGCAATCCGGTTCCTACTTTAAATGTTTCTTTGTGCGTATTAAATGAACCATACGAACCATTTATTTCGGCATAAGGAAGTGCTGAAATAGATTCCGTTTTCATATTAATACTTGCACCAAAAGCACCCGCACCATTAGTTGAAGTTCCGGCCCCGCGCTGAATCTGAAGATCTTCAATAGACGAAGCAAAATCGGGCATATCTACCCAATAAAGCGTGTGAGACTCGGCATCGTTCAAAGGCACGCCATTAGCAGTAACATTGATACGTGAAGCATCCGTTCCACGAACTCGTATACCTGTATACCCCACTCCTGCTCCGGCATCTGATGTTGCTACCACCGAAGGAGTCATTGTAAGCAAGAACGGAATATCCTGCCCGAAGTTCTGCTTTTTTATTTGATCCTTACTAACATTTGAGAATGCAACCGGAGTCTTAGCCGTTGCGCGTGTTCCTACTACCTGCACTTCTTGCAGTCTTACCAAACGCAGGCTATCCTTTACCTGCGCAAAAGACGATGAGCCAATCAGTGTTAAGCCGACAAGCATCTGTACTTTCTTTTTCATACCTATTTTTAGTTAAATAAAACAGAAAAGGGGCCTTTTCTATCTTTCGTTCCCTCCGCCGGCATTACCCGGATCAGGTTATGGGTATAATCTCAGCCCGTTATATTGAGGCACCCCTTATATGAGAATATGGCACAAAGTTAGTGCTTTTTTGGAATATGTAACAAAATGAAATGTTATTTTTGAAATAAAGGTCTTTTTAAACCTGTTTGTCTTCAATATAATTAGTCAGCTCGCATATAGAATACAGAGGAAAATTAGTCAGCCAGTCTTCTTCACGGAAATCAGACATGGAAGTACGAGCTACTTCTTTTCTCATAATTTATCTCTGCTTTTACAAAAAATCGAAGGACTTTTTGCATGTTCAGCACACTTTTTCGAAGGAGTTTATTAAAATGAGCTATTATTCAATAGCTCATTTAGGCTAGATTCTCTTTCTATTCCATGGTAAAACACTTGAATAATATTTCTTTTCCAATTCATCATACCAATTAGGATTGCAATCACTTCCTCTAACGTAGTAACAATAGTTTTTTATAAGACAGTCATATTCTAGTTCATGTCCTTTAGCATCCATATCATAAGTATCTCTTTTTTTATCCATATTGGGAATTTGTCTTTGAACTGGTAATTCTGGACTAACATTAACCTTTTGATTATACACTAACTTAGGAAAAGATTCTGATTGTGGATTAAAAACATCAATGCCATTAAATAATTCATAGAGACACCGGAGTGGTCCGCCTATTACACGTGATGAATGATTTGTTATTCTCTTACATACACTACGAATAAGAATTCCTCCAAAAAAGCTATTATCATAATCTATTTTACCTTTTTCGTCTTTTTCTACTTTACTTTGAAATGCAATATCTATGCCGCTAGGATGCAAAAAACATGATCCCCCTTCAATAGTTCGAGGATAAGTAACAATATCAGGATGCTGATTACTATAATAATAAAACTCTATTTCCAAAAAATCATATATATCCGTTCCTTTTTCAATATGATAGTTCTGAAATAATACATTAGCAATCTGTTTGAACTTAGCTTCTACATCTTCATCACTTTTAATAATAAGCATTTCTTTTAATTCTTCTACGCTATTCATGATAATCTTGTTTTAAAATTAGTATGACAAATGTAATCAAATATCAGCAAGTTATAGTAGCTATTTTAATCTTTATTTTCTTATAAATCAATATCATCCCTCACTACCCTAACTATTTTCCTAAAACCATTTGTAGATAACCCTTTCAGGAGTGATGGATGCTAAATTATCCCTAACTAAAGCATCACTTATCCATCACTAAAGGCCCCATCCCTCACAATTTCAGAAGAAAAACACAAAAATCAAGGGTAATTACCGGTAATTAAAAACCCGAACAAAACAATATTAAACAGTTTTGTCCGGGCTTCTTTTATGTTATACCTAATGCAAACCTTTACTGCAATGGAATATAAATCTCAGTCTTCAGTTTGGCTTCTTCCGTACGTGAAGGATCATTGATATACTTTTCATACAACGGAGCGTTACGAAGTTCATATCCGCTATCGGGAAGCCACTGGGCAAAGATTGTATCGTACACAATCCCAAGGTTTGTATAAGGACCTTGATACAAGAATACTGCATACTTACCTCCGGCAATCTCCTTCACTCCTATTTCTCCTTTTGGTTCTGCAGGTTTTGGAAGTACAAGACAAACATCTGTGCGAAGTTTCTCAGACGTGGTTACCTTAGGATCATCATGATAAATGCTGATGTGCTCAATGCCTGCCGAGAAAAGTTTATTCTCTTTCACATATGCCCAAAGTTTACCCCATGCTCCACAAAAGTCGAGTTCGGAATATGCTCCGGTTAGACGGATATAAATTGCTTTCTTAGTTTCAATATCTATCACTTTAGGTGATTTCAAATTCAAATCCGGATTTAATTGTACTGGTTTCATAATTACAAAGTTTTTATTGTTACGGTATTCTAAAGGAGTTATATCATAAAATTGTTTGAACGATTTCGATAAAGAAGAAGGCATCTCATAACCCACGCTATAGGCTATTTGCTCTACAGGAAGGTCGGTATACCGAAGCAGACGGACAGCTGTTTCCAACCTGACTCTTATTATATATGCTCCGAGTGTTTCGCCCAGAAAAGCTTTCATGATGCGATGAAAATGATAAGTTGACAGATTTGACATCTCTGCAAGTTTTTGCAAATCGAGTTCCTCATCGAGGTGGTTATTGATGTAATCTACTACAACATTCACTCTTTTCAAATATTCTTCCCGTGTTGACGATTTAATTTCCATACTTCTTTGTTTTAATTAACAATGCAAAGATAAAGCGAGTTCACTGATTATACTTGTCCGATATTGCTAAATATTTTATCAATTATGTTTGCGGATTTCATTAAATATCCGTAATATTGTATTTAGTATGATATACATCAAAGCAGTATTATGATGTACATCTAAGCATACGTTTGATGTATATCAAAGATAGTGTTTGATATACATCAAACGAAAAACATTCCTAGTATAAATTAAAAACTCACTAATAATAATGGCATTCAGATATAGAGTAAAAACAAAACGTTCCGCACTGAAAGATAAAACAACAAAATACTACGCAGTTCCCATCCGCAATGAAAAGGTACATATAGCCAATCTGGCCGATGAACTATCACATCGTTGCTCTTTATCAAAAGGAGACATCCTGTCAACCTTGTCGGGATTAGTTGATTTAATGGAAGAGCATCTACACAATGGCGACAGTATTTATCTCGACAATTTGGGTATTTTCACCCTTTCTGCTACCAGTGATGGCTTTGATACTCCGGAAGAATGCACTCCATCAAAGGTCAGGGCACAAAAAATTTGTTTCAGGGCAGATAACAAGCTAAAGAAAAACCTTCAGTTTGTGCGATTTGAAAAAGATAAGTACAGCGCAGAATAATTTTTGCTAAACTATTAAACATTTTTGCCCCTTAATATGTTATTAGTAGGATTAACTATTAAAGGAGTAATATATGAAAAAATTAGTTCTATTAGCTGCATTTATCTTTGCAGCAAGTTTCAGCGTATCAAACGCTCAAACAGTAAATAAAAAAGTTGAGAAAACAGAGAAAGCTACTTCTGTTCAGAAAGAAAAAGCTACTGTTAAGGACATGAAATCAAAAACAACTACTAAATTTGAAAAAATTGACACTGAAGCTAAATATAAAGCTGCTGTTGCCAAATATGACAAAGACTTGAAAGAGGGAAAGATTACTAAAGCTCAGTATAAGGAAGCTGTAGCAAAATGCAAAAATGATTATAAATGCACTAAAGAAGGTGTAAAGACAAAAGCTAAAGAAGGAAAGAAAGAAACTATGGATGCAAAAAAAGAAATGAAGAAAGATATGAAGAAGGAAATGAAAAAAGATATGAAGAAATAATCTTTATTTAAATCTTGCTTCAATCAAAGGGCAGAAAAGGAAAAACTTTTCTGCCCTTTGTTCTTTTATTCTTCATGAATAAGTGCACTTACTCTTTTAAATAAAGAAACTAATTTTATTAGTAAAAATTAAGAATCATAAAGATAGAAATTAAACAAATTATAATTTGTAGAAAAATTCAAATAATTATTGAATCCAACTTATTTGTTATATTATTTTTTTATGTATATTCACCCCTTGAAGTTTGTATCGGCCGCTTTTTTTAAGAAAAAAGTGGGGAATCAAACTGATTACCAATAAAAATAACGACGAATATGAAAAAAATTATTTTATTTGCTGCATTCATTGCAGCTGTTAGTTTCACTGTAAACGCACAAACAGTATCAAAAAAAGTAGAAAAAGCTGAGAAGACTGCTACAGTACAAAAAGACAAAGCTAAAGCATGTTGTAAAGACGCAAAAGCAGAATGTAAAGATGCTAAGGCTGAATGCAAAGACGCAAAAGCATGTTGCAAAGATGCTGCTAAAATGGCAAAAGCTGGAAAAAAAGAATGCAAAGAAGCATGTAAAGAAGCTAGCAAAGACGCTAAAGTAGCTGGCAAAGAAGCAAAAGCTTGTTCAAAACAATGCCAGAAAGATTGCAAAAAAGCATGCAAAGATGCTAAAGGCGAAGTTAAAAAAGAAGTAAAAGGATAATTCTTTAAAAATAATTTTATTACAAAAAAGATAGAAAGTATAAACTTTCTATCTTTTTTTATAGTATAAAACATAAGTTCGTTTATACAAATTATACAATACTGCCTGAGATGTAATTAATAAACGGCTAGTTAAACCTTGATTTTAATTAAATACCACATCGTTAACCTCTTTTCTTGGCGAATAAGGCATAGAAACAGCATGTCCAAGGCGAACAAGCAACATAGGAAATTCTCCATTTATATCTAACCTGGTTCTCATTTCATCGGCAAGCGAATTCACCTCACATGGCTGATTTAGATAAGCATTGGTTACTCCCAATAATGTAGATTCGAGCAGGAATCTTTCAAGCGAACGTCCTAAAGCAATCCAATACAAAGGCGTACTATTTTGAACAGTAAACAGAGCCAGCAGAGATGAAGACTCTATTTTCTTCTTATCCGATTTATTTTGTGCTTCAGGAGTTAACATAAAATTCATGATTGGTTTGCCTATCCATGAAGGAACAGAGGGCGAACCCATAACGGCATACGTTAGCCCGTCTTTATATTTAAGTACCTGCTTTTTATTCAGTCGTATCCAGCTGGTAAGTTCTTTTTTAAAGGCACTATCTGTCATCTGCATTTCATTACCTCTGTAAACAAACTCTTTCAGCAGATTAAATTCTGAGTCTTCTTTCTCATACAAGTGAACATGAACTCCATACTCCAGCCGAACTTCTCTTAAAACTTTCAACGTATCTTTAGTTAACGCCCTGTTAGTATAGATTCGTCTGTTTGTCTGTCTTTTATTGATCTGTTCAAAAAGAGAATCCGAATATGTTTTATCAGCTTTCTCTAATTCTACATGAACATAATATTCACCAGTAGTATCTGCAAGAATGCTTACACTATCCTGATATCCAAAATGACGTGCAGCAATACAAAGATTCTCTGTTGCAGTTCCTAAACTAATATACAACTCTCTGTTATTACCATCCACCACAGACAATGAACGGCTAAAATCAGGATAAATATCAAGACCTTTACTTGTTAACTTAAATCTCCAAGGCTGCGTATTATGTCCGGACGGGGCCTTCAACGCATACTCAACCAGTTCTGTAAATTGTTTCATCACTTTCTATTCTTCAATAATAACGTACAAATATATACTATTTATTGAAAAAATCACACCAAAAACATAAATATTTATATTTTACTTTTTAAACTCTATTTTATTGATATAGTGAGACGAACAAATTGAGAATTGAAATGTTATTTAAGAAGCATCAGTATATTCATTACCAAGAACTAAATATAACGGAAATATGAGGAGCATTTGTTTTTTTCTTTTCCTGCTAATTTCCGTACTAAGCAACGTGGCTCAAACGCCTCAAAGAAGAACAGATCAACTGACAGGATATACGGTTAAAGGAACTGTTATTGATTCTATATCCGGTCAGGGGGTACAATATGCCACGCTTAGTATAGCCGCAGCACGCTCGCCACAAAATCCGCTAAAGGTGGTGGTAAGTGATAATAAGGGAAATTTTACGGCTTCTTTTAATGCTTCGCCCGGCAATTATGCAATTGCTATACAGTTTGTTGGCATGAAGCCAGCAGTAAAAAGGTTCTCTCTTGCTGCAAATCAAAAGCAGGTTTCTTTAGGGTCTATATTTATGAGTGAAACTTCAGCTTTATTAAATGAAGTTGTGGTTGTGGCACAAAAGCCTTTAGTTAAGGTTGAAATAGATAAGCTGACTTACAGTATTGAAAACGACCCGGAGGCTAAAACCAGCAACACATTGGAAATGTTTCGTAAAATACCAATGATTACGGTGGACAATGAAGATAATATTCAACTGAAAGGTTCGTCCGACTTTAAAATATACCTGAATGGCAAGCCTTCCAACATGATTAGCAATAATCCGAGCGATGTTCTGAAAAGCATGCCCGCCAACTCCATTAAGAGTGTTGAAGTAATTACCGATCCCGGAGCCAAATATGATGCTGAAGGTGTTGGAGGTATTATTAATATCATTACCGTAAAAAGCGGAATTGAAGGTTACACAGCTACCATTCGGAGTAATGCCAGTACACAAGGACGCATGGGCGGAGGAGCTTATTTATCTCTAAAAATGGGAAAGTTTGGTATTACTGCAAACTACAATTACAATCACATCAACACGCCTTACAATGATTCTTATCTAGAACGTACAAATCTCGTAAATAATATAGAGAAATACATGACTCAGAACGGACGTTCAAAGAATAAAGGACCGTTTCAGTTTGGTACCGTAGAGGCAAGTTACGAGATTGACACACTTAATCTTGTAAGCTTGTCAGTCGAAAGGTTTAATGGGAAAATGACAGGCATTTCAGACTACATGGTTGAAATGAAAGATGCTGAATATAATCCTTATTACAGTTATAACAGATACAGCAAATCAACCAGAACGTTTGGTTCAACAGACATAAATGTAGACTATCAGCGCTCTACACATCGCAAAGATGAACTTCTTACTGTTTCTTACAAATTCGAAAACAACCCTAACGATAGTAAAAGCAACACTTTATTAAAGAACTTATCGGGTGCTGTTCCCCTATTTCTGGCACGTACCCAGAACAACGTAAATAAAGCCTCAACAAATGAGCATACAATGCAGCTTGATTATACACGTCCCACATGGCAAGGGCAAAAGCTTGAAGCGGGCTTAAAGTTTATACTCCGTAAAAGTAACAGTGAAACGGAGCGCTGGCAAAATGATACTTTGGTAATTGATCCGTCTTACGACTTTAAGCATACACAGAATATTTATTCTGCTTATATCAGTTACGACATCAAGATTAAAAAGTTTGGAATTAAAGCAGGGATACGCGAAGAAAGCACTAGCCAGCAGGTAAAATACATTCTCTCTCCCGAAATGAATTTTAAAGTCAGTTATTCCAATTTAGTTCCTTCGGCAACCATTTCATACATGAAAAGTCCTGCAGAACAAATCCGCTTTGGATATTCTATGCGAATTCGTCGCCCAGGTATTAGAAACCTGAATCCGTATATAAATGATACAGACCCAGAAAACATCAGCTATGGTAATCCAAAACTAGACCCGGAAAAGAGCCATAACCTGAATCTGAATTACAGTAGATTCTCTCCCAAACTTAATATTAATATTGGACTAAGTTATCGATTCGAGAACAATGGAATAGAAAGTTACACATTTATTGATCCTAAAAAGCCTAATGTAAGCCAGACTACCTACGACAATATTGGTCATAGTCAACAAACTAGTTTAAATTTATATGGGAATTGGAATGCCTTCAAGAACTTCAATCTTATAATAAACGGAGGCGCGTTCTATGTAAACATGAAAAGTGATGCAACATCATCAACAGATAAACTTAGCAACAACGGATTCTTTTACAATTGCTATACAGGGCTCCAATACACACTTCCCAAAAACTTCAGATTGAATTTTAATGGGGGCTACTTTGCCCCAAGAGTTAGTCTGCAGGGAAAAACATCGGCATTCTATTTCACCAGTTTTTCTGTCAGCAAAGACTTCCTGAACAAAAAATTATCGGTATCTCTGTCTTGCAATGATCCATTCTGGAAAACAAAAGAATATACAAGCAGAACAAACGACAGGAGTTTTACTATGAAAAATGTAAATTATATCAATGCACGCGATTTCAGAATAAGCCTGTCATACAGATTTGGAACTCTCAAAACATCTGCAGCAAAGAAAGCTAAGAAAGGAATTACAAATGATGATTTAAACAATAATAATGAAGAAAATCAAGTGGAAGGAGCAAATACAAACAACAGATAATCCTTTGGTCTGAGTTAGATAATCCTCTGGTACAAGTTAAAAGAAAGGGCGCCCAACAAACATTGAGCGCCCTTAGCTTTTTTATTTTTTCTGAAATATTATTCAACGCATACTTCGTCTACAAACACATAAGCAGCCTTGCCTTTTCCGCCATGCCATTCGGGCATAGAAGTAACGTTATTAACGATTACTTTCACAAATTTTGCTTGTGTTGGAGCAAAGCCAAGTGTATAATCATTTACTCCGTCCTTATCTCCTTTTTGAGCTTCCGGAAGAACTAGTTTAGCAGCTTCTTTGAAATTCTGACCATCAGCAGAAAGGTAAACAGTGATATCTTTTGGAGGGAACACCCAGTCGCCTTTCGCAGAGTTGGTACCTAAACGAACAGACTTAACATTTGTATTTTCTCCTAAATCAATAACCAAATTCATTGGTTCGGCCTGGAAACCTACCCAACTATCATTGTAGCTTTTACCTCCACGGATGCCATCTACCAAAGTAGCAGCACCATTACATTCAAACTTCTTGCTTGGTGTAGTATTCAGTGTTGCTTTCTTTGCTGTTGATTTAGTGAAAGAGAATGTTTTTTCAATATTACGAAGTTTCATATTCTTTCTGTCCACCATTGCTTTAAGTGTACAAGAATAAGGAATTTCAACCGGAGCAGTGTATTTGGTACTGTTTACCGTAGGCTCTGTTCCGTCTATTGTATAATAAATTGGAGCATCACCTATTGTTTTTAAAGTAGCTTCTACACATCCTTTTTCAGTATTTACAGCATAAGAAGGAGTTGCTTCAAAAATGTGCTTAGCATAATTCATTCCCATTGCATCATAAATCTCTGCAATGTGGCCAATACGTGAAGTAAAACTTGCATAGTCTTTCTTATCAGCATTTGTCCATTGCACTTCGCTTAATGCAGCTAAACGAGGAAGCAGCATATATTCCAGATAACCTTCCGACTCAATATATTCAGTCCACAAATTTGCCTGAGGACCAAGAATATGTTTTGCTTCTTCTTTTGTCAATTCAGCAGGAACCGGTTCAAATGAGTAAACTCTTTCTACAGGAGAGAATCCTCCGATAGCAAGTGGTTCTCTAGGATCAAGAGATTGATAATGGTCAAAATACAAGTGAGAGCCTGGAGTCATAATTACATCATGTCCCTGACGAGCAGCTTCAATACCGCCTTCCATACCTCTCCATGACATAACTGTTGCATTAGGAGCAAGACCACCTTCGAGAATTTCATCCCATCCAATAATCATACGACCTTTATCGTTCAGAAATTTCTCGATACGAGTCATTGTATAACTCTGTAATTTAGCCTCAGCAGAATGCTTTTCATCTGCTTTCAAACCAAGCTCCTTAATCTTAGCCTGACAAACCGGACATTTTTCCCAGCGTACTTTTGGGCATTCATCACCTCCAATATGGATATACTTAGAAGGGAATAGTTCCATAACTTCTGTCAGTACATTTTCAAGGAAAGTAAAGGTTTCTTCTTTTCCTACACACAATACATCATCAAGTACTCCCCATTCTGTAGAAACCTTGTAAGGACCGCCTGTACAACCAAGATTTGGATAACTAGCCAAAGCTGCTACCATGTGTCCAGGAAGGTCTATTTCAGGAATAATTGTGATAAAACGATCTTGTGCATACTTCACAATCTCTTTTATTTGTTCCTGAGTGTAAAAACCTCCATGAGGCTTACCATCAGAACTTCCCCAGTTTTTACCAACCATTGTGTAAGCGCGCTGACTTCCAATAGTTGTAAGTTCCGGATATTTTTTTATTTCAATTCTCCATCCCTGGTCATCTGTAAGATGGAAGTGAAATTTATTCAATTTATGCAAAGCCAGTACATCAATATACTTTTTCACTTCATCAACACTGAAAAAATGACGTGATACATCAAGATGCATACCTCTGTAACTAAAACGAGGA
>Ga0316601_100000578_pt1 | contig 16218 bp, 14 predicted proteins | sample OWC_soil_day5_no_FD_207663 | JGI IMG/M metagenome (GOLD analysis project Ga0316601, IMG submission 207663) | Wetland soil microbial communities from Old Woman Creek delta, Ohio, United States - OWC_soil_day5_noCT | ecosystem: Environmental > Terrestrial > Soil > Wetlands | place: USA: Ohio... | reverse complement strand
GCTGCTTCACGAGGCCCGCACCGCGAACGGCGGCATGCGAGACACCGGCATCGGCACGCATGGCTCGGCGAGCGTCGTCTCGATCGTCGACGGCACGAGCCACGGTTGTCATCGCCTCTACAACCAACTCGCCGTGCGGCTCGGGAACTTCATCCTCCGCCACCGCAAACACGTCGTGCGGGGCGACCAGGCCTTGCACTATCGTCGCGCGATCTCGTTTCGCGGCGAGTTCCTCGCCCAGGCCGACACGCGTGGCTTTCTCTACGAGCTCACGCCGCCGGTCCCGATCACGGTGCTCAAGGGCAACATCCTGTCGTCTCGCAAGGTCCCGCCGCGTGCGAGCGCCCCGGCAGACCCGGACTGATCGGTCAGGGACAGATGCCCCAGAGTGCCTCGAGGGCGCGCTGATCTGCATCGGTGGGGGGCGTCGTGATGTTGCCGGGAGCCATCACCGACGGGTACTCCGTGACGTGTGGCAAGCCGAAGGCGTGGCCGAGCTCGTGGGCGATGACGATGCTCAGGATCTGTGGGTCGATGATGCTGCTGTTGACAAACACGACGGCGGTCTCGTCATCGTAGAGCCCACGGAATGCGCCCGCTGCGGGCTCGAATCGAATCTCGATCGGTGCTTCATCTTCTCGAGTGAGTGAGCGAACGCCATGAGCCCGCCAGAGATCCAGGGCGGCATCGATGCCTGCCACCTGGAGCTCCGTCGGGCTCGTCGAGGTAACCGTGATCGGGGCGCAGACGTCGTGCGTGATGGTGATGGTGTCGTCACCGCTGCCGCTGCTGCATGCCCCAAGAAATGCGAGGAAGACCAGACTCGTGCTGCGCAAGCCGCAGACGGTAGCAACCGACCTTGTGCCTTCTCAAGCAAGATCGGTTGCGAGAACCTCGCACGCCGCTGCTGCGTCAGGACGGAGCGCGCGTCGTCAGAACTGGTAGCCGATGTTCGCCTGGACGCCCCAGCGATCCATGTTGTCGTTGGTGTTCACGTCGTTGGCAAACAGGTCGCCATACGAGGTGAACCGGTACTCGGCGCGCGCATCCATCAAGAAGCCCTGATACACCCACTGCATGCCGCCTCCGAGCGGGACCTCGAGCACGTCGTCGGTGTCGAGCACGTCCGACGTGTTGAAGCTCTCGTTGGTCAGCTCGTAGTGCCGCCACGCCAGGCCGCCGAGCGCGAAGAAGTCGATCCCGTAACCGGTGATCAAGTTCATGCGCAGCGCGCCCTGCAGACCGTTACCGACGAGGTATGCATCGGTGTCGAGGCCGATCGCATCGATCGACTGGGCCGAGCCGATGTACGACGCCTCGAACCCGAACAGCTGCTTCGTGCCGATCCCGACGCGAACGTCCCAGTTTCCGCCGGTGTTCGTGCCGGTGTCTCCATTGTTCGTGAAGCCCTCGACACCACCGCCCAGGGCCATCGTCAGGCCCCATCGCTCGATGACCGATTTCTCCTCGACCGCCATCGGCTCGTACGCCGGTTCCGGTTCGGTCGCTACCGGTGCGGGTGCGGGTGCGGGTGCGGGTGCGGGTGCGGGTGCTGCGGCGCCGTAGGTCGAGCCACCGTAGGTCGAGCCGCCATACGCACCTCCCTTCTTCTCTGGCGCTGTTTGTGCGGCCGCCGTTCCCACCGCAACGAAGAGTCCGAGCGCGAGCGCGGTGAACGCCCACCGCCGGCAAGATTGCTTATGAGTCAGCATGAGAGTCTCCTTTTCACTTCGTCACCCGAGCATCCGCTGTGCCACCACGACGATCCGATCCGCGAATCGAGGCTTGACGGCGTGTTGCGCCGCCACGACCCACGGCACGTGCATCGAGGTTGCGGTGATACGTAGGATCGAGGGGAGCGCCGCTGCACCAACGCGCGCCCCGTCGCCCGCGCGCGCCGCAACCAATCGCGGTGATCGACGCTTCGCGATCGGGCCATGTCTCGTGCGCCGGTGTCACGCGTGTGTGGCGTCGGCGCAAACCGCGACCGCGCTCGCTCGCTTCGGTCAGCATGTGGTGCGACCCTCGACGCTACTGATGCGCCATGATGTGGCGCATCTCGGCGTCCCTGTCGTGGATCAGCGCGCCCGAGACGTCGACCGCGATCTGCTCGATCGTTCCCGTGAACGCGAAGGGTGCTTCGTAGTCGGGCGTGACCGTCGAGCCCTCGTCACGTCCACAGGTCAGACCTTCGGTGATCCCGATGCTCAGCGGAATCGTCACCGGCAGATCGATCTGACCGGAGAGCTTGCCGTCGACATAGAGCTGAGCACGCCCGGGGGTGCCACGGCCGTGGGCGACATCCGGCTCGCCGGTCGGCTCGAACTCGAAGCGCAGCTCGTGACGTCCTCGCGGCAGCGCGTCGGTGGTCGCGACGTGGAACTCCTGCACGCCGAGGTAGTTGTACGCATAGTGCAGCTTGTGGTCCTTCACGTAGAGCGCGTAGCCGCCGGAGGCACCACCCTGCGCGACGAGCACGCCTTGCGTTTCGTCCGCGATCTCCACCGTCGTCGTGATGCTGTGCGGGCGGTTGAGGGTGCGCGGTGCGGCGGGGCCGGAGATCGACGACGTCCCCGGGTAGAACACGTACCGCGCGCGATCGACACCGAGCTGCGGCCGCTCCTCCGCGAGGCGCGAGACACCGCGGCTGTCGATCGGCAGCACGTTGTACTTGCCGGCTTCGGCGTACCACGTCGCGATCAGCTCGATCAGCTTCGGTCGGTTCTCGGCGGCGATGTTGCGTGACTCGGAGAAGTCCTCCTCCACGTGATAGAGCTCCCAGCCCTCGGCGTCGAGCTCTCGCAGCTTGTCCTCGGTGACCGCGAGCTCGCCGAACCCCAAGCCCGCCTCGGCAAACGAGGGCCCCGGCACCGGGCACACGGCGCGCCAGCCATCGTGATAGATCGCGCGGTGACCCATCATCTCGAAGTACTGCGTGTGACGTCGCGACGCGGCGTCGCCGTCATCGAAGGTGTGCATGAACGAGACGCCCTGGACCGGTGACTGCGTCACGCCACGGATGTGGTGCGGCGCCTCGATCCCGAGGGCGTCGAGCACCGTCGGGACCATGTCGATCGCGTGCGCGTACTGAGTGCGGATCTCGCCCTTCGCGGCGATGCCGTCGGGCCAGTGCACGATGAAGGGATCCGACACACCACCGCGATACGTCTCGCGCTTCCAGCGCCGGAACGGCGTGTTGCCGGCCCATGCCCAACCCCACGGATAGTGGTTGAAGTACTTCGGACCGCCGAGCTCGTCGATTCCTTTCAGGTTGTCCTCGAGCGTCTCGGGCACGTTGTTGAAGAACAGGTTCTCGTTGAGCGAGCCGTGAGGCCCGCCCTCCGAGCTCGCGCCGTTGTCGCTGATCACCATGACGATGGTGTTGTCGAGCTGGCCCGATGCCTCGAGGAACGCGAGCATCCGGCCGATGTGATGGTCGGTGTGCTCGAGGAAGCCGGCGAACACCTCCATCATCCGCGCGTAGAGCCGTCGCTCGTCGTCCGACAACGAAGCCCACGCGGCGACGTCGGGATCGCGCTTCGAGAGTTGCGTGTCGATCGGGATCAGACCGAGCTTCTTCTGCTGCTCGAAGACCTTCTCGCGATACGCGTCCCAGCCGTCGTCGAACTGCCCCTTGTACTTGTCGGCCCACTCTTTCGAGACGTGATGCGGCGCGTGCATCGCGCCCGTGCAGAAGTACATGAAGAACGGCTTGTCGGGAGCGACCTGCTTGCTGTCGGCGATGAGCTCGATCGCGCGATCGACGAGGTCCTCCGTCAAGTGGTAGCCCTGCTCGGGCGTCTTGGGTGCCGTGACCTGGTGGTTGTCCGCGACGAGATCGGGATAGTACTGATGCGTGTCGCCACCCATGAAGCCGTAGAACCGCTCGAAGCCGCGGCCCAGCGGCCAGCGATCGAAGGGGCCGGCCGCGGTGACCTGCTCTGCAGGCGTCAGGTGCCATTTGCCGATCGCGAACGTGTTGTAGCCGTGCGGGATCAGCATCTCCGACAGGAAGCCGTTTTCGAACGGGATGAGGCCATTCGCGCCGGGGTAGCCCGTCGCGCCTTCGGTGATGCACGACATCGCGTTGGCGTGATGGTTGCGACCGGTGAGGATGCACGAGCGACTCGGCGAGCACAGCGCGGTGGTGTGCATGTTCGTGTAGCGGAGACCGTTCGCCGCGAGGCGATCGAGGTTCGGTGTGTGAATCGGCGAGCCGTAGCAACCGAGGTGTCCGAAGCCGGTGTCGTCGAGCACGATGAACAAGACGTTCGGTGCGTCCGCGACCGCGCGAATTGGCTTTGGCCAGGCCGGCTCAGACTCGTGGAACGTTCGACCGATGACACCGGGGAACGCAGCTCCTGGAAGATACTCTTTGAGTGGCATAGGCCTTGGGCAAGCAAGCAGCAGTCCAGGGCGGGTGGCGCTGTGCGTGCACGCATCGATCACATGAAGCGTTTCGTTCGCCGCAGCTGGTTCCGTGATCACGCGGCGGCTCCGATCACGGCGGCCTATGTCATCGGCGCACTCCTACTGGGCACGTACGGACACGGGCTGCTGCCGTTTCATTTCGTGTCGCCGATCTCCGCCGAGAGCGCCGTCGCGATTCTCTCGGCGATCGCCTCGGGGATGATGGCGCTCACGGCCATCGTGTTCTCGCTCGCGTTCGTCGCGATCCAGATCAGCGGCGCCGCGTACAGTCCTCGGCTGGCTCGCGTGCTCGGCCGCTCGCACATCCTCGGGCATGCGCTCGGCATCTTCACCGGGACGTTCCTCTATGCCTTGTTGGCGATGCGCAGCATCGACCTCGCGCGCGCGGCGGGGATCGAGCTCTCGGTGGTCATCTTGGCGTTCGCGTGGTTGCTCGCGAGCGTCGCGATCCTGGTGCTCCTGATGCCGCGCGTGCGCAGCCTGTCGATCGGTGACGTCCTGATGACCCTGCACGATCACGGCGCCGCGTCTGCAACGCGCATCTACGCGCCCCTCGACGACATCGCGCCCGCGCCGACCTCTGATCTGCCGATCACCGATTCCTGCGTGCACGCAGGCAGACCTCGTTACCTCGTCGGACTCGACCTGCGGCACCTCCTACGCTGCGCCGTCGAGGCGGGCGCGCTCGTCGAGATCGTGCCGGCGATCGGCGACGCCGTGATCGCGGGCGACCGACTCGCCGTGGTCCGGGGAGCGACGCGTCCGCTCGCAGCGGCACGGCTGCGCGACGGATGCTGGCTCGGGGCGGAGCGGACGATCGACAACGATCCGGCCTACTCGATCCGGCTGCTCGTCGACATCGCGATTCGCGCACTGTCTCCGGCGGTGAACGATCCGACCACCGCGGTGTCGGTCCTCGACGAGCTCGACGGATTGTTGCGTCTGCTCGGCCACCGCCGGCTCGAGGACAACCGAATGACCGACGATCGCGGCATCGTCCGTCTCGTCTGGGCGACACCGACGTGGGAAGACCTCGTCGCACTCGCGCTGACCGAGATCCATCAGTACGGCCGTGACTCGTTCCAAGTGCAGCGCCGCCTCGCGACGCTGGTTCGCGATGCAGCGGACGTGCTGCCCTCGCACCGACGTGCCGCGATCGATCGGTTCGCGCACTGGCGCGGCGAGAGCGTCTCGGAGGTCCTCCACACGGCAGAGGCCTGGGCGGCCCCATCCGTCGGCGACAGGCAAGGCCTCGGACATTCCCTCGTGCAGGCGCCGCCACTCTCGTGATCTCGTCGGCTCACGGTCTCCAGATTCCGATGACGCGAGCGGTGCCGGCGGCTCCATCACGAGCGACGTGAACGAACACCCGGGCGCCCCCGTTCCCGCGGGTGACGGCGAGCTCGATGATGTTGTAGCCGTCGGCGCTGCGCGCGAGACCGAGCGGCGCGCAACCGCGGCCATTCGCATCCGGCCCGAGCCCGTTGGTGGCGGCGAGCAGCTTGCCGTTGCCGTCGTGGTAACGCGCGGTGTAGCGGGTCTGTGTCTGCACGGGCGCGAGCTTGTAGGCGACCGTCAGATCGTCGAAGCACAGCTTGTCGCCGTCGACGGCGAACCGATCGAGGGGCGCCACGCGCTCGAACCAGTACAGCGCGGTCGCGCGCTGGCGGGCGATCAACACGTCCGTCACGTACTCGGCGGCGCGCGGATCGGTATAGCGCCCGGCCTCGACGGCGGCGCGGAGCTGTTCCGGGGTGAACCGCATCAGGAGCTTGGCGCCCCAGAACTTGTCGCGCTCCTCGGCGACCACGAATGGCAGGTAGCGGTAGTTGGGCTTCCAGCGGCCGGGCTCGTAGGAGGTGGCTTCGAACAGGCCGACGCCGCGCAGCGGCGGTGCGCCGCGCTGCTCCCAGTCTCGCTCGACGGCGCCGACGAGGAAGAGCGAGCTGAGGATCTCGGTGAGGTCGACCCGGTAGGCGTGACCGCGGCGCTTGTCCCGGCCCATCGTCGCCATCACGCCGAAGCTCTTTCCGAAGTCGAGCAGGAAGTGCTTCACGTAGTGGCGCTTCGGATCAACGGGATCCGTCACCCACATGTCGAGCGTGTTGACCTCCGTGGCATCGACGTGATCGAGCCAGGCGAAGATCGGATAGGCGCCGCGCAGGTCGCGGCGTCGCTCGTGCGCGATCCGATCGTTGGGGTCGTCGCTTCGCGTTCCCTCCTGCGGGTGACCACCGAGTGGCTTGCCGTCGAGGACTCGCGATGCGAGCGCGCGCAACGTGCCATCGCTGCCGAAGTCGCACAGCGTCAGGCGCTCGGCGAGCGCCGCGCGATCGAGGCGACGTTTGTGCCCGAGGAGGTCCTCCGAGGTCGCATCGGGTGCGAGCACGAGGTCGCGTGGATGGACGTAGACGACGTGGTTCTCGGGCACGTTGTAGCCGATCGCCCACAGGAGTCTGTCCACGATCGCGTCGGTCGCGGTCTCGAGCTCGGGGTAGCCGTTCATCTCGAGCTTGAGGAGGAACTTCTCGCCGCGCGCATCGCGGATCACGAAGCCGACCGTGGTGCCGCCGGTCCGCGTGCTCAAGACCGTCCACGGCTTGTGGAGCTCCGGACTCTCGATCGTCGCGGGCCCGGTGCGAAGCTCGTCGAGCGAGAGCTCGCGGACACCGATCCGGTTCGTGAACCACGTCGAGTCGGGGACCTCGTCGAGCGAGTTCACGCCGAGCGCGCGCTGCGGGCCGGGGAGCTCGAACGTCCGCGTGATCGGCCGGTGGAAGATCCCGTCGTACTTGTACAGCAGGAACGTGGTGGAGTCCTTGCGCTGGGCAGGTGCGACCGGGACATCGCGTCGATCGTCGACGGCGCCGACCGGAGCGCGGTTCGCGAACCGCGCATCGGGCACGCGCGACGAGCTGCACGCGACGAGGACGAGGACGAGCGTGGATAGTCGGGTCATCGGCGCTCCACCCGCGGGTCGAGATCGAACGCGGGATCGAAAGACAGGTTGAGAAACACGCCTCCGTCGACCGACGAGGCGAGATTGACGCGTGCGACGAAGTAACGCTCCGTGTAGGCCTCGAGCCCGATGCCGTAACCGACGCGCAGATCACCGGTGTCCAAGTCGCTCACGGAAGGCGCGACCTTTCCGGCATCGACGAACAGGTTCGCGATCAGAAACCACGCGAGGTCCCAGCGATACTCGATCGTGCCGAGCGCCGCCGCGCGATCGCGAAACCGATCGGTCTCGTAGCCCCGCAAGTACTTCGTCCCGCCGAGCTTCGGCAGCTCGTCGAAGGGAACTTCGTCGATGCTGCCCGACACGCTCTCGACGCGGGCGCGCGCCGCGAGCACGCGCGGTCCCGTGCCGAACCGCAAGAAGTACTGCGCGTCGCCGCCGACGCGCCAGAAGTCGGGAAGGTCTTCGACCGCCTCCCGCCCCGCGTAGATCGACGCGAGCCAGCCGATCGCATCGAGCGAGCTCGGCTCCCACCGGGTGTAGCGACCGCGGCTGTCCCACACGAGCTCCAGCTCGCCGTAGGCATGACGCACGCCTTCAAACCCGACGAGCTGATCCGTCATGTAGGCCTCTTCGATCGAGGCGTTCCCGTAGTCGCTCGATCCGAACTCGACGTCCGTCAGGGCGCCGGCCGCGCGCACGTGGAGGTCACTGACGAGGCGCGTATCGATGGCGAGCGAGGTCCGCATCATCCGCTGGCGATAGCGGGTGTCGATCGCCGTCGGATCGGTGAGCGGATCGATCGTCATCGCGGGGATGGTGGTGGTCTCGTCGCTGTTGCCGATGCCGAAGAACCGGTCCTTGGGGCGTTCTTCGTATTCGCCGCGAAGCTCGAGCTCGACGCGGCCGAGGCGGTTCCCCGTCCGCGCGCTTCCGCGGATCGCCGTCCAGTATTGACCGCCGGTACTCGCGCGCAGCGAGAAGTGCTCCTGCGCTCCGAAGATGTCGCGCCAAACGAACCGCCCACCGGCGGTGAAGCCGAACCCGCTATCGAGGAACAGCGTCGGATACACCCCGATCGTTCGCGCATCGTTGAAGAACCACTGCATCCAGCGCTCGCCGATCTGGTAGCGGTCGTACGCCCACAAGCCACCGCGGACCGGTGACAGGGCGATCTCGAACGCCGCGCGTGGAATGAAGAGCGCACCGCGTCCAACCTGACGCAGCACGCTCTCCTCCTGCGGTGCATCGACGCGCCCACTCTCGTCACCGGGGCGAGGCGCTCCGCGAACGGCGGCGGCTGAATCCGCCGACGGCGGCGGTTCGGGCAGCGTGATCTCCGTCGGGGCGGTGGTGCTCGTCTCGTCGTCGGCCGGTGCGGCGGCGCTCGGCGGTTCCGGCGGCGGTGTCGCTGGTGGGTCGTCGGCAAGCGCGATCGCGCTTCCGGCGACGAGGCTGAACGCCGATGTGATGAGTCTTCTCATTTACGTCGGAGCTTTGTGCAACGCGGGTGCCGCGTCGTACGACGAATGCTTTCGGGATTCGCGCCACCGAGTAGCGCGCGCCGGCGCACGCATGCGCCACGGCGCCGAGTATCGAAAACGGCACGCATGATGCTCCAGCTCAGGCCGGAGGCTGCCATGCGTCGCTTCATCAACCTGCTTCTCGCCGGCGTTCTCGGTGCGAGTTGCTATAGCGAAATTGGCTATCAGCCAGATGTCGTCTACGCGGTGAACGAGTATGGCCAGCCGGTGTATTACGGAAATGGCTATTACTGGTTCTACGACAAGGGCTATTGGTACTGGTGGAGCACCAATACCGCCTACGCTCCCTACGGCTACTACGACGGATACCGGTACTACTTCACCTATCGCCCGAACCCCGGATACCACCACGGGCACTTCGGGCCTCCGGGGATGCACACCGCTCATCGGTGATGCCGACGCTCAGTGCGCGTGGCATCCGGCGCACGTGATCAGGATCTCGCTGTACCGGCTCGCACGGCGTTCGTGAGAGTCGGTCCGCCATTGCTTCCGCGTCTGATCGGCGAGGAGCTGGAGCCTGCTCGCGAGCTCCTCGCGAGCAGAGGCGACCTCCGGCACGGGCCCGGTCGCGAGGACGTCGAGCGCACCGAGCCAGGGCTCGTCGGCGCTGCTGATCATTCCCTCCCACAATCGATCGCTCGCCCAGACGTGCCGCTCGAGACGCGCTGCTGGTGTCGGTCGATCGAAGGGTAGCTCTGGCGAAGGCGAGAAGACAGGGAGTGGATAGGTAGCGTCGTGACACTCCGCGCACACCTTCGCGAGTCGCCCGGCCGCGCGAAGACCGGCTTCGAGCGTGTTCGCGTACGCGACCCCCGCGGCCTCGTTCTGCAGGCGCACGGAGAAGCGGTGCCATGGCTCCGCGGCATCGGAGGGCGTGTCGGCGATCGCGCGTCCGAGGGGCCGCGCTGCCTCGAGCTTGCCCCGAACCAGCAGGATCTCGATCGCGCGCGACACGTCGAGCTTGTGGAACAGGTGATAGCGCGCGCTCCGTTCGGCTTCGGTCGTTCGTGCGAGCGGCGGTTCATCGGCAGGCGGCTGATCGGAGCTACTCGCTTGCACGCAGGCAGCGAGCGCGAGCTGCCAGAGAAACCAACGCTCGGGTCGCATACTTCGTCGCCATGCATCGAGCGCGCCTTCGTGGTGTGCGTAGGCACGCGGTTCGCAGACACGATCGATCGTGAGAACCCTGGTCGATCTCGGAGTCATCGCGACGATGGCGCTCGCTCCCGTCGGTTGCGCGCACCGCCACGGACCTCGGCCCGACGCGTTCGCGCGGCAGCTCGGCGAGTCGACCGCGTCACCGGGAGCCGATTCCGCACGCCGCGCGCCGATCGAGCCCGACGATCCGCGCGCCATCAACGTCTCGAAGGGCATCCGCATGCGGCCAGGCCTGGTGGAAGTCACCGAGCCGGCGGCGAGCGCGGAAGCGCCCCAGGTGATCCGGCCCGGCGTGGTGGTGATCACCGACGTGCCATCCCCGAGGCCGCCGCCGACGCGACGCGACGAGGCGACCTCGTCGACGCCGGTCGAAGTGCCGACCGACATCGCGCCGCGCTCGACGACCGAGATTCCCGATCAGCCGGGCGTGTACTCGGCACCGCCACCACCGCCCGGCTATCGCTGACTCACGCGACGAAGCCGATCACCATCTGGCCGACACGCTTGAACACCTCGTCGACCGACATCGCCGTGAAGGCGAGCGGGAGCATCGGCACGATCGACGCGAGCCACACGGCGAGGATCGCGCGCAACCCGAACGGCACCGGCTTCAGCTGCACGAGCGCCTCGTACGAGCCGATCAGATCGTTCAGCGACTGGATATCCGGCGTCCCGAGCAGCGGCCGTTTCTTCACGCTCTCGTCATGCGTGACGTCTGGCCGATGCTCGATCCACTTGCGATGAAACTTGCGGACGTAGCGCAGCGCCAGACCGTTGTACTGCAGGACCGTGGCGTGGCGCGCGCGATAGAGGGTCGGGGCGAACGCGAGCAGCGGGCCGCAGGCGAGCGCGAGCGCCACGATCAGGAGCACGACAAAGCTCGGGACGCACGCCTGGAGCGTGGTGCGCCCGTCGAGGATCTCCGTCGCCCATCCCGCGGCCCGCGTCGTCGCGGCCGCGCCGATCAGGAACGCGAGTGCGCTGATCGGCGTGCCGAGAAACCCGAGGCCGGCGGCATGATCGGGATGGGTGGCGATGACGGCGAGCTTCACGCGCGACAGCCGGAGCAGGATGTACGACCAGATCGCCCATTGCCAGAGCCAGCGCAGCAGCAGGACCTGCACGATGGGCACCGCCACGAGCGCGTACCAGACGCGCGCGAACGAGAGGGCGCCGGCTTCCTCGATCCCGCTGACCACGCCGACCGATCCGAACAGGAGCACGGACACTCCGCCGAACAACGCCAGCGCGCTCATGACGACCATGGCCGCCCGCGAGTCCCGCGCCCGCTCGGCGCCATCGATGATGCGATCGAGGGTCGCGCGCTCCGCGAAGTGCCCGTCGTAGAGCTGGTCGATGACGTCGCGCGCCCGGAGCGCGAAGAGCCGCTCGCCGACGACCATCAGCGGAATCGCGATCAACAGGCGAGCGTGGACCGAGATGTCGAACAGGATCGGCGCGGGAGGCTGACCGACGACGATGCGCGACAGCGCACCGACGAACAGCGGCAGCCAGGCGATCGTGACGATCACCAACGCGCGCGGTCTGCCATCAGGGCGCGTGAGGTGCAGTCGATGCAACACCTGCAGGAACGGACCCTGCGCCATCCAGAAGTGCCGTGCTTCGAGCGCGAGCTCGGCCATCGCGCACCTACGATCCCGCCGGCGCGTGGACGTGTGCGACCCGCCGGTAGATGCGATTGGTCAGCGATCGCGAGATCGCGAACGGGACGAAGATCAACACCACGCCGATGACGACGGCCGCGAGCGGTCGCACGTAGCCGTGCGCGAGGTACTGGAGGATCCCGTCGAGGACGATCGCGATCATGAAGGGCACGACGATGTTCTTCACGGCCTCCTTGGCGAGTCGTGCTCGATGCTTGGACTTCACGAAGAGCCGCAACAAGAACGGCTCCTTGCTCGACTTCGCGTCGCCGATCCCGAACCGGATGCCGAGGGCGAGCGCGAACAACGGCTGGAGGACCAGCCGGAACTGCCCGCGACCGGTCGTGACATCCACGAGGTCTTCCCAGAATCCGTGTCCGAACATGAGTACCTCGGCTCGAGGGAGTGCAGTCGCTATTCCAACCCGTTCGGCGGTGGTCGCGCCGTCGTCGCCTCGCGCGTGTCGTAGCGAGTGCGCGCACGACCGGGTGCACAGCGCGCGCCGTTACCTCGCGCATTCATACGTACGCTGACGTTGTCATGGTCGCTTCGATCCGGCGACGTCTGGCCGATCTGTTGCACTTCGCTCGCGAACCATGATCGATGCGCCACCCGGCTTCCACCTTCTCGCGAAGCCGACCGGCTCGACGTGCAATATCGATTGCACCTACTGCTTCTTCCTGTCGAAGGAGGCGCTGTATCCGAACGACAAGCAGCGGATGTCGGAGGCGACGCTCGACGTGTACATCCGCCAGCTGCTCGAGTCGCACACGACGCCGGAGGTCACCGTCGCGTGGCAAGGCGGCGAACCGACCCTGATGAAGCTCGAGTTCTTCAAGCGTTCCGTCGAGCTCGTCGAGAAGCACCGGCGGCCGGGCCAGCGCGTCAAGCACACCTTCCAGACCAACGGCCTGCTGCTCGACGACGACTGGTGCGTGTTCTTCAAGAAGCACGACTTTCTCGTCGGGCTGAGCGTCGACGGTCCGCGCGAGCTCCACGACACGTACCGCGTCGACCGCCGCAAGCAGGGCACGTTCGATCTCGTGATGAGGGGGCTCGGGTATCTGCGCCGGCACGAGGTCGACTTCAACATCCTCTGCACGGTCAACGCCGCGAACGAGCAGCACGGGCGCTCGGTCTATCGGTTCTTCCGCGACGAGCTCGGCGCGAGGTGGCTGCAGTTCATCCCCATCATCGAGCGCGCCACCGAGGAGACGCTCGACATCGCGAACCTCGGCTGGAGCACACGGCCCGACAAGAAGCGTCTCCTCTACACCCAGCACGGCAGCGTCGTTACGAATCGTTCGGTCGGTGCCGCGCAGTATGGCCGCTTCCTCGTCGACATCTTCGAGGAGTGGGTTCGCCGCGACGTCGGTACGGTCTATGTCCAGTTGTTCGACGTCACGCTCGAAGCGTACTTCGGCCGCCACCTCCTCTGCATCCACGCACCGACGTGCGGGTACGGACCCGCGATGGAGTCGAACGGCGACGTGTATTCCTGCGATCACTTCGTCGAGCCGCGGTTTCTCCTCGGCAACATCCACGAGACCCACTTGAGGGAGCTCGTGGCTTCGCCCGCGCAGCGCGAGTTCGGGCAGAACAAGCGCGACGCGCTGACCACCCAGTGTCAGCAGTGCGCGGTGCGGCCGCTGTGCAATGGCGGATGTCCGAAGGATCGGTTCGCGGCTTCGCGCGACGGCGAACCAGGACACAACTATCTCTGCCCGGGCCTCGAGCTGTTCTTCACGCATACGCGCCCCGCCATGCTGACGATGGCCCGCCTGCTCCACCAACGACGCGCCCCCTCGGAGGTGATGGCGCTCGTCGCTGCGGAGGACGAGAAGCGCGGGCCCTATCACCCGTGTCCGTGTGGGAGCGGGAACAAGTTCCGCTTCTGTCACGGCAACCGTGCACCGCGCTCGCCGTTCAGTCGCGCGGACTCAGACACGCAGAGACCGAATCACGACGCTCGATGATGTCTCGACGGTCCTGTCCACACGAAAGGGAGTGACTCGTGGCGAAGAAGAAACCCAATATTCTGATCATCTGGGGTGACGACATCGGCTGGTTCAACATCAGTGCGTACAACCTCGGCGTCATGGGCTACCGGACGCCGAACATCGATCGGATCGCGAAGGAAGGCGCGTTGTTCACCGACTGGTACGGACAACAGAGCTGCACCGCCGGCAGGGCCGCGTTCATCACGGGGCAGTCGCCGATCCGTACCGGGCTGACCAAGGTCGGGCTTCCCGGATCAGACCTCGGCTTGCAGAAGGAAGACCCGACCATCGCCGAGCTGCTCAAGCCGCTGGGCTACGCGTGCGGCCAGTTCGGGAAGAACCACCTCGGCGATCGCGATGAGTTTCTGCCGACGGTGCACGGGTTCGACGAGTTCTTCGGCAACCTCTACCACCTCAACGCCGAGGAAGAACCCGAGAACCCCGACTACCCGAAAGATCCTGCGTTCAAGAAACGGTTCGGTCCTCGTGGCGTGCTGCACAGCTGGGCGAAACCAGACGGTACGCAGAAGATCGAGGACACCGGTCCGCTCGACAAGAAGCGCATGGAGACGATGGATGAAGAGATCACGACGAGTGCGATCGAGTTCATCGAGCGCCAGCACCACGCGCACAAGCCGTTCTTCTGCTGGTGGAACTCGACCAAGATGCATATCTGGACGCACCTCCAGAAGGAGGCGGAAGGTGTCACGGGGTTGGGCGTGTATCCCGACGGCATGGTCGAGCACGACCGCCACGTCGGCCGGCTCCTCGCCAAGCTCGACGAGCTCGGGATCGCCGACGACACGATCGTGATGTACTCGACCGACAACGGCGCCGAGGAGATGAGCTGGCCGGATGGCGGAACCACGCCGTTCCGCGGCGAGAAGGACACGAACTGGGAAGGCGGATGGCGCGTGCCGTGCGCGATCCGGTGGCCGGGCGTCATCAAGCCGGGCACGGTCTCGAACGAGATCTTTTCGCACCAGGACATGCTGCCTACCCTGCTCGCGGCCGCAGGCGAGCCGGGCATCGTCGACAAGCTGAAGAAGGGCCACAAGAACGGCAAGCTGACCTACAAGGTTCACCTCGACGGCTACAACCTGCTGCCCTATTGGAAGGGCGAAGCGAAGGAGAATCCGCGCAAGGGCTTCGGGTACTGGAGCGACGACGGTGACCTGATGGCGATCCGGTACGGCAACTGGAAGATCCACTTCGCGGAGCAGCGCGCGGAAGGCTTCGACGTCTGGGCCGAGCCGCTCGTGCAGCTGAGGACGCCCAAGCTCGTCAACCTGCGCACCGACCCGTTCGAGGAAGCGCCCAAGTCCGCCGACGTGTTCTACAAGAAGTGGATCATCGATCGCGCGTTCGTGTTCATGCCGGCCGGCGCGATCGTCGCGGAGTGGATGCAGACGCTGGTGGAGTTCCCGCCGCGCCAGAGTCCGTCGTCCTTCACCGTCGGTGACGTGATGGAGAAGCTCGGGCAACACAAAGCGGCGGTCGATGCGCTGACAAAGTGACGTCAGCCGGCGGGTACGAAGTTGATCTCCTGCCCGCTCACCGACACCTCGACCATCGCGCCCCCACGAGGCTCGACGAACACGGCGACACCTTGCGCGAAGTCTGCGGACGAAGCGGCGCCCTCGACGAGCATCACGGCCGAGGCGTTGGCGCCGAGCGAGAAATCGCCCGACTTCAACTTCTCGACCGCGAACCGATCGCGAAACACGATGAGCTCGGAGAACGTCTGCGCGCCGATCTGTGCGCCGAGCGAACCCTGGTTGAGCTCGACGAACCCGATCCGCCGTCCGTTCTGGTACAGCACGCCCCGACCGTACGCGGCACCCACCAGCAAGCCGCCCTTCCCGATCTCGGGGAACACCGCGTAGCCCGCGGACGTGGCGAGCAAGCCGGCGAGCGCGGGATCCTTCACCCGCATCCGGCCGAGCGTGGCCTCGCTCGCGGTCACGAGGTCGCTGCGGCCGCTCGCGCTTTTCGGTGCGGTCGCACATGCAGAGATTGCGATGACGAGCGCGAATGTCACTGGAAGCGTTCTCATGGATCTCTCCTTCTCCGGCATCCGAATGCAGATGCAGGACCACCACGGACGGCGCGAGGCATGCACATCGCCGGTGCGTGACGACGTGGCAAGTAGTGCGCGCCGACGGCAGGCTCGAGCTCGTAGGAGAGCTTCGCACGCACGAGGCACGGCGTCTCTGGCGCACGCTGAACGAGGCGGCGAAGTCATCCGGCCCGCAGCTCGATCTCGATCTCGCGCGCACCACCGCGATCGATAGCGTCGTCGTCGTGTTGCTCGTCGAGCTCCGCGGCATCCTCGGCGCGCGCGGCACGAAGTGCGAGCTCGTGCACGTGCCGGCGGCGATCGGGCCCGTCGTGCATCTCTATGGCGGCGACACGCCGCTCGCGGCCAAGCCGGCTCCGATGATCGAGGAGGGCGCGCTCGC
>Ga0316601_100000575_pt1 | contig 16251 bp, 10 predicted proteins | sample OWC_soil_day5_no_FD_207663 | JGI IMG/M metagenome (GOLD analysis project Ga0316601, IMG submission 207663) | Wetland soil microbial communities from Old Woman Creek delta, Ohio, United States - OWC_soil_day5_noCT | ecosystem: Environmental > Terrestrial > Soil > Wetlands | place: USA: Ohio... | reverse complement strand
AAGAGTTTAAGAAGAGTAATTTAAAAAGTAATTTTCTTAAAAACATGTTTGCTATGCAAATTAATTCAGCTATTTCTGATTACTTTATGGGGAAGTACACTGAAACTATAAGTTTAATCGGACAAATCACAGAAGAGTTATCAATTGAAGTATGTAGTAAGATAAAAAATATGGCTAAAGGTAAAATTACAGTTCAGGCTCCAAAAGATTTTCAAAGTGCGTGTCAATGGCTGAGGGTTCAATTCTGCGAACCTATTAGAGAAAAAAATGGGAAGAATGAAGAGTATTATGATTATGAGGAAAAACTCAAATACCTTCAAAATATAGACAAGTTGGTAGAAGTTATAAAAGCATATCGAAATCTTAGTTCTCATCCCTATGATTATCTAAGGGGTAAAGAGGAAGCAAAAATAGTATTAAATAATTTTCTTTATATAACTTCTATTATAAATAAGTCGGAGGTGTTAAAGTGATTTATATTGGCATTGATGGTGATAATGTAGGAAATATTATGGAAAGATACATTATTGAGAATGACGAAGAAAATGTTAGAAAAGTAAGTTTTAATATAGAAAATGATATAGAAACTTTAACAAGGCATCTTAGTGATAGAGGCTTTAAAATAATAATATCTGCTGGTGACAATATATTATGCAGGGGTGAAAGTATTAATAAAAATGACTTGAAAGAAATGTTGAGAGAGTTATCTAATTGCTGCTCTTTTTCAGTTGGAATAGCAAGTACTATGAAAGACACATATTTAGCACTTAAATATGCAAAGGTAATTGGTAAAAATGCTATTGTAGATTATGAAAATGAGAAGTTTCAGGTATTCGAACTATAGTAAAACATAATAATACATTGAAAATATAAAATTGGAGTTGTGATAGTATGGGAGTATATATAATAGCAGAAGCTGGTGTTAATCACAATGGTGATATTAATATTGCAAAAAGACTTATAGATACAGCGGTAGATGCGGGTGTGGATGCTGTAAAGTTTCAGACCTTTAAGACTGAAAAAATAGTTGGAAAGTTTGCAAATAAAGCAACTTATCAAATTGAGAATACTGGTGAAGAAGAATCTCAATTTGAGATGGTTAAGAAATTAGAATTATCCTATGAAGCTTTTAGAGAGTTGAAAGAGTATTGTGATAAAAAAGGAATTACTTTTATCTCTACTCCAGATGAAAGTGATAGTTTGGACTTTTTGGCAGAACTAGGGGTGCCATTAATTAAAATAGGATCAACTGAGGTTACAAATTTAAAGTTTTTAAAGCAAATTGCAAGAAAGCAGCTTCCCATAATATTATCAACAGGCATGAGTACTCTAGGTGAAGTAGAAAATGCATTAAAGGCTATTTACTGTGAAGGTAATCATAATATAACAATAATGCATGTTACTACAGATTACCCTACTATGCCTGAAGATGTTAATTTGAGAGCAATGATTACTATGAGGGATGCCTTTAAGGTTCCTGTTGGATATTCAGATCATACTCTTGGAAATGAAGCTGCAGTTGCAGCTGTGGCACTGGGAGCTGTAACTATAGAAAAACATTTCACACTGGATAAAAATATGGAGGGGCCGGACCATAAAGCATCTTTAAATCCAGAGGAGCTTAATATCTTTGTAAAAGCTGTAAGGGATGCAGAAAAAATGCTTGGTGATGGAATTAAAAATCCAACTAAAAGAGAAGAAAGCATAATGGAAGCGGCTAGAAGGAGCATTGTAGCTGCTAGGGATTTAAAAGAAGGTACAATTCTTGATGAAAGCATGCTTGAATTTAAAAGACCAGGGAATGGACTAAAACCAGAGCTTATTTCTTTTATAATTGGGAGAAAGCTAAAAAGGTCTTTGATGGAGGATGAGCTCATTACACTAGACGATATATAATACTGATAGACATGAAGAAGGTTCTTTCTTCATGTCTATTTTGTTGAGGAGTGGGAAAATAAATTTTAAGTATTAAAGAGGAAAATTAAAAGGGTAATAGAATTTAGTAACTAGGAAAATAAACTGATACGATTTAAAAAGTAATTAACTATAAAAGGAGTATGAACATGAGTGATCAAACTAATATCCCTTATATAATAAATAAAACATTTGAATATTTTAAAAATGAGGAAGCTGCAAATAGGAAATTAGATCTTCTTTGTGGTACCTTTACTCAAATATTTCGTTATACTGGGTGTATTTTATTAAGTGAGTACATGGAAGAGAAAGAATCAGATTTTAAGGTGAATAATGCAATTAATGGTCTTATACGTCCTTCCTTAGGAAGTTGGGTAGGATTTATTAGGGTTTATTTGAAATATAAAGATAATAAAAACATTTTTATAAAAGAGCTGCCTGAGGTTTTTCAAGGATTAAAGAAGGGACAATTTGAGGTTATAAAAGGTGATATAAGATCTAATGACAGGCAAGTTAAAGATGCCGCTAGTGCTATATTAGAATTAAGAAATATGCTTGCTCATGGTTCAACTCCACCAAGTAAGGAGGAAGCACAAAAGCTTGTAGAAATGTATACTCCTTGTTTATTGTTTGTTTTAGAAAGCTTTGCACCTATTTTTGACAATTATAAGGTTGTTAAATTTGATTCCATTGAGGAAGATTTTTTTGGTAATGTGGCAAATTTCATAACTATATCAGAGAATATAAATGTTGATTTTATAAAAATTGAGGTTGAAGAAGAAAGTGTGAGCTTTAAAAAGGATGAACTATATCTTATAGGTAAGAAAAATAATCTTCTTCCCCTCTCAGTGTTTTTTAGTGATATATTTTCACCAGAGTATTCTGAAACGGAAAGATACTTTATTTATGATGGAGTTTTAAACAAAAGTGTTGTATATACTGGAGTAGAAAATAGAAGGCATATAGAAAAATACATTGATTCAATAAGAAATAAATTTTCATCTAAGGATATCACTATGAAATGGAAGAGAGAAGGTTTCTCCTTTGATGAGTTTAAAGAGTACTTAAATGAGTTATCTACAATAGCAGTATCATTACATCGAAAATCAGGAAAATATGAACCAGGGATTTATGTGGAGAGAAAATATGATTACTATATAAATAATTTTCTTAGCTCTGATAAAACAGCATTATTTTTAACTGCTGAAGCAGGCTGCGGTAAAACTAGCTTGCTATGTCATTCTGTTACTGAAATTATTCGAGATAATAATATGGTGTATTTTATAAATGGGTCAAGCTTAACGGATACTGATTGTGACTATCCTATTTTCAGTAAACTAAAAAAAGAGTGTTTGGATGATAAGTCATTTAAATCTATTTATGATTATATGCAGATGCTTAATGATTATATAAAAGAGAATGAAAGCTTTGTTCTTTTAATTGATGCAGTTAATGAGGCATATGATACCATAGAGGTTTTAAAAGAGATAAATGCTATTGTGAATATGGGAAATGATTTTCCATGGCTTAAGGTGATAATAACAATACGTAAGGCAAGCTATGAAATAATAAAGGATAGAATTGTTGATGGTTTAGGAAAAAGATTTCCTTTATTTTCAGATGCATCAATGTACTATACCATATTAGAGAATGGGAAAAGCTATAAAGAAATTGAGGTTAAAAGCTGGTCAATTAACGAAGAGATGAAAGCTTATGAATTGTATAAAGTAAAATATGGATTAGGAGAATTAAATTCATTTCATAAATTAAATTATGAGTTAAAAAGGGTATTAGAAAATCCATTAAATATGAATATTTATTTTAAGGTTTTAAGTAACAATAATACCTTAAAAATAGTTTCAGAAAAAGAACTTTATGAAGCCTATCATATACATTTATCAGAAGGGGAACTTTCTAAAACTCCTGAAAAGCTAATGATGAGAATAGTTGATAAAATGTATAGAACTAAGAGCAATTCTTTAGATTTAGATGAAGTCATAGAGATAAATGAACAGTTATGTAAAAACAATATTAGAAATAATTCAATAACAGCATTATCTTCCTATGAGAGATTGAGAGATATGGGCATACTGCTGGAAAGGGATAATAATCAAAGCTTACGAGTTTCTTTTGTATATCAAAAGCATTTAGAATATTTATTATATAGATATCTTGAAAAAGTCAATTTCTCTGAAGAAGAGCAGATAAATTCCTTTATAGATTCAATAGAATGGCATGAGCTAAAGGAAGCTCATAGGGCATTTCTATATATTATAAAGGAAGAGGCCGACAAAACAAATTCAATTTCAATGATAGTAAATTATTGCAATAAAAAAGGTGTAGACATTAAAAATATACAATCAATATTAATTGAATTGATTATAAATACTTTTACAGAGGGAATTAACAATGTAGAGGAGAATATTAATAGTTCAATTTTGATTTTACAAGAGAATAACTTATTAAATCTAGGAATAACTATTTGTGAAAAACTTTTTGAAGGTGGGCAGGTGCTAATAGCAGAACTATTTACAATGGAGCTTATAAAGCATTTAGATAAATTAGATAATAATGAAGTTGTAAGATTTTATTACATACTAGGACTAATTTATCAGCATCATTGCAAAATGGAAGAAGCATTAAAGGCCTTTAATAAAGCTTTGGAATTATGTAATGGAAAAGATGAAGGAAAGTATATTGTTCAAATAGCAAAGACCCTTAGGCAAAATGGAGAAGTAAGGAAGGCAGAAGAAATTTCCGATAGTTATATACAAAAATACAAATCCCAGGATAATTTGTATATGGCTGAAGCATTAACTCAAAAAGGATTATGCTGTTATGCACAAGACGAAGCAGGTAAAGCTTTAGAATATTATATGGAAGCAGATAAAATTGCTACTAAATTAGGTGACAATTATTTTAGACTTTATAATCGATTAGGTATAACCGCTGCATTGGAAAAAGTAAATGAACTAGAAAAGGGCAGAGACATATTATTAGATATTTATAATGAATCACAAAAGCTAGGATATGTAGCCTTTTATGTGGATGCTATGAATGGACTTGCTCATAAATGTATTGTGCTAGGTGAATATGAAAATGCAATATATTGGGCAAAGGAAGGACTAGTACTATGGGAATATTCCAAGTTCTATAGAGGGCAATTGGTTATGTATGCGCATATAATTACAGCAATGGCTTTAATGGGAGAAAAAAGAGAAGCTATTAGTCCATATATTGAAAAGGGACTAGCTTTGAAAGCAATTGTAAAAGAAAAACTATTGCTTAAGGAGTTTGAGGAAGCTGTGGAGTTAGTTTCTAAGGAATAAGATTACGATTTTTAATTTTCAATGGGAGAATCAATAGGGAATTTTGCAGATGTTTTCCATTATAATATAGCATGGCACTAAAGTTAGACAAAGAAAATAAATTATTCAAATCATTTTAGTATTAATGACAAAATTCAACATATTAATACTTGAGTGCTGTGATAGAATTAGCATGTAAATTATTATGCGAATAATTAGAGATATTTGTGGAAGTATTTTTTTAGTTATTAAAGATTTTATGATTAAAATTAATGGAGGATAGACATGATAAATATCGATTATCGTATGGAGGAGTACAAGCTTATTATAGATGAGTTTAGAGAGTCTGGAGTAGTTGACTGCAATTATCTTGACGATGCAGTGAAATTCATTACTAGTGACCCTAAAATGTCTCTTGTTAAAGTAAGAATTGTCCTTGAAACAATTGTCTATGAGGTTTATAAAGTGGAAATGGAGAAAGAACCAAAGAAAACTGAAATTGGACCTACTCTTGGTGATACTCAATTCCAGAAAAAAATTGATACAAGGATATTTAGACTTATGGATTCTATAAGAGGAGTTAGTAATATGGGACCTCATGAGGTAAGATTAAATGGCTCTGGTACGGAACCAATTCCTGAGGATGCAATGTCCTCATTAGAGCAGCTTCTCCAGGTTATAAAGTGGTATGTAGAAAAGTACAATGGAAGAGTAAGTACCTATGGAAATCAGAACATAAAGACAGGAAATATTAATAACGAAGACAATAGTATAGATATCCAGTCAAGAAAGCAGTCTATAAACCAGACTATAATACATGGACAAGTTTCTGGTATAGTAAATGCAGGAAATGGAACAGTGAACATAATAAATAAAAAATAAGAAGCAGGGATTGAAAAATGGAGGAAATTAAAAAAGTTCTTGAAGAAACTAAGATAACTGAAGATATTGAACAGGCAGAAAAGTCTAGAATAGCAGTAGATACCGTGGAAAAAAAAGAAGAAATACAAAAGACGGAAGAAGAAGTAACAGAAGAAAGTATTATTAAATTCATAAAGGAAGAAGCAAAAGAAGAAAATGACATTGGCAGAATACTTAAAAGTTCTTCATCCGCAAATATAACAAGCTTTAAAGATAGGGTTACAGGAAACGTCAACAGCGGAAACGGCACCATGAATATTTATAATTTAGTTTCTAGTGAAGGAAAGTCTGAATTATTTCAATTAAAGATTACTGAAGAGGAAGTTCATAAAATAAAAGAGGTTTACGAACAGATTCCTGAATATTTTGATGCAAAAGGTAAATTAAGAGAGCATAACATTATAATTCTTTATAATGAAATTAACACTGGAAAACGTACTACTTCTTTAAAGCTATTGAGTGAATTCCCTTATGTTGAACTAAGTGAAATTGGTTTAACCTCTGATCTTAAAAGTTTAACTGAATTTGATTTTAAGGGGTCTAATGGATATTTTATTGATGGAATAGCTTTTGAACATATGAATAAAATCAATGAAGCTTACCTAAAGAAGCTTTCAATGAAACTTAAAGAAATAAACAGTAGGCTTGTTATTACATATAACAATAATCATCTTGAGAGGAAGGAACTGTCAAGTTTCACAATATGCTGCAGTAGGCCAAGAGACACAATAAATGCAGTAATAAACCATTTATATTGTGAAATTCAGGATGATTCAAAGCGTGAAAAGATGATAGAAATTCTTAAAGCTGAAGATTTCTCTAGTGCATTAATTTCAGTTTTCAAACTTAATGACATAAAAAATCTAATATATGGATTGGAGAGCATTGCTGATGGGAAATCAGATAAGAACAGAGTACTAGATTCCTTAAGCTTAAGTATAAGTAAACAAGTTAAGGACTGGTTTAAGACTCATAGTGATATTGAGGATTGGTGCTTTCTAATAGCGCTTGCTGTGTTTGAAAATAGACAATATGATGAAGTAATGGAGGCTGCAGTAGCACTTCGCAGGGAAATATGCAATAATCAGCCTGGAGCTTCAATACAAACTAATCTTGCACTATTAAGGACAAGAGAAGATTGGCTTACTCTTTTGAATGGAAGATTAAAAAAAGCTCAGAAGAACACTGAGATGGGAAGAGTTGATATTACTCTTATAGAATTCGACAAGCCAGGAATGGCGGAGGCTATTCTGAAATATGTTTGGATGAACTATGACTATTTGAAAAAGCCCTTGATAGAATGGTTAATTGAGTATTCATCTTTTGAAAAGCTAGATTTAGATGCTAAAGTAGCTGATGCTGTAAGTCATTTAATAAAGGTTGATTTAGTCGGGATAAAGGAAAACTATATTATGCCTTGTGCTAAAGATGACAATCCATATTCTAGATTATCAGCAGCAATGGTGCTTGATAGTATGGTTCAACAAAAGGAACTTGCAGGATATGCACTTTCACTTTTACATAACTGGTCATCGGTAAAGAACAAAGAATTGATGTGGACAGCAGCTGCTGCATATGGATTAAGTGCAGGCTTAATACATCCGGACAGAGCTTTTAAGGATTTTATAAACATAATAAAGTATAAAGACTTTGATATATTTGAAATATTAAGCATCAGTATAGATAATCTGTTTGATTGGAGCAAGGAATTTCCAGACTTTTATGGCAAAATACTAGATGCTTTGATACAATGGAGCAACAATGAGGACAAGTGGGTATCAATAAACAGCTTATTTATATTCCTAGAGCTTTCCTTAAGAAAAACAGTAAAAAGTAAAGGAAAGAATTTCCCTAAAATACTTGCTCTAGCTGTTCAAGATGATAGCCTTAAAGAGCAAATAATAAATCTTTGGAAAAGTGCATTCAATGAAACAAGAACAAGGGAGCTTGCCGAGTATGCTTTAAGACGTTGGATGTCATTAGGGGACGAAGAGGAGGGATTTTATTCCTACGTAGAATATTTTACAATGTCACTTTATAAAAGTATGGCAGATTTTGAAAAAAAGAGACTTAGGTACTTTGTTGAAAAATGGACCATTTCACAAAAGGAAAGTCTTATTTCAGCTAGAATGATATTGCCACAATTAGCTGGCAAGTAACATAAATAAACGGGAGGGTTAAATAATGTCACAAAATACTCAAACTACAAACCTAATTATTGGTAAAGAAGAAATAAAAAAACTTACTTTGTTTCCTAGCATACCTGAACCTGAACCAGGAGTAGCAGTAGTACTTTACAGTAACTCAAGAGAACCTGTCACATTAATGCCAGGACAAAAACTTTCCTCTGGAGAAAAGAGATGGGGAAACTTTAAGAATGCTTATAAGGTTGATATTACAGAACACAACTGTATTTTCAATTATGAGTTAATATCACAAAGTGATATTTATAAATTTATAGCTGAGTTTTCAGTAACTTATTTTGTAGAGAACCCTTCAGCGGTTGTAAATAAAACGATAAACAACCCTGAAGAAAAGATGAGGGGCTTTATAAAGGATGAAGCTGATTATATAACAAAGAGATATGATATTGAAAAGAAAATAGATGCTGAAGACAGGGTTAATGATGTTCTTCATTCAAAACTCAAGGAAGAAATGAGAGATATGGGGATTACAGTGAAAAAATGTAGAGTCACCCTATCGCTTAATAGAGAAGCACAGGAGCATCTAAGAAAACTGGACAGCATAAAAAGAGAAGCTAAGGTTAAGGAAGCTCAATTAGTTGCTGATGGCAAGATAAAAAATATTAAAGCAGCCCAAGATGCAGAGGAGGCTAAATATAACGCAGAAGTTCTAAAGGGAGGAATGGATGACACACTTGCTCTAATCATGGCAAAATACCCTGGCAAAGTTGATGAAGTTATGAGCTTATATAAGAATAAAGTTGATCAAGATAGAGCAGAAAAGAGACAAGATAAGGAAGCTATGCTTGATGTACTTCGCTCAATGCTTCAGTCAGGCAAATTAGAAAGTCATCAATATGAGGATATATTAAGAAGCATGACAGTAACACTACAGCAATCTAATGATACACCACAACTTCAAAAGGGAAACCAGGATATACTTATTTCAGAAGGTGAAATGAAAAAACCAGAAAAACTAGAGTTTGATGAAGAAGACTAATAGATAGGTGGGAATCATATGAATATAATATACCAGCTTAATTCCATACTATGGAGTTTAATAAATATAATACCTATGCCTTTTAGAATGTTTGTAGGAATTTTTATATTCTTATATTTAATACAATTAATTGCTGTGTACGTTTTTCCTTTTATTGTAAGGACAGCATCTCAGATTCTCTATTGGGCAACTGAAATACTATCTTCCATAGTTCTCTTTCCTGATTACCTTTTAGCTAGCAGAAAAAGACAAAAGGGAAAAGTGGCAATTGGAGCCTACTCACATTTTGCAGGGCTTTTTGAAGGACTTGTAGAATATACACATAGTTTAAGTATTAAGACTAAAAAAGTGGATGTAAGAAAAAAACTTAGTGCTAAAGCTGGCAAATACATTAAATATGCAAGGATAGCTTTTCTATGTTACTTTTTTATTGTTTGGATTACATATCCTAAAATTAAAAATGCAGAAACTAAGGTTTTTGCAGGTAAAACACTTGCTACCTGGTGCTCTTTTGAAGACTTTAACTTAAATAGAAAGTGGACACCAATAAGCGAAAGCGAAAAACATATTAATGAAAAGATATATAAACCAGCACCTGCAGAACAGAAAGCACAACAACCAAAAAAATAATTTATTATGAAACAATTTGGCGAGGCCTAGTATATTCATTAGAATTATAGGGCTTCGCTATATTAATTTTCAAGTTTTAGGGGGAAAATTATATGTCTGCAAGGCAATTTGAATTATGGCTAGATGAAAGCGGAGATTTTTTATATGATGATTTAGATTTAAATAAAAAACCTTCATTAGTTGGAGGGGTATTGGTTAAAAAAGGGAATTTATCAGAACAGTTTTTAAGGGAATTATTCACAAATAAAGCTGGAACCACCTTTATTCATAGCACAGAGTTGAAAAATAACTTTGGTAATATAGCTTGCAATATATTAACAGAAATTCAAGATAAAATATATAAGTTTATATGTTTTAAGAATACTGAAAGAGTGCTCAATGTTACTCGAGATGAGACATATTTAAATATATTATCAGAAGGAATTAATAAGTTAATGCAAATTTTATTAGCTGAGTATGGTGAAGTTGAGCTTGATGTTTTAATTGCAGTGAGGGTTAAAGAAGGCAGTACAGATGGTCAGATTATTGATAATAAGGATTATGTTGAAAGATTAAGGAAAAAAGTTTCTATGAGTGACCTTGAAAGATACATAACGCCTAAAAATCTTAAATTATCCTTTGCATCAGCAAGATATGATCAAAGATTGATGTTAGCTGATGTTGTGTGCAACACATATCTTACAATTGAAGCTAGAAAATTTGATGCTGTAAGAAATATCATTAAGAAGTTATTAAATTCAAACAGCTATGAATTTTCTTTGGCAGAAAGAATAAATATGAGTTTATTTAGAAAGTACCTTATTGAAGGGAATTATGGAGAGTGCATACTCATTTGTACTACTCCAAGAGCAATTTCTAATATGGAGGATAATATAGAGTCAGCTATTGACAAATTATTAATGCACAGTAGCTTTGAGCAGAAATTAGCTTTTGAGAATATTACAAACATAATTAACTCTATGATACTGAGTGGACAAGGATATTATGCAGAAGGAATCCTAAAAAACATAATAAAGAATGTTATTAGTAAATTATCAGAAATTACTTCTACTTATACTGATAAAAAGATTTATGACAAGTTTTATTTTGATGTACATATGCTTTTGTTTACATTTTATACCCATGAAGGTAATATTAAACTGGCTGATGAAGAGATGAAAATGTCTTTGAATTATCTTAATAGAATAACACATAATTTTGAGAATTTAGAGAGCTATTTTATATTTCAAAACAGACGAGCTATACACCTATCTAACACTTTTGACTATTATAGTTGTATTCAATGTATGAAGCAAGTGAAGGAGACAATTGAGCAGATAACTGGGGTACTTCCATTAGCAGATGGGTTAGGTGATATATGCAGTAATTTAAATTCAGAGCAATTAAACAAAGCCGTAGGTACTTCTCTTCAAGCTAGAACTCACTTAATAAGAAAGCAGATGCTTTTAAAAGGGGAAAAAACAGAACTTGACCAAGCTAGATACGAATCGGATTTTGTGATTAATGCCTTTGAGAGCTTTGATGATAAGTCCAGACAATATCAATATAGATGTGAGATAGAGTGTGAAGCTGGTGAATATAGCACTGCACTACATATGTTATCTTTAGCTGCAGGACTTGAAAAGGTAGGTTTAAAGGAATTAGTTAGTGTAATTAAGGACAATTCACCATATTTGTTAATGCATTATGTTAGAATAATGGCTGAAAGTGCTTTAGATAGCCATAGTGAAATGGCGAAGGAAATGTATAATCAATTTATTTTAGAAAAGTGTAATGAAAGTAAAAGTTTAACTGAAGATATAAATAAATGTGGTTATGTTAATATCATAACTCTTTGGAAATATGGAAGCTATTTAGGTACATTACGAAGTGTAAAGGCTTCTGTAGAATATTTTGACAAAGCAATAGCTGTTTCAGATAAAAACCTTTTGGACCTTACATTACGTGCCATAGGTCTAGGAATAAAAGCAGAAAAGGCAGCAGTGTTAAAGGAAGCAGGAAATAAGTATTCAAAGGATTATGAAAAAAGCAAATTAATGCTTATAAATGACTATAATGATTTTATGAAAGAGGCACTACCGGATTCTATGAGAAGCTTTTTTCAGGAGTGGAATAGATATATTGAGAGGATAGACGATATTAAAAGTCTTTGGAGGTTAGCTAGGGATATTAGGTACTAACAATTTAGAGGAATATTTCATGATATATAGAATAAGTAAATGTTGCTAACTGTAATGTTTAGGTAGCAAATACAATATTATGATAATTAAATTAAATAGAAAATTAAACACCTTAAACATATTTTTTAAAATATAAAATTTGGGGGATAAAACTATGAAACTGGTGCAATATCAATTTATTGGAAAGGGCTCTGTGGTTAGTAAAAATGCAGAGTATGAATTGTTACGACCTAAAGGCAACAGAATATTTTTAGATGTAGGAAATTCTTTAGATTATGAAGAAGGAATAATTGATAATCATCAATTTGACTCAACTAAATATGAGAAAGCAGGAAAATTTAGCAGTATAGCGAGTTACTGTTATCATAATGAAAACAAAATAAAAAAGTACCTTGAAAAGATTGAAAGTAATGATATTGAAGTAGTTGTACATAAGGATCCTGATATTGATTGCTTTCTTTCAGCGTATATTATAGGGAAGTATTTAAAAGCTGAAAGTTTGCCAAGTGATATTAATATATTAATAGAATGTGTAGAAGAAATAGATGCAGGAAGGTTAGAGTTTAAAAATAACAAGCCAATTAATCCATGCTTTATTGTTTATGCTATAGGAGAAGTAGTTAAAGAAGAAATTAAAAAATTTAATAAAGAGAATGCATCAAATGGTATAGAATTATCCAATTATGATGAGCGAGCAATGACAAAAGGGGTACAACTTATTGAAACGATTTTAAAAGAGTTAGAATCACTTCCTGCTAATAAAAAAACATTGGATAATATTGATTTAGCTAAAAAGACTGACTCATTTAAAAGAGAGTTAGACTTATTAAGTAATGACTATGAAAGTTATATAAATGACTATAATGATCCCGAAATATGTGAAATAGGTAAAATAAAATTACCTTTGAAGAATAGTTGTGATAATGAAATTAGAGAAGTAGATGCACTGTTTTGGAATAGAATTCCTAGATGTAAGCTTCATAAATATTGGGCAAGACAGGACAAGCAAGCTCCATTAGGAGAGGGGTATGTTTTTACTTCTATTCCATCAGCAACAAATGTAGATGCAGGGGAAAATGAGAATGATAGTATTAATAAAGAAAAATTTAAGGGTGTAAAAATTAATAAGGTTATAATATCAGTTAATCCTAACAGTGATGTATGTCTCAAAGGATTAGGAGAATCTCTTGAAAAAGCTGAAAGGGAAAGTGAAAGAAAATATTTTAATGAAAAGAATGATATATGGAGAAGTAGAACCAAATCAAGATTTCCGGAAGAATGGTGTGATAATGAAGACCCATGGTATGATGGAAGAAATTTTGATTTTACAATAGTAGATGCTCCAAAGATAGGAAGTCTATTGTCACTAAAGGAGATTAGACATATAGTAAATAATTTTTCAGTACCAATAGTAGGAGAATATTTAACTAGACTTATTATTCCTTTTGAAATAGACCAAAAATGTTATAAGAATTTATGTAGTGAACTTCTGAAAAGAGGAAAACAGAAAAAGGAGTCATCTAAAGTAGAAGACTATTTTAATACGTATATTAAAACATATTTATTTGAAAATTATTCACCTAAAAATCATAAGGATAATTGTAATCATTATTCTATTAAACATAACATACTAACTAATAGTAATATGTTAACAGATGAGTATAGCAATTCTTTGAGTATATCAAATGAAGATATTAATTTTATAATTTTCAAGTATGGAATAGGTTTTATATATTTTGATATTCAAATTTCCAAAGAAAAGGGATGCCTCCACTTTGATGATATTCTTCATGTAAATTATAGATTAAATGACACTGAAAATCAGAAATGTATCTTTGATAAAGTTTTTACTAAGGATGAAAGTAATAAGTATGATATGAAAAAGAAGAAACTAATGATTTACTCAGGAGTAAGCATAAAATCTAATATATTGTATGAAGAGAAGCATAAAGAAATGATTTATAAGCTAATGAATTTTGTGAATTGGCAAGGTGCCGACCATAATGCTAGATACATGGAGTATTTGACTAGTAGTGATGTTATTAGAGCTAATGAAAATATATACTATGGGTTCAATAAAAATGGTGGAACAATGCTTATAATTGATGATAATTTCCAATGTGCAGGCAATAAAAGCTGTAGGGAGTGTAATGTAACTGATTTATCCTTAAAACAAAAATGTATTAATAAAAAAAATAATGAGGCTATTCATAAGTATTTTGGAGAAATAGATTTTTATATCTTCATTTTAGCACTACAGCAAAAATTAACCTTACTTGAGTTTTCAAATAAACTTGCAGAATATGATAAGAAAAGAAATAAGAAAAACATAGAAAAATTAAGATCATTACTATTGAACTTTACTACACAGGGATGGTTTACAGAAATAACAGAAGATAAAATTGGAACTGAGTTCTACAAGAAGTGGACAGAGGTATTTGAAAATAAAGAATTATATAATGAAGTATATGAACAGCTTTCATCTGTTGATGATTATTATAAATCAAGACTGTCAAGCAAATATACATCGATATCAACAATTGCCTTTCCTATGATATTTATAGGATCCGTTGGTTCAATATTTTCCACTGGGTATATCAAGAATAGTGGAAATATAATGGGTTTTAAATGGATACCTTCTAGTGATGGAATTATGGGAGCTTTTAGTTTAGGATGGCTTTGGTTTTGTTTATTCTGTTTAGGCATGTTCCTATTTTTTATTTGGACATTTTATAAAGAATCTTAAGTGTAACTAAGTGAGGATTGTTATTATTTCACATGAAAATAAATATTCGAAGGAAGTGTAAATTAAAGTGGTAGATGGGGTTTTAATAAGCGAAGAAATTATTACAAAACTGATTCAATCTAAAAATACTACATGTGCTGTTATAGCAAGAGAATTACAAAGATTTAATAAAATGGCCCAAATAGACTATGAAATGGCGATTATTTGTGCTAGAAAAGCTATAGATTTTATGCTTAGAAGCAGCTGTGAGATTGCTAATATTAAAGCTGGTACTAAGCCCTTAGAACAGATAATAGAAGAGTTGCATAAAAGCGGTACTCTGCCAAGTATTATAGGAAAGCACTGTAAAATTATAAAAGATTTTGGGAACATAGCTGCACATGGGCTGCAATCAAATGATCTGGAAATAGAAGGTGCAGAAATGACAGAAGTAGAAGTGGAAATTTGTTCATTTGCTTTGACTTCAGTAGCTTCTTGGTATATATCGCAGATAATTCCTAAGACCTTAGATATTTTTCCGTTTGAGATAGTTCAAGGTAAGAACATTACTGAACATCAAATAGGTGAAGCTATAGAAATAGATTGTGCTATCTATAAGACAGAATATAGAGGAATACCTGATATTTGTTTACAGTGGTTTAGACGGAATCCTGATATTTACACCTTTATAATAGATAAGCATACAAATAAAGTTGTAGGATATATAAATTCTATGCCCTTAGAGGAGAGTTATTATGAGAAGATAGAATCTGGAGAGGTTATAGATGTTAATATTCCTACAGAGGTGATCAGAACCTATGATTTTCCTGACTTTTATAAGTTATATCTTTGTTCTGTAGCTGTACATCCTGATTATCAGGGCACCATAGCTTTTAAAATGTTGTATGAGGCATATTTTGATAAATTACTTTACTTAGCGAGAAATGATATATATATAACCGAGATGCTTGGCGATGTTGTATCAGAGGATGGAGAAAAATTAGCAAAGTTTATTGGAATGAAGAAGTTGAAGGATACTACCCATGAATCAAGTATATATAAAGTTATGTTGCTTCCTCCATCTATAAGAGTAACAACAAGCAAGGCAAAGAACTTAATGGTACTTTATCAAAAGAAATATGAAGACTTTAAGGATTTATTAGATTTAAGTTCTAATGTATAATAAATCTTCTTTGAAATATATAATAAGGTAACTTAAGGATTTAAAAATGTTATAAATGCCCATAAGTTACCTTATTATTTTTATTATCAGTTAGGTAAGAATTTTCCAGGTGACACTGACAAGGGAAGAATGAGCGAAGTGGTAATAATTCTTAAAAAGGCAGAATAGAAAAGTGCAAAATAAATTTGAAATGCTTTTAAAGAAAAT
>Ga0316601_100000574_pt1 | contig 16258 bp, 13 predicted proteins | sample OWC_soil_day5_no_FD_207663 | JGI IMG/M metagenome (GOLD analysis project Ga0316601, IMG submission 207663) | Wetland soil microbial communities from Old Woman Creek delta, Ohio, United States - OWC_soil_day5_noCT | ecosystem: Environmental > Terrestrial > Soil > Wetlands | place: USA: Ohio... | reverse complement strand
AGGGGCCCGCTGGCCCGATGGGCCCGATCGGCCCGATGGGCCTGACGGGATCGATCGGCCCGGCGGGACCGACAGGCTCGGTGGGCGCGCAAGGCCCGGCGGGCCTGGCAGGCTCGGTGGGTGCGCAAGGCCCGGCGGGTGCGCAAGGCCCGCGCGGGCTACCAGGCGGCGAGGACACGAGCGTTGCGTTCGTCGGCTACACGTCGACCGGGTTCACCGGCAGCCTTGACGGGAGAAGCGGTGCCCACGCGCGATGTGGCGCGAGCTTTCCGGGCAGCCACTTCTGCGCCACCTGGGAGCTGGATCAGTCGAGCGCGCCGGCCGTGGCTGCGACCGCGTGGGTCGATGCCGGAAACTCCGACGCCTCGTCGCGGTTCTTCCGGGAACCCCTCTCGACGACACCGGGGACCGGCAACACGTGCACGGGTTGGACCTCGGGATCGGCGTCCCAGCGCGGGCTCATCGTCACGTCCCTTGGCGAGGTCAAGACCAGCTTCGTCGCGAACGGTGACGAAGGCTGCCAGACCGCTCGGCCGCTCGCCTGCTGCATGGGCGGCACCGCGGTCCAGTTCCGAGGCTTCACGTCGCCGAGGACCGCCAGCCTGGGCGGCCGCAGCGGCGCGCACGCGGTCTGCGACGCCACGTTCAGCGGCTCCCACTTCTGCACCGACTGGGAGGTCGACCAGGCGGCCGTTCCCGCACCGATTCCGCAACCCGGTGCGTGGGTCGATCCCGGCATCAGTGACACCAGGTCGCGGCTCTACCGCCCGGCGTTGTCGACCTTGGAGAATCAGAGCTCGTGCCTTGGTTGGACCTCGGCGTCGCCGACGCTCCACGATGCGCGAGGGCTCGTCCTCACCCCGCTCGGTGGCTTCACTCGAAGCTTTGTCGCGATCGGCGATGGCGGTTGCGGGCACGCGCGCCCGCTGGCGTGTTGCGACGGCTCACCCCCGGAGTGATCACTGCGGGTCGATCACGAAGTCGTCGAGTGGCACCGATCCCGACGGTGTGCTCGAGCCAAGCTCGGTCAGCTTGGCATCGAGCTCGGCGAGGTGCCGCGGCGCGAGCTGCAGCACGTGCTCGTCCGGCTGGAATGTCGTGCCGTACTCGTAGTTGAGCTTCGGCGTCGCGGTCATCTCGACGTGCGCGCCGAGCACGTGCGAGACCTCGTGGGTCGCGACGAACCGTGCGAGCCGGCTGATGCTCGCGCGGTACTCGTTCCAGCTGTTGATGAACAGCAGTCCCGGGTAGAGCGTGTCGCCGGTGAGCAAGAGGCCAGTCTGGCGGTCGTACAGCGCGATCGAGGTGGCCTCGTGGCCGGGGATCGCGAGCACGTCGAGCACGCGATCGCCCAGGTCGATCGTCCCTTCGCCGGTGGGCCAGCTCGTGATCCCGAACGCGGCCTGCACTGCTCCGCGGCTGATGCCGATCACCGTGGTCAGGGGCTGTCCCTCGAACCGCGCGTCCGAGGCGATGTGATCGCCGTGCGCGTGCGAGTGAGTGACGACGAGCTCGCGCGAGCCGATCAGCTTGCGCGTGGTGTCGCGCAACGTGGCGGTGGCGGTCGCGCCGGTGTCGAAGATCAGCGCGCGCTCGGTTCCGGCCAGCACGTAGATGAACGGCGCCTCGAACGTGTCGCACTTGTTCTGGCGAAGGATGTGCGTGGTCGCGTTGTACGCGTGGACCTGCAACTCGGGCTCGGTGTTCTGGCCGCAGCTCGCCGAGCCGTGCATCCACGCCACGTCGAGCGTTCCGGGCGCCAGCACACCGCCGCTATCATCGACAGAGTCGTTCTTGCCGGGATCGGTCGGGTCGAAGCTGTTGCCAGCACAGCCGAGCAGGAACGTGAAGAGCAAGGTGCGCACGCGGATCAGACAAGCACGTCCCATACCCGCGTAATGCGCTGATATTGCGTGTTCGTGAGGGGGCTGGCGACTCCGATCGCCGGCGACACCGATAGCAGCGCACGCCCCCGCCTCATGGCTCGCGAGCACGCGAAGAATCTGCGTCGGGCCTGCGTTCGGGGGCACCGGGAGCTGCGTACGCACGCCCCTCCAGGCCTCACGTGCTGGCAGCGTTCTTGCTGCAGGGTCTCGCGAACGCCACTCGTCAGAGCTGGCCGATCGATCTCACCCTTGCCCGGGGGAAGCGCCGTGTCCTGTCCATCCCGTCATGTCTGGTCTCTTGCCATCCTCACCCTGCTAGCCGGTGGGGCGTGCGCGTCGGACGAGTCGGTCGCCACCTCCAGCGAGCCGCTGGATGTGAAGAGCTCGGTCGCGACGTACCTGCAGCAGCGGTTCTTCCACTTCGAGCATGGCAACACGTACACCTCCTTCATTCCGATCCCGGCTGGGCAGTCCACGTACCAGAACAACTGGCGCAAGCAGGCGCGCAACCAACCCCACGAGGGGCTCGTCACGCTGACCCTGGCGCGGCTCGGCCGGTGCAATGAGGCCAGGTCGATCCTCACGACCTTCTTCCAGCAGCAATCGCCGGAGGGCGGGTACCGTTACGACACCCGGCCCGATCGCGGCCCATGGGACAACCAGAGTTACACCGCGGCGCCTCTCCTCGCCTTCGAGGCCTGGGAGGTCTACCAGGATTGTGGCGGAACGGACTTCCTGCGCACCGCGTACGACTCGCTGGTCCGGAACAAGGTGTGGTGGGACGATCACAGCGGGCGGCGGTTCCCGGACGAGTCGGGCAAGTCGTGCAACGGGATGTGGCACTGGAATGATCCGATCGAATCGATCCGCGACAGCCTGCCCGAGTCGGGGTTCCCGCAAGTCCCGACCTGGGCGTCCACCGACGGCCCGCAGAACCAGTGCTCGACCGATCTCAACTTCTATCTCGCCGCCACGTACCGATACCTGGCGAAGATGGAGGCCGTACTCGGTACCAACAACGGCTTCCAGCAGATCTTCGACACGTTCTCGGCCCAGCTCCGGCAGCAGATGTGGGATCCCGGCTCGAGCTTCTTCTACGGGGTCGATCGGCGCACGGGCGGCAAGGTCTGGGTCAAGGACCTCGGCGGCTGGATGGCGCTGTTCGCCGGCGTGGCGACCCCCGAGCAGGCCGCCGCCATGGTCAATGCGCACCTGGCACCCCCCACCGGCGCGTTCCACACCGACTTCGGGATCCCCTCGCTCGACAAGCACCACCCCGGATTCGGCTCCAATCTCCACTGGAGCGGCGGCTTCTGGCCCGGGTTGAGTCTGCTGGCGGTGAAGGGGCTCGCTGACTACGGCTACACCGCGCAGGCCCAACGGATCGCGTCGCCGTTCGTTAACGCGGTCGAGCAGGGCATCGCCCACGGGATCCCGCTCCCCGAGTGGTACGACTCGACGGCCGGGAACGTCGGCGGCCTCCGCTGCGAGATCTACGACGAGAACAGCCCGTCCAATCCCGACGTGAACTGCAACTACATCACCAGCGCGCTGGCGCTCCCGATGGCGGGGTACGCCGGGCTTGGCTCGATCTCCTGGTCGTGCCGCAGCTCGGCCTGGCAGGGTCACCAGCTGTGGACCTGCAGCCACGGCGACCTCTACAAGTGCGATGCGGCCGGTCCGGTCCAGAAGATCTGCGGCAACGGGTGCAGCTCCCGTCCGCTCGGCACGGACGACGTCTGCCGCTCGTCCACGATCTCGTGGTCGTGCGCGAGCTCGGCCTGGCAGAACCAGCAGCTGTGGACCTGCAGCAACGGGGACCTCTACAAGTGCCAGAACGGAGTCCCCGACAAGGTGAGCTGCCCGAACGGGTGCATCTCCAACCCGCTCGGTATCAACGACGCCTGTCGGTGAATCTCATCCGCCGCCTCGCCCAGGCTCGTCGGGCAATTCGCCGCGCCGCCCAGGGCTAGGCGCCGAGCCGGCGCAGGATCGCAGCGAGCTCGCTGGCATCGGGCATGGCGCGATCGCGGCGATCGTAGGTCGCGACGAGTGCGCCCGCTCGATCGTAGATGAACATCGTCGGTACCTTCGGCGGCCGGCCGAGGGTCTCGAACAACGACTCATCCGCGGGCACGACGCGCATCCATGAGGCGTGTTCGGCGATGTAGCGCTTCACCGCGATCGAGCTGCCGCGATGGTCGTACTCCTCGTGACCCCGGTAGTTGACGCCCAGGATTCGCAGCGCGGGGTGCTCGGCTCGCAGTCGGCCGAGGATCGCGAGCTCGTGGTGGCAGTGCTGGCACCACGACGCGAACACGAACACGACCGTCGCGCGCGCGGCGCTCCGGCCGACCGACGCGCCCTCGAGATCGACGCGGGCCTCGATGGCCGCCAGCGGGCCGGACGGCTGCGACGGCTGCACGGGACGCGCACCGCACGCTGCGACGACCGACAGGATCATCAGCGCGATTCGCACGGTGCGCGAGCATAGCGTGCTGCGGCGCCACAGCGAGCTGGCTGTCGGTTTCCCTTGCAACCAGCTGCAACGGTGCCCAGAGTCTGCGCATCTACATACCCTGAGCGTCTCGCGGCCATCCGGCCAAGGGACCGCGGCAATGGCGGGAGGCACGGTTGAGCCACATCTATCTCGGAGCGGTCGCATTTGGAGTCACCTTGCTCGTCGCCTCGCTCGTGCTGGGCGGCAAGGACGCAGGTCACGATGGCCACGTCGAGGGCGACATCGGGATGGGGTGGGCCCCCATCGGCTCGCTGCGGTTCTGGGTGTTCGTGCTCGCGTTTGGGGGCGGCGCGGGGCTCGCGCTGACCGAGCTCGGATCGAGTGAGTGGGTCGCCGCGGTCGGCGCGCTCGGGATCGGCTGGCTCGCGGGCGCGGTCGCGGTCGCGATCGTGGGCAGCCTCAGGAAGCACAGCGTGTCGAGTGAGGTCGGGGGACTGGAGCTCGTCGGTACCACCGGCATGCTCGTGCTCCCGGTCGCTCCCGGCAAGCCGGGCAAGGTCCGGGTCGACGTGAAGGGCCGTACCGAGGATTTCGTCGCGAACCTCGTCGAGGAAGGCGCGGAGCTGCCGACCGGAACGCCGGTGCTGATCGTGGCGGAAGGCGACCGCGGGTCGTTGCTCGTGGCCAAGGGCGAGATGTAGCGTCGGCCCGCCGAGCCCAGCGGAGGTTCGCCGGGTTCGGACGTTGAGCGGTTGTCGGAAGGTCGTGGGCGCATGGCGCCCGCGCTGTCGTGTGTGTGCTCGAACAAGGAGATCACGTCATGAAGATCGGGAGCTTGTCGATTCCATCGGAGGTCCTCGGCGGTGTCGCCGCCGGCCTCGTCGTGCTGCTGGTGCTGACGATCATTTTTCGGTACTTGCTGCGCATCTGCCGGCCCAACGAGATCCTGATCTTCTCGGGGCGCAAGCACACCACGAGTGACGGACGCGTCGTCGGTTACCGCGTCGTGTTCGGCGGCCGCGGGGTGCGAGTTCCGATCGTCGAGACCGTCAGTCGGATGGACGTCTCGCTGATGTCGGTGCCGATGCAGGTCAGCGGCGCGTATTCCGAGGGCGGCATCCCGCTCAACGTCCACGCGATCGCGAACGTCAAGGTCTCGACCGATCGACAGTTCATCGGCAACGCGATCGAGCGCTTCCTCGGTCGGAACCAGACCGAGATCGCCCGGGTCGTGAAGGAGACCCTCGAAGGCCACCTCCGCGGCGTGCTCGCCACGATGACGCCCGAGGAGCTCAACGAGGATCGCCTCAAGTTCGCGCGTCACCTCGAGCAGTCCGCCAAGCCCGACCTCGAGAAGCTCGGGCTCGAGCTCGACGTGCTCAAGATCCAGCACATCGCCGACGATCGGAACTACCTCGAGAGCATCGGCCGCCAGCGGATCGCGGAGATCTTGATGACCGCCGAGGTCGCCGAGAGCGACGCCGCTCGGATCGCCGAGCAGGCCGAAGCGGGCGCCCGGGCGCGCGGCGCGGTGGCGATGACGAACTCGCAGGCGGTCGTGCAGCGCAAGCAGAACGAGCTCCGCCAGATCAAGGCCGAGGTCGAAGCCGAGGCCCGTGGTGAAGAGGTGCGTGCCGAGGCCGCCGGCCAGCAGGCACGCGCCGAGGCCGAGCTCGAGCTCCAGCAGATCCGCGGCGAGCTCGAGCAGCTCCGCCTCGAAGCCGAGGTCCGCATCCCGGCAGAGATCGACGCGCACGTCCGCGAGCTGTTCTCTGCCGGTCAGGCCTCGACGATCTCCGCCGATGGTGAGGCGATGGCGATGGCCCTCGCCGAGGTCGCCGGCGCGTGGGGCGATAGCGGTGGGCGAGCGATGGACATGTTCGTGCTCCAGCACCTCGATCAGATCTTCGGCGAGGTGGCGAGTGCCGCCGGCCGCATGAAGGTCGGCGAGGTCAACCTGATCGACGGTGGCGATGGCAAGACCTTGCCCGCGTACGCCGCGTCCTATCCCGCGACGATGGCCGCGCTGCTCGAGCAGGTCCACAAGACGCTCGGCGTCGACATCGCGCGCGTCATCACCGGATCGCCATCGCAGGCATCCACCACTCCCATCCTGCCCTCGGTACGGGGCTAAGGAGCGATCCATGTCGAACATCATCCTCGTCGGAGCCGTCGGGTTCCTTGGCGCGCTCGTCCTGATCGCGATCATCATCTCGCGCATCATCTACATCTGCCCGCCGAACGAAGTGCTGATCTTCTCGGGCGGCCATCGCAAGATCGCCGGTGACGACGACAAGATCGTCGGTTATCGCGTCGTCCAGGGCGGGCGCGGGCTGCGCATCCCGCTGATCGAAGTCGTCGATCGGATGGACCTCACGAACATGATCATCGAGCTCCGGGTGCAGGGCGCGTACTCGCGCGGCGGCATCCCGCTCAACGTCCAGGGCGTCGCGAACGTGAAGGTCTCGAGCAAGACGATCCAGCTCGCGAACGCGATCGAGCGCTTCCTGGGCATGACCCGCGAGCAGATCATGGCGACCGCGCGCGAGACGCTCGAGGGTAACCTGCGTGGCGTGCTCTCGACGCTGACTCCGGAAGAGGTCAACCAGGATCGCGAGAAGTTCGCGGGCGAGCTGCTACACGAGGCCGATCACGACCTCGCGCGGCTCGGGCTCGAGCTCGACACCTTGAAGATCCAGCACGTGTCCGACGACAAGGGCTACCTCGACTCGATCGGCCGCCGGCAGACCGCCGAGCTGCTCAAGAAGTCGCGGATCGCCGAGGCCGACAACCACGCGCTGTCGCAGGAGAACGCGGCGTCGAACTTCCAGAACCAGGAGATCGCGAAGGTCGATGCCGAGATCCAGACGGCACGCGCCGAAGGTGCTCGCCGGATCGCCGAGGCGCAGACCCGCAAGGGCGCGCTGATCGCCGAGTCCAAGGGCCAGGTCCAGGCGCTCGCCGCGAAGGCGACCGCCGAGGTCCAGGTCCAGCGAGCGCGGCTCGCGCAGGTCCGGTTCCAGCTGCTCGCCGACAAGGTGAAGCCGGCCGAGGCGAAGAAGGCGCAGATGGTCGCGCAGGCCAAGGGCAACGCGTCGAAGATCGTCGAGGAGGGCAAGGCGACCGCGATCGCGATCCGCTCGCTCGGAGCCACCTGGGCGAAGGCCGGCGACAGCGCGCGCCAGATCTTCGTGGCGCAGAAGCTGTCGCGGCTCGTCGGCACGATGATGCAGACGGTCGGCGACATCAAGATCGACAAGGTCACGGTGATCGACAAGGAGCTCGCGAGCAACGGCGGCAACTTCGCGGTCAAGGCCGCGGTCACCTCGGAGCAGCTCAAGCAGCTGCTCGGCGTCGATGTCGCCCAGCTCGCGCAGAACCTCGCGGCTCGCCCCGGGCTGGCACCGCCTGCGATCCCGCGCCTGCGTCCGCCGACGCAGCCGGGTCAGGGGCCGAAGTCCGAGGGCTGAGCTGGTCGAGCCCTGCGTCCTTTGGCCTTGCGGAGGCGAGCGCGCCTTGTAGGTTGTAGAGTCGCCTGATGACGAGCCTGGCGCGGGTGCAGGCGGTGCTGCGCGGTGAGCGCGTGCCGCTCGACGACGGCGCCACGAAGGTCCTCCACTTCATGATCAAGGACCCGCCCGGCTGCGACGTCTGGATCACGGCCGACCAGCTCGTCATGCAGTTCGGGCCGCACAGCGCGAACCACGCCTACCTCCCCGAGCTCGCACCGGCGATCGTCAGCTGGCTGCTCGAGAGCGCGCCAACCGGGTATCTTCCCGCGGGCACACTGCCCTACTGGGGCGGCATGCCGAAGCGCTGGTCCTACGGTCCGTGCGGCGTGTGGATCGATCCAGGGTCCGATCGGGTAGCGATCATGATCCGCGACGCGAGCCACCGCGATGTCCTCGATCGCACGCCTCTCCCGTTGCCGCCCCCGATCGAGGCCGCGCCCGAATTCGTCTCTGGGGCGCACCCGTGCCCGCACTGCGGCGTGGTGCCCGACCGCTACCGCAAGCTGCCGGATGGCGCGCTCGTCTGCCTGGCGTGCGGCGCCTCGTCGGGCGGGTGATCAGAGGCTCAGGCCGACGCGCCGACGCGCCGTCAGACAGTGCTCGCCGCCGAGCGTGAAGTCCCGGCACGTCTTCGGGCGATCGTCGTAGATGACGCAGTGATAGCGGGTGATCTGGCCTGCCTCGGCACAGCCGCCCGCGAGCGCGGCGCAGCGATCGCCGGTGCGCTTGAGCTCGAGGTAGGTGCCGCGATCGACGATGTACGTCGGCTGCGCCTTCACCGCGGGATCGCGCGGCGTGACCTCGACCGAGTGATACGCGGCGCGGCAGCAGGCGCCGCAGGTCTGGCAGTCGAGCGCGGCCTCGTAGCGCTCGCACGCGCGCCACGTGTCGTCGAGCCTCGCCTCGGCCTGACGGCAGCGCGGACCTCCACGTTGCTCGAAGCGCCACGCGCAGGTTCCGCAGCTCGCGTCGGAGGCTCCGGCCGGGAGCCCGGTCGGATGACGCGCCGGCGGCGCCTCGACGGTGAGCCACAGCGGCTGCGTGCCCGGCGTGGGTGCAGCGAACTTCGCGGCGTCAGCGGCGATCCGCGCGGTTGCCGCGAGCGCCTCGGCGAGCACGGGCGCCCAGGGCGGATGTTCGGCGCGACGCAGCCCCGCGATCGCGGCCTGAACGGATGGATCGGTGCGATCGGCGAGCACGTCTCCCGACAACCGATCCCAGAAGGCGCGGAAGTCGGTGGTCGGCGCGAACACGGTGCGCAGGCCGTGGCGGCCGGTGAGCAGCCATTGGACTCGCAGGCATGCGTGCTCGCGCCAGTCGTGGTCGGGACCGGTGTTGTCCATGCCCCAGTCGGGGCGCGTGAACGAGTCCTCGCCCTCGACGAGCGAGTGGCAGAGCTCGTGGAAGATCATCTGCGCGAGGCTGTCGTCGGGGTCGAGCGCATCGTCGGTGGCGATCGCGAGCGTGCCGCGGCCATCGGTGGCGGCGTAGGCATCCGGTGTGCGTTCGATCCGCAGCCCGATCCGCCTGGCCGCACCGAGCCAGACCTGCGCGAGCGGGTCGACGTAGCGGTGCTGGACTTGCCGTGCCACGTCACGCGTTTATCACAGCACGGCACACCCAGCACGCCACGCCCAGCACGGCACGCCTGGTGCGGCGAGCACCGACACGTGTGAGCGAGGAAAACTTGCGAGCGCGCGACGGTCGGCACAAGGTGAAACCATGAGGGGGGACATCGCGCTGGTCGGCTTCGTGCTGACCGCGGAGGAGTGGCAAGCGCTCGATCCGCTGTCGCGGGCGCAGCTGCTCGAGGCGGCGTTCCAGCGGGAGGCTCCATGGATCATGGCGCCGCTCGCCGAGCTGCTGTCACAACCGCGCGTCGACGACGAGCCGCGCTAGACGACGAACGAGGTCTGCGAGCAGGGCACGAAGCGGCGCTCGTGGTCGAGTAACCAGCGCTTCGCGGCCATCCCGCCGGCGTAGCCGGTGAGCGCGCCGGTCGCGCCGATCACGCGATGACACGGCACGATGATCGCGATCGGGTTCCTGCCATTCGCGGCGCCGACCGCTCGGCTCGCGGTCGGCTGGCCGATCGACCGAGCAAGCTGTCCGTAGCTGCGGGTCTCGCCGAACGGGATCGCCACGAGCGCGCGCCACACGAGCTCCTGGAACTCGCGGCCCCGCGGCGCAACCGGGAGGTCGAACGCGCGGCGGTCACCGGCGAAGTACTCGGCGAGCTGGGTTGCCACGCGGTCGAGCAGCGGAGTGGTCTGGCCGGAGGCGCGACCGCTGTCCGCGGCATCGGAGGCGCGGCCGCCGTCCGCGGGTGTTGGCTCCGACGGCAAGTACACCCCGGCGAGCTCGCCGTCGCGCTCGAGGAGTCGGAGCGGCCCGAGCGGTGACTCGATCGTGATCATCTTGAGCATCGGATCCTCCCAGCGAAGTCCACAGGTGCATCACGGCGTACGAACGAAATGGCCGCCACGCCTCGGCACGCGTTTCGGCCTGCCGTGGGCCGGCGCCGATCGCCTTGCGAATGCCGAGATCGGCGGCGGGAAACGCGTCGGGCAGGTGCAGGGCACGCATCGCGAGGTAGTGCGCGGTCCAGGGCCCGATGCCGGGCAGCGCGGTGGCCTCGACGACGAACCGCTCGAGATCTCGGCCATCGAGCCGGAGCCCCCCTGCGGCGACGGCGCTCGCGAGCCCGTGGAGCGCCGCGGCGCGCGCGCTCGGCAACCCGATCTTCGCGATCGCGGCGCTGCCCGCGGCGACCACCTCGGCGGCCGTGGGGAACCGGTGCGTGAGCCCCGCGCCGCCGTCATGCCGAGCGCCGAACGCCGCGGTGAACCGGCCCGCGAGCGTGGTCGCGGCTGCGACCGAGATCTGCTGGCCGAGCATCGCACGCACGGCGGCCTCGAACGGATCGATCGCACCGGGCAGTCGCAGGCCAGGCCGCGCCGCGACGAGTGGCGCGAGCATGCGATCGCGCTTCAGCACGCGTCCGATCACATCGGGCCGCGCATCGAGATCGAACAGCCGGCGCGCGCGCGCGACCAGCGGCATCAGCACCGGGACGAGCACCGGGCCCACCGCCAGCACGAGCGCGTCGCGATCGCGGGCGCGGCGCACCTCGATCGCCCCGACCACGCCATCGACGTGAACGACCCGGCGGTACACGCCGGTGGCGAGCTCGACGACCTCGACGCCCGGGATCGCGCGGGCCGCGAGGAACCGGAGCACGTGCTGCCAGTCGTACGGCGCGCGGAAGTCGAGGCGCAGCGCGAGCTCGCCCGCTCGCTCCCCGGCGTGCACGCGGCGCAGCCGTGAGGGCGAGCTCCCCATGACCTCGGCGAACACCGCGTTGAACCGGCGCACACTCCGAAACCCGGCGGCGAACGCGATCTCGGTGAGCGAGAGCCCGGTGTCCTGCAGCAGCTGCTTGCCAAGCCCGAGCCGGCGGGTCTGCGCGAGCGCGACCGGGGAAACTCCGAGGCGGGCCTCGGTGGCGCGCCGCAGGTGGCGGGCGGACACCCCGAGCGCTGCCGCGAGGTCGTCGACGGAGCCGTCGTTCAGCGCGCCCTCTGCGATCCGGGCCGCCGCCGCGGCGACGAGCTGATCGACCGCATCGACCTCGGCGTTTCCCGGTGCGAGCTCGGGCCGGCAGCGGAAGCACGCGCGAAATCCTGCCGCCTCGGCCTGCGCCGCGCTCGCGTAGAACGAGCAGCGCGTCCGGCCCGGGGTCCGCGCGGGGCAGATCGGCCGACAGTAGATCCCGGTCGTGGACACGGCGACGAAGAACACGCCGTCGAACCGCGGGTCACGCGTGACGAGGGCGTCGTAGCGAGCTTCGTCGTTCACGATCCCGGGGTACCACGCAGTGGAAGCTGGGACTGGCCGTTTCCGGACGGGGCAGCAACACCAGGATCTCGTGCTCCGCGCCGAGCACACACTGGTGCTACGGTCTCGCCGTGAGCTGGTACCTGGTCGGCGGGATCGCCGCGGCGTTTGCGTTCCTGGCGGGCCGGGGCGGGCTGCGGCGCAAGCACCAGGCGGCGGCGGCGGATGCATCCGGGCTGGTGCCGGTGCGCGACCTCACGCACCTCCCGAAGACGCTCCAGCGCTCGGCGCTGTGGACGCTCGCCGATGGCGGGTTCGAGCGGAGGGTCGTCCATGGCGTCGTGCCGCGTGGCGTCGAGGACGTCGACGTCACGGCGTTCGATCTCGAGACGCTGCGTGAGCGGCGCGGCGAGTGGGCTTACCTTCCGGTCGAGCCGCCGTTCCGGATCGGCGCGATCGTGAGCGTCGTGGTGTGCGAGATCGATCGCGTGTTCCCACACTACGTGTTGAAGCGCGCCGGTCGCGGCGACGAGATGCAGGACGACGACCTGATCGAGCGCCGGACGAGCATCACGAAGGCCGCGCGCGATGGCCTCGGCCTCGCGCGGTCGTATGCGGCCGAGCTCCCGGAGCCACTGGCTGCGCAGCCGCTTGCGGTCTCGTTGCCGGCGCACTGGCGTGCGTATGGCGGGGGCCCCGACGTCCTCGCCGAGTTGCTCGCGCACGGATTCGGCGCGGCACTCGAGCGCGCAGGGCGTCGCGATCTCGTGATCGAGCTGATCGACGGGCTCGTGATCGTCTACCCGGCCGCGCGCGACCTGGTCGGTGCCGATGCGTTCGCGGACCTGACCTCGACCGCGCTGACCGTGATCGATGGGCTGTTCGCGAGCTCGCCGATGCTGTCGCCGCGCGGCATCGAGCCTCATGCGCCGGACCTGAGCCCGTAACGGACTCACCCACCGGCTTGCCAGCATGGCGCAAGTGCCTGGATCCGCGTGGCGTCAATGCAACTGCGTTGCAGGGTTCGCGATGACCCCGGCGTTGGTAGATCGTGACCGGCGCCTGGACGTGTAACGTCCCCACGGAATGGTGCGCCCGAGCCTCGCGATCGCCTGCGTCATCGCCCTGTGGTCGGGGAGTGTGCGTGCGAGCGAGCTGCCGAACCGCATCGGGCTGTATCCGAGCGCGGGGCCGGCGCTGCCGATGCTCGACAGCAAGCTCGAGGCAACGGTGCGGGGGCCGGTCATCGAGGTGGTCGTCACGCAGCGGTTCCAGAACCGCACCGACCGGCCGACCGAGGCGACGTATGTGTTTCCCTTGCCGATCGACGCGGCGGTGTCGGCGATGGTGATCAAGAGCGGCAACCGCACGATCCGTGGCTCGATCGAGAAGCGCGAGGACGCGCAGCGGCGTTACGAGGCCGCGGTGCACGCGGGGGTTGCGGCAGGCCTGCTCGATCAGGAGCGGCCCGACGTGTTCACCCAGACCGTCGCGACCATCCCGGCGCAGGGGTTCGTCGACATCTCGCTGCGGTTCGACACCGTCGCCACGTATCAGGACGGCGTCTGGGAGCTCGTGGTGCCCCTCGTGGTGGCGCCGCGCTACGTGCCGGGGACGGCGACCAACCGACCCACGACGGGGACGGGCCGGGCACCGGATACCGATCGCGCGCCCGATGCGTCGCGCGTGACGCCGGGTGGCGCGCCCGGTGCGGGGGGCCCGACGAAGCTGATGCTGCACTTCGTCGACCAGGTGTCGGATGTCGCGAGCCCGACGCACGAGCTGCACGTCACGGGTGCGGACGCCGAGCTGACGGATCCGAGAACCGATCACGACGCGGTCGTGCGGTGGAAGACGCCGGTGACCGCGGGCGGCTGGGTCGAGCAGTCGCCCGACGGTGGCTATGCGGCGGTGGTGGTGGAAGCGCCGGCGGCACCGGCGCGCAAGGGCACGCTGCGGTGCCTGCTGGTGCTCGATCGATCGGCAGCGGCACGTGGCGACGCCGACGCGACCGCCCGGCCGCTCGTGCGAGCGATGCTGGCGGCGCTCGGTCCCGGGGACCGGATCGCGGTGGCAGGTAGTGACCAGATCGCGTGGACGACGCCGGCGGATGCGGCTCGGCTGCTCGAGCAGTCGTGGAATAAACCGGCGGGCGCGTTCGATCTGACGCGCGTCTTGGCAGCGGCACGACCCGGTGGTGCCTCGATCGTGCTCGTCAGCGGCGGCCTCGTCGCCGACGATGCGGCGGCAGTGGCGGCCGCGGCTCGGCTCGGGGTCTCGGTCCAGGTCGTCGGGGTCGGCCCGGCGCCTGCGCGTGGGCTCCTCGCGCAGCTCGCGGCGGTCAGTGGCGGGACCTTGCGGATCGCGGTGCCCGGCGATGATGTCGCGGCGATGGCGAAGTCGGTGCTCGCGGATGTGGCGAGTCCGCCGCTGCCGTTGACCGTGACCTGGGGAACCCTGGCCGCCAGCGAGGTCGTGCCTGGAACGTTGCCGCGCGTCGGAGCGGGGCAGGCCACGATCGTGCTGGCGCGGGTGAATCGTGCCCAGCGGGCGAACGCGCGCGCCGGAGGCGAGCTGTTCTCGATCGAGTCGCTGCCGTCGCCGCGCCTGGTGGACGGCGCGACGACGACGATGGGACCGCTCGCTCGGCGGTGGGCGCGCAACCGGCTCGACGAGCTGCTCGCGGCGAGAGCGAGCGCGGCCGTGGTGACCGCGCATGCGCTGCGCTACGGGCTGGTGTCGCCGTACACCTCGATGGTCGCGATCGGAGACGAGGTGATCGTCCAGGGCGGCGTGAAGCACAGCGTCGCGGTCCCGGTCTCGGTGCCGGCGGGGATGAAGTGGCAAGCGGTGAAGAAGCAGACCGAGGCCGTGTTCGACGGCAACCTTGGTGAGGCCGACGCAAAGCAGGACAGCCTGACGAGGCAGAAGTCCGAGCAGACGGCCGAACCGCGGTCCGAGCCGAAACCGGATCCGATCGCCAAGCATCCCCGACGGACCGCGCCCGGAATGGCCGGGGGCAGCGACAAGCACAAGGACGCCACGAAGGAGTCCGCGAACCGCGCACCGTTCGCGGCGGGGCCACCTCGCGCTCCATCTCCAGCTCCGATGACGAGCTCCGACAACCGCGACGCGGCTGGCGACGAGGGCGACGACGAGGACAGCCCGCGAGCGAACAAGGCCGTTCGTGAAGTTGCTGTCGCAGGCATGCCGGCGGCCGAGGGGGAGAGCCAGACCATGGAGATCTCCGCACCGACCCAGCTCGGCCGCCTGCGCCTCACGACCTCGTTCGGTGGTGGGCTCTGGCACTCGCGCGGCGAGACGACCTCGGTGCTCGCGCTCGGCACGCGGGTCGAGGTCGGGCTCGGTGGGCGGGCGATGGCCGGCGTCGATGCCGCGCTCTGGCTCGTCGATGGCGAGGACGTCGCCGGGCACGTGCTCGCAACGTTCGCTCACCGCGGGCTCGGGCGGTGGCTCGAGCTCGGGCTCGGCCTGGGCCTCCACTTCGACAACGGCGCCGGTCCGGCGGCAGCGGTGAGCCTGCGCTACCACCTGCGTCCGGCCCCGCGCGCGGCGGCCTACCTGCGCTATGACGGCGCGTTGATCTACGGTGACGAGCGTCGCGGCGAGAGCTCGTTCACGCTCGGTCTCGAGTGGGGATTCTAGCTAACCCCGGGGATCGGGCGTGTTGAACCGTAGGCGTAAGCGTAAGCGTAAGCGTAAGCGTAAGCGTAAGCGTAGGCCGAATCTGGGGCTGATCCCGCTTACGCCGACGCTTACGCTTACGCTTACGCCGGAACAACCGGTACAACGCGTGCGTGCGCCACATCCGGCTCGTCGTCGAGTATGACGGCACCACGCTGTGTGGCTGGCAGCGCCAGTCGAACGGCCCCACGGTGCAGGCGCACCTCGAGGACGCACTCGCGACGTTGTTGCAGCATCCGACCACGGTGGTGGGTGCATCGCGAACGGACGCGGGCGTCCATGCGCGAGGGCAGGTCGCGAGCTTCCGGACCGAGCGCACGATCCCGGTGCACGGGATCCGGCGCGGCCTCAACACGCTGCTGCCGTACTCGATCGCGGTGCGGGAGGCGACCGAGGTCCCCGAGGACTTCCATCCGCGGTTCTCGGCGACCGGCAAGCACTACCGCTACACCCTGCTGACGCGGCCCGATCGGTCGCCCCGCTGGCACCTCCACGCCTGGCACTACCCGGCGGCACTCGACCCGGAGCCGATGCGGCTTGCCGCCGAGAGCCTGCTCGGGACCCACGACTTCGGTGGATTTCGCGCCGTGGGGTGCGCCGCCAAGACGACGATCCGCCGGATCGACAAGATCACGGTCGCCGCGCCCCGCGACTGCCTGCCCGAGGAGCGCCTGCTGGCGATCGACGTCGAGGGCAACGCGTTCCTGCGCAACATGGTTCGGATCCTGGTGGGGACCCTGGTCGAGGTCGGTGCCGGCAAGCGATCGGCGTCGCAAGTAGCCGAGATCCTTGTGTCCGGGGACCGGATCCAGGCAGGCATCACCGCTCCGGCCCACGGGCTCGAGCTGGTCGAGGTC
>Ga0316601_100000573_pt1 | contig 16263 bp, 14 predicted proteins | sample OWC_soil_day5_no_FD_207663 | JGI IMG/M metagenome (GOLD analysis project Ga0316601, IMG submission 207663) | Wetland soil microbial communities from Old Woman Creek delta, Ohio, United States - OWC_soil_day5_noCT | ecosystem: Environmental > Terrestrial > Soil > Wetlands | place: USA: Ohio... | reverse complement strand
TCGGCGCGTGCGCGAGCAGGGCCGGCGTGAGTCCGACGACGTCGAGGACCAGCGTCTGCCTCACGGGCGCGCTCCCTGGCCAGACGCGCCCGTCGGCCGATCCACCGGCCGGAGCTTGCCGCGCAGCCCGGCCACCGTCCCGGAGCCGGTGGCGAACATGCAGATGCGCAGCTCCTCGAGCACGTCCTCGACGAGGCGCGCGACCGCGTCCTCGCCCTCGTGCGCGGCGAGCAGGAACGGCCGCGCCATGCCACCGACGTCGGCGCCGAGGGCGATCGCCTTCGCGAGGGCGATGCCGCTGCGCAGGCCGCCGGAGGCGATGAGCGGGATGGCCGGCATGGCAGCGCGCACGTCCACGATGGCCTCGCTGGTGGGGATGCCCCATTCGCCGAACTTGAGGCCCAGCGCGCGGCTGCGCTCGGTGCGCGCGCACCAGGCCTCGACCTTGGCCCAGGACGTGCCGCCGGCGCCGGAGCAGTCGATGCCGGCGACACCGCAGTCCACGAGCCGCCGTGCGGTGGCGCCGCTCATGCCGAAGCACACCTCGCGCGCGAACACGGGGACGCCTTCGGCCGCGAGTTCGCGACACAGCTGAGTGAGTCGTGCCGCGACGTCGCGGAAGTCGCGGTCGCCGCCCTGCACCGCTTCCTGCAGCGCGTTGAAGTGCACGAACAGCACGTCGGCGCCGACCATCGCCACCGCTTTCCTCGCCTCGGCCGCGCCGAAGCCGCGTGCGAACTGCGCGGCGCCGAGGTTGGCGAACACCGGGACGGACGGGGCGACGTCCCGGACGCGGAAGAACTCGGCGCGCTCGGGTGACTCCAGCGCCACGCGCTGGCTGCCCACGCCGAAGGCGAGCCCGAAGCGCTCCGCGACCGAAGCGAGCCGCCGGTTGATGTCCTGCCCCCGCGCCGTGCCGCCCGTCATCGGCGAGATCATCAGCGGCGCGCGCAGCCGCTTGCCGACGAGGCTCACCGAAAGGTCGAGATCGGCGAGGGAAAGTTCGGGCAGAGCCTCGTTCACGAACTCGAAGCGCTCGAAGCCCGCGGACCGCGAGTACTCCACCGCTTCGGTGAGACAGACGTCGATGTGACGCAGCTTGGCGGCGGGATCCCGGACCCGTTCGTCCAACGCGGCGACGACCTTGCTTTCGGGAGTCACGCGGCTCTCACAGGCTGACGGCGACGGACGCCACGACGTTACGGCCGGGCTCGTTCACACCGGAGCCGTGGATGCGGTAGTCCTCGTCGGTCAGGTTCTCGACCGCGAGCGACAGCGTGGTGCGGCTGGTCACCCGCCACTCCGAGCGCAGATGCAGGACCGTCCAGCCCGGCGTACCGCCTGGCGGGATGCGCTGCGTGTCGAGCTGGTCGCGCGTGGACAGCTCGTCCTGTCGTTCCGCGTGCTCGAGGATCGCCTCGAGATGCAACCGCGCCGACCACGGCGCCCACCGGGCCCCCAACCGCCAGCTCGGGGGCATCAGCACGTCGAGCGGCTCGCGCACCGGCTGCAGCGAGCCGGTCGGGTAAGCGTCGGCCTCCCCGTCCAGCCAGACGCCCTCCGCGAGCAGCAACAGCGGAGGCAGCACACGCCACGATACCTGCGCCTCGACACCCTCGACTCGCGACTCGGCGGCGTTGACCTTGGTCACCTCGTTGAGGCCACCGACCACGCGGCCCGTCGGCGTGCGGACGATCACGTCCTCGCCGTCCGTGCGGAAGATTGCTGCCTGCGCCGACCAGCGCTCGTCGGAGTACTTGAGTCCCGCTTCGTAGGACACGAACTGCTCGGGCGCGAGCCCCGGGCTCGGGATCTCGAGCTCGTTCGAGCGTGCGGCGTCGAAACGGGTCAGGTCCGACAGGTTCGGTGCTCGGAACGCCTGCGACACCGCGGCGTAGAGCATCCACGGACCGTCGGCCACCGGCATGAAGGCGAGCCGCCCGCTGCCCGAGAAGTCGTCCCAGTCGTCCTCGATCGAGTACACGTCGAAGGTGACCGGGTCCTCGACGCGGCGCGCATCGACCGCGGCGTGGGTGTAGCGCCCGGCAATCGTCGCGGTCACGCGCGACCCGAGAGATGCGATGCCCTGCGCGTAGATGCCGGCGAGGTCGTACGTCGCGTCGTCGGCGACAGGGCCCTGCGCGTGGCGGCGGCGCACGGAGCCGTCCGCGTTGTACTCGACGAAGTAGCTGTCCACGTCGTCCCGATACCAGTCCGCGCCGTAAACCAGCTGGACGGCACCCCACTGCTTGTCGAACTGCAGCGCGAGGCCGGTCGTGCCGACGTCGAAGCCGAGCTCGTCCATGCGCAGGTTCGAGCGCTTGCGGTACTGGTCCTCGACTTGGCGGTGCTGGGAGAGGCTCACCTGGACAGTGTCGGCGGCGGGTCCCAGCCCGGCGTGGCGCAGCTTCACGTAACCGAGCTGGCGCTGCTGGTCGAACGAAAGCTTGCGGTCGGTCCCAACCGTGGTTCCCTCCCAGCTGATGCCGTGGATCGTGCGGTGGGTACGCCAGGCGTCGTCCTGGTCCACGTACTGGTAGCCGAAGGCCAGCGTGGTGTCGGCGACAAGGTCGTACTCGAGGCGCAGGTCGGCGTTGCGCTCCTCGTAGCCAGTGCGGGGCTGCGTGCCGACCTCGCGTCCGCCCTCGAGGTCGCCGTAGTCCTTCCAGGTAAACCCGCCCCGTGCGCGCAGGGATCCGCTTCCCCACCCGGACTCGGCCCGGACGGTGCTCGAGTTCTCGGCGTCCGAATACCGGTACAGTAGCCGCGGCGAGAGGCCCGGGGCGGCCTGCGGCGCGATATCCGAGAGCACGTTCACTGCCCCGCCGATCGCGTCACTGCCGTAGAGGACGGAGGCCGGGCCGCGCAGCACCTCCACGCGGCTGAAGGAGAACGGGTCCACCGTGTTCCAGTACTGGTTCGCGCCTTCTCGGAAAACGGAGTTGTTGAGCCGGATGCCGTCGATGAGCAGCACGTTGCGAAAGCCGGTGTAGCCGCGGATGAAGGGCGAGCCCTGGCCGTGACCGGTCTTCTGTACCGCCACGCCGGGAAGTTCGCCGAGCACTTCGGGCAGGGTCCGGGACTGGAGCAGGCCCTGGACGGTCGCGGCGTCGGTGGTCGACACCAGCGCCGGGACGTCGAACGAGCGCATGGGCAGGCGGGTCGCGGTGACGACGATGAGCTCGAGTTCCGGCACGACGACGTCCGCGCCGCTCGAATCCGCGCCCCGCACCGAGGGCGCCGCGAGCGCAGCCGCCACGGACGCGATGCCGCACGCTGCAGCGGCGTGGAAGCGGACCGGGCCCTTGAACAAGATTTCGTCCCTCGCGCAGGTCGTGGCACGCGGTGCCGCGGCACGCACCCGCGCCTCGCCGACCGCTGCCAGAGTGGATCCCGGTCACGTTGTTCACGCGACCGGGTCCAGCCTTTTCAACCGCTGCCACCGGGCGGGAGGGACCGCGCCCAGTGCTTCCTCGAGAACGGCAAATCGGGGGGATCCGGACTCGAGGCGACGTCCGCGGCTGGACGTCTTTGCAGCGGATACCAAGCAATCGGCGTGCCAACCTGGGCCGATGCGGACCGAAGTGCCCAACTCGCTTTGATTTCAGCCGCTTACGCGAGCGGGGCCGCCGGCTGCACGGACCGTGGTGACGGCGAGGTGTCAGATTTCACGACGCCCGGGGCCCATGCGGCCCCGCCGATCAAACATAACACCAAGATTCTATTGAAAATTTGCTTACTGGCGGAAATCCGTCAGGCCGTGCCTGGATTCCGGTCAGGAGGATGACGCAGACGACGGCAGCTTCGCGCGGAAGGTGCTGCGGTTCATGCCGAGCAGTCGCGCGGCGGCGACCTGGTTGTTTCCGGTGGCCTCCAGTGCCGCCTGCACCAGCGACCGCTCGAGGCGCTCCATGGCGAGTTCGTGCACGGGCAGGGAATCCTGGCTGCGCCCGGCGGCCTCGACGAGCCTCCGCCCGAGCGAGGCCACAACGTCCGCGAGGCGCTCGACTTCCGAGCGAGCGGCGTCCGTCCCGGCCGCCTCCTGCCCCAGGCTGAGGTCGTGCACCGTCAGCACCTCGCCCCGGGCCGAAAGCACCGAGCGCTTGATGACGTGCTCGAGTTCCCGGACGTTGCCCGGCCACGCGTGTGCCTTGAGCCGCTCGATGGCCGCCTGCTCCACCGAGCGGATCGCCGTACCCGCCTCGCGGTTGGCGCGGCGGATCAGCGCCTGCACGAGCTCGGGCAGGTCCTCGAGGCGCTCGCGCAGCGGCGGCACCGCGAGTGCGACGGTGTTGATGCGATGGTAGAGGTCCTCGCGGAACTCACCGGCGGCCACCGCGGCCGCAAGGTCTCGGTTCGAGGCGCAGACGAGCCGGGCCCGGAACGGCACCGGCGCCACGCTGCCGACCCGCTCGAAGCTGCGCTCCTGCAGCACGCGCAACAGGGTGCCCTGCAGGTGCAGCGGCAGCTCCGAGATCTCGTCGAGGAACAGCGTGCCGGCGCCGGCGGCCTCGAAGCGCCCGACGCGTTGCGCCTTGGCATCGGTGAAAGCGCCGCGCTCGTGACCGAACAGCTCCGACTCGATCAGTTGCTCCGGGATGGCCGCGCAGTTGAGCGCCACGAACGGCTCACGCGCCCGCGCTCCGGACTCATGGATGGCCCGCGCCACGAGCTCCTTGCCGACGCCGCTCTCGCCCTGCACCAGCACCGCGAGGTCGTTGTCGGCGAGGCGCACGATCAGCTTGAACAGGCCCTGCATGGCGGCGCTCTGGCCGACCAGTCGCGGTCGAGGGTCCGCCTCGTCGTCCTCGCCCACGGCCGTGACTGCAGAGGCAGGCGCGGGCGCGTGCAGCGCGCGTCGCAGCACCTGGCGGATCTGCGTGACGTCCAGCGGCTTGCCGAGGTAGTCGAACGCCCGGTTGCGCAGCGCCTCGGCGGCGGTCTCAAGCGTGCCGTAGGCCGTCATCACCACCACCGGGAGCTCGGGCGCGATGCGACCGATTTCCTTGAGCACCTCGAGCCCGCTCATGCCCGGCATGCGCACGTCCACGAACGCGAGCTCGGGCGCCTGCTCGCGCACCAGCAGCAGCGCCTCCTCGCCGGTGGAGGCGACGAGTGCCGTGTGGCCCTCGGCCTCGAGCAGCATCCGGAACGCATCGCAGATGGAGCGCTCGTCGTCGGCGACGAGGATTCTGGCCATAGATTTCAGGGATTTCCGGTGGGAGTCGCGGCCTGCAACGGTAGCGCGACGACGAATCGCGCGCCACCGAGTGCGACGCTGCGCTCGATGCCGAGCTCGCCGCCATGCGCCGCCGCGACGTCCCGGCAGACCACGAGACCGAGCCCGAGGCCGAACGGCTTGGTGCTGACCGAGTCCGTCCGCAGGCGTGCGCGCAACTCGTCGCTCACGCCCGGGCCCGAATCCTCGACCGCAAGCAGCGCGCGCCGCGCCGCTACCTCGAGTTCCGTGCACACGCGCAGGCGTCCACCGCGCGGCATGGCGTCGGCCGCGTTCACGACGAGGTTGAGCAACGCCTGGCGCAGGCGCGTGCGGTCGGCGGTGACGGGCGGCATCTCGACGTGCGCGCGCTCGACCACGATGCCGCGGTGCTCGAGCGAGGGCTGCATGAGGTCGAGTACGTCCGCCACGAGTTCGGCGAGGTCCACCGGCGCGGACTCAAGCGGCTGCTCCGCGCCGAGCATCAGCGTGGAGGACACCAGCAGCTCGAGCCGCTGCACCTCGCCGAGGAGCTGCTGCACGCGAGGCACCTCTCGAGGGGGCGCGCGCTCGGCCAGCAGCTGCAGGTGCAACTTGATGCCGGTGAGCGGGTTGCGGATCTCGTGCGCGAGGCGCGCCGACATGTCGCCGAGCGCGGCGAGCCGGCTGCGCGAGGCGAGCCGTGACTCGTACCCGGCGAGTCGCGTCATCATCGAGTTGAGCGCCTGCGCGAGCGCGCCGATCTCGTCCGATCGCGGCAGGTCGAGTGGCTGGCTGCGCTCGCCCGTCGCGATCCGGTCGGCGAGGGCCGAGAGCTCGGACAGCGGTCGCGTGATGTTGCGCACCAGCGAGAGCAGCAGCGCCGCGAGCAGCGCCGCCGCCGTGAGCATCGCGAGGCCGAGCCAGAGCGCGGCCCGTCGCGCCGCTGCGGTCGCGTCCTCGAGCGAGGTGACGGCGACGAGCGCCGAGTAGCGCGGGTCATGACTGGCGGCAATCGACTGGTAAACCGCTACGCTCGGCACGGGGTCCGCCAGCCGGAAGGTATCGCCGGCCCCGTCACGGGGTCTCGCGCGATCAGCAAGGAATTCGTCCAGCGCAGCGCCGACCGCGGTGGACGTGCTGAGCGCGACGCGGCCGTCGCGGTCGAGCAGCGCGAAGTCGGCTTGCTGCAGCGAGGCGAGGCGGCGCAGCAGTTCAGGCGTGTACGGCAGGCCCCAGGCCGCGAGCACCGTCGCGGCATTGCGCGACTGCCGTTCCACGCGCTGCTCGAGCGCCTGGGTGACGATTCCGACGCCGATGGCCCAGGCCGCCACCATGGCGAGCAGCAGCGGACCGAGCAGCGCCAGCGTCAGGCGCCAGTACAGGGTGGGAAGGAAAGGCACGGCGCGATCGTACGCCAGCAGCGCAGCGGCGAGCCTCCAGCGAGTGCTGCGACGTTTGTGGTTGTTCTCATTCCATTCTCATTTGCCGGAGCCGTGACCGTCGGAATTCTTTACGGATGCGGGGCAGGCGCGCCTTACCACGACCCCCAACCAATTGTTTTTGAAGCATTGGGTGCATCTGGCACTGAATATGCATGGTAGGTACGGGAGAAAAGCATTGCTTGGCCGCGACAGACGTCCGGGGGGACGTCGCCCGGTCGGGTTCATTGTCGGAGGGAAGAATAATGTCTATCGCGAAGGTTCTAATCGAGCGAGGGCGCGCAGTCGGTGCAGCCTGGGGAGCAGCTTTGCTGCTCAGCGTAACGGCCGCCGCCCCGGCGTCGGCGGAAACGTTGATGATGCCCAACCGCGACGTGCAGGCGGGGCAGTCCGAAGTCGTCTGGGGCATCACGACCCTGCCCAACGGCTCCACGTACACGATCGACTTCGGTGACGGCAACGTGACCGCCCCGGCCCCGGTTACGGATCGCTCCTACATCGCCCTCAACCACATCTATGCGCTGGCCGGCGTCAGGACCGCGACGCTGACCGTCACGAACGGCGGTACGGTCGAAACCGCGACGGTGACGATCAACGTCTTCAACGCGACCACACTCTCTGATCTCGACCTTCGCAACCTCAACGTGAATCGGGCGATCGACAACGGCCTGCGGTACCTGTGGGTTTCGCAAGCCAACCGGACGACGTTCGACACCACCGTCGAGACCAGCTGGAACTGGGGCAGCTTCACCAACGTCGGCACGGCGCTCGCCGTGGAGGCGTTCCTTAACCACGGCTATCGGCTTCCAAACAGCAACGCGGCGCCCACCGGGCTGTACGAGAAGTATGTCGTACGGCGGGGCTTCAACTACATTCTCGCCCGCCTGACGAACCTGGTGATCGGCAACACCCCTGCCGGCAACAACCCGTGCCTGGTGGTTGGGGACTGCAACGCCCTCTACGCGACCACGACGGGTGACGCGGGCTACGAGAACGGCATCGCGCTGCTGCCGTTTGCCGGCAGCGGTTCCCTGAACCGCACCGTCACCGAAGTCGCGGCGGCCAACGTCAACGGCAAGACGTTCCGGGAAATCCTCCAGCGCATGGTCAATGCGAGCATCTGGGGCCAGAACGACGTGGGAACCGGCCGGGGCGGCTGGTACTACACATTCAACTCTTCTTCCTCGGACGGCTCCACCAACGGCTGGGAGCTGCTGGGCTTGCTGGCGGCCGAAGCGGCTGGCGCAAACGTGCCAGCCTGGGTTCGGACCGAGTGGGCGCTTGCGCTGGCCGCGGGCCTGAACAACAGCGGCACCTTCGATTACCAGGCCGACAATAATCGCGCCAGCAACAGCGCTGTGAACATTGCCAAGACCGGCGTCGGCGTCCAGGGCATGTTCTTCGCGGGACGGCCGACGACGAACGCGGATTTCGTGGCCGCGCGCGACTGGATCGGCGCCGGCTGGAACAACACGAACCCGGTGCTGGGGGTCGGCCAATCGTTCGCCTGCTTCTCGGGTGGCGGCCAGTTCAACAAGGGCTGCGCCTACGGCATGTTCAACGTCTTCAAGGGCTTCAAGCTGTACGGCGTGGAAACCCTGGCAGGCGTGGGTCGCCCGGCCGGGCCGGGATCGATCCCGGCGAACGACTGGTATGCCGACTACGTGGACTGGCTGGTGGCGAACCAGACCAGCCCCACCGCGACGAACGGTGGATATTGGAGCTCGCTCGGTTTCTCGAGCCAGACGACGAACGAGCCCGCCGAGGCTGCGCTCGCCCTGCTCATGCTCGCCCCCACGGCGCTGGTTCTGCCGGATGAGGAGCGGTTCAGCACGGTCGGCCTCAAGCACGGCTCGCCGCTCACGATCGATCCGCAGACGAACCCCGTCGGGTCGCCCCACACCGTCACGGCGGAAACGGCGGCAGCGAACGGCAGCCCGATTCCGGGCGTCACGGTGACGGTCAGGGTGACCAGCGGCCCGAACGCGGGCGCCACCGGCACGGCGAACACCGGAGCCGACGGCCGGATGACGTTCACGTACACGGGCAACGGCGGAGCCGGAACCGACAACATCCAGGCATTCGTCGGCAGCCTTGCATCCAACGTCCTGGTGAAGAACTGGGTCGCGGCTGAAGCCAAGTGCGACATGGACGCCGACGGCGACATCGACCGGAACGACATCCGGATGATCACCGCGCTGCGCGGCCAGACGGTCCCGCCGGCACCGGCGGCGGCGGACGTCGACAACAACAAGGTCATCAACGTCAACGACGCGCGCGGCTGCACGCTCAGGTGCACCAAGCCGAAGTGCGCTCTGTAAAGGCCTAGAGCGACGGGCGGGCCGGCGACAGTGCTGGCCCGCCCCTCCCGGGCCCGGCGTACGGATGGAAACAACAGGAAATCGAGCGAGAGGAACACGATCATGCGCAGAGCAATATTCAGTGTGTGTGCCGGCCTGGCCGCCGGCCTGCTGATGGTAGCGGCTCAGCCCGCACAGGCGATCAACGTCGAAATCCAGGGCGCTCCGGCCGGGGTCACGGCGGGTCAGGAGTTCACCGTCGACATCGTTGTCACCGGCATCATCGACGAGATCATCGCCGCGTGGGACATCGATGTGGCGTTCGACTCGGCGCTGCTGAGCAACGCCTCGGTCACGATCAACAGCGATCCCTTCGGCAGTGGTGAAGACGAACCCATTTTCGAGGCGTTCCTCGAGGACGGGCTCACGGACGCCTTCCTTGTGTCGTTTCTGGGCGATGACGACATCCGCGCGCTGCAGTGCCCTGGCGACGTCTGCGGACCGAGCCTGATCCTCGCGACGCTCGGCTTCACGGCCATTGCCGATGGCGTGCCCGTGATCAGCCTCGCTAACTGGGGCGTCTTTAACGACATCAAGTGCGCCAACAACCAGCAGTGCTATCCGGTGCCCGAGCCGGGTTCGCTGGCCCTGCTGGGCCTCGGCATGCTGGGCATGGGCCTGGCTCGTCGGCGCAGGAATGCCTGACGAGACGAGTCCTCGTGCTCCTCGCGTGGTTTCTGAGGAACAATGACCGAATGACAGGTGGAGTTGAAAGATCAAGGGTGGCCCCTCCGGGCCACCCTTTTTTAATTCCCGCGGCCGCGCGGATCGCGCGGATCGCTGCGATCACCCTGGCGCTGCTCGTCTTCGCGGTTGCCCATGCAGCGACCGACAAGGGCTACCGCCTTGCCGGAATCGTCGTCGTGGGGACGGACTACCTCGGGTTCCTCGAGTTGCCGGACGGCGGGCAGATCCTGGTGCGGCAGGGCAGCGCAATCGAGGGTGGCGGTCGCATCGAGGTCCTGGATGACCGAGGCCTCACGATCGCTTTTCCGGATCGCACGATTCAGCTCGACCTCGAGGGATCCGGCAGACCGAGCGTCGCGGCGGCGGCGCGGGAAACTCCGCGCGACTTGTCGGACCAGGAGCCGCTGGTCATGCGCGAGGTGAGCCCGGCGGACCTCGCTCGGCTGCCGAGGACGTCGAATCGAAGCGGCAAAGGCGACGACGCCGGCGTCGCCGTTGCGCAGCGCTTCGCCTCCCTCGCCAAGCTTCCGAACAGTGCTCGCGTGCTTACTGTAAACGAACAGCCGGTGACGTCGGCGGATGCGGCCATCCGCTGGGTCGAGAAGGCCCTGGCCGAAGGCAGAGCGGTTGGCATCAAGGTCACCGCAGCGGGCGACGCTGCAGAGCAGCGCGTTTACCTGATGCCCGTGGACCAGTGACGACGGGCTCCCGGGCACTTCAGCTCGCGGTCCAGCCCGAGAACGCCACCACGGGCACGATCTCCATTTCGACGTACGGCATGAACGGCGCCTGCATGCGCTGCACCGTCTCCAGATCCGGCGCCTCGATCAGCGTGTAATTGCGCGACTGGTCCACCGCGGCCCATTCGCCGCGGATGGTCACGCCCGCCGGCACCGCGGCATAGAACTGCTTGGCGAGCGCGGCGAGATGGCCGTACTGCTCGGGGGTGAGGGTCTTGTGCGTGCGGTTGGTCAGCAGGAACAGCATGGTCAGCCTCCGTTGATGGAACGACGGTGCAGCGCGCGCCAGGTCAGCCAGGCGCCCGCCGGCAGCAGCATCGGCAGCACGAGGCCCGGGCCCACCGGCGCCCCTGGGATGAGTGCGGCGCCGTTCAGCGCCAGCGCACCCGCATAGATCGCGTTCCCCGCGCCGCAGGCGAGCAGGAACTGCGCCCAGCTGACGCGTGCCGCACCCGCAGCGATCGCGATCGCCTCGGCGAGCACGGGCACCGGCCGGCTCAGAAACACTGCCAGCAGCGTAGGCGCCGACGGCAACGCCTGTTCGCGGTTGCGCAACAGCCAGCGGCTCGCCGCGTAGGCAAGCACCTGTCCCGTCATCATCCCGCCGAAGGCCGCGAGGAATCCGGCAGCAAGCCCGAGCCGCGCACCGAGCAGCGTGCCGACGATGCTCGAGGGAATCGGCAACAGTGCATCCACGGCGAGGAGCCCGGCGCCTGTCAGTGCAAATGCCATGGCCCGATCATCCTTGGCCGACAGCCACTGGTCGCCAGGAAGCTCGCCGATTATGAAAAACGGCACGAGCGGAATGCACAGGGCTGCGGTAATAATAAGTACGGAGCGGGCGGTGCGGCGCATGGTCCTGTGCCCACACGGGCAAATGTGCGGACACGATAACAGCTCGCGTCCGACCAGGAAGCCGCCGCACTTCGCAGGTCGGCCACGGGGACAACGGGAAATCATCGCAATGCAGGCTCTTTCAGGTTCGCCGGCGTTCAAGGTGCAGGTCATGTGCGAGGGCATCCGTTACTCGGAGGCCCTCGGTCGCGCGGCGCTGCACTCCATGCCGAACTACTACCCGTACCGCTTCAAGGCCGGCGAGCACGACCCGACAGGCAAGGGCACGGCCACCATTCCCTACCTCATCAACCTCGGCGACGGCACCGAGATCCGCATCCTGGGAAGCGGCGACTCGCCCTGGCACGTGGAAGGCGACCGCGACCGGGGCTATCGACTCATCGACGACCGAGATGGCCGCAGCGTGCCGATCGAGTTCGAGCCGCTGCGCCCGTGGATGACGCAGAAGACGGTGGACGGAATGCCGTTCGCGCAGGCCGGCGTGACCACCCACGGCGACATGCTGGTGATCAACGTCGCGCCGGGCTGCGAGTACTTCCTGCACAAGCACGACGGCTCGTCGATGCGCTGCACGTTCTGCGCCTACGGCGCGCCCGACGAGCGCACCGCGCACCTCGGCCAGAAGACCGGCCAGGTCGAGATCCCGTCGCTGACGCTCGCGCGCATGAGCGAGGCGCTCGAGGCGGTGACCGGTCAGGCGGAGATCCGCCACGTCTACCTCGTCGGCGGGTCGCTCACCGACTGGCGCAAGGAGGGCGAACGATTCCTCCAGCTCGCGCGCTTCGTGAAGCAGGCGAATACGCGCGGCATCCCCGTGACGCTCGGGTCGGGCGCCCTGCCCGACGACCAGATCGCGCAGTTCCATGCCGAGCGCCTGGTGGACAACGTGTGCTTCAACCTCGAGATGTGGTCGGAACCGCTGTTCGCGAAAATCTGCCCGGGCAAGAACCGCTACGTGGGCTACGCGCGCTGGATCGCCGCGCTCGAAACCGCCGTGCGGCTGTGGGGCCGTGGCCACGTGTACTCGGCCATGGTCGCGGGCATCGAACTCGAGCCGGAGCACGGCCTCGACTGGCAGACCGCCGCGCGCACCGCGCTCGAGGGCGCGGAGGATCTCTGCCGCCGCGGGATCCTTCCGATCTATTCGCTGGTGTGGCCCGTGGGCGGACGCGATCGTGCCGACTACCACGCGAGCATCCGCCACTACTTCGAGACGCTGGTGAGCGGGTACCGGGACATCCGCAGGAAGTACGGCCTCGAGGTAGACCCGGGTTTCATGTGCCACCACTGCGCGTACATGCAGCTCGAGTGCGACATGGACCGTGCCGTCGGGGCCGCGGCATGAGTGCGGCGCCCTCGCCCGTCGCCGCGCCGGATCGCCCCGACCCGTCCGCGCTGGTGCGCCTGAGCACCGCCTACTGGGACAGCCAGACGCTGCTCACCGCCAACCGCCTGCGCGTGTTCGACGTGCTCGCCGACGGCCCGCGCTCCGCCGACGAGATCGCCGCTGCGCTCGGGCTCGACCCGCGGGCCAGCGGGATCTTCCTGCGTGCCTGCGCCGGTCTCGGTCTGCTGCAGGAACACGGAGGCCGTTTCGGCAACTCGCCCGCGGCCGCCACGTTCCTGGTCTCGCAGAGCCCCGCCTACTTGGGCGGCGCGATGCGCTACAGCGACCAGCTCTACGGCACCTGGGGACAGCTCGAGCAGGCGCTGCGCTCGGGCCAGCCGGCCATGCCGGCGGAGACCTATCTCGGCGACGACCTCGAGAAGACCCGCACGTTCGTCCACTCGATGCACGGTCGTGCCCTCGGCATCGCGCGCGCCCTCGTGGAGATCCTCGACTTCGGCGGCCGCCGGCGGCTGCTCGACGTGGGCGGCGGGCCCGGCACCTACTCGATCCTGCTGACGGGCAAGTTCCCCGGGCTGCACTCCGAAGTGCTCGAGCTGCCGGGTGTCGCCGCGGTCGCGCGCGAGATCGTCGCCGCGGCCGGTGCGTCGGACCGCGTCACGCTGTGCGACGGCGACTACCACAGCGCGGACTTCGGCAGCGGACGCGACGCCGTGCTGATGTCCGGCATGTTCCACCGCGAGACGGCGCGCAGCTGCCAGGGACTCATCCAGCGCGCGTGGCAGTGCCTCGTTCCGGGCGGAATGCTCGCGGTGAGCGACGTGTTCACGGACGAAGGCGGCACGCAGCCGGCCTTCGCCGCGATGTTCGGACTCAACATGATGCTCACCGCGCCCGACGGCGGGGTGCACGCCGACGCCGAGGTGCGTCGTTGGATGGCCGACTGCGGCTTCGTCGAGCTCAGGACCACGCCGCTGCCGCCGCCCATGCCGCACCGCGTCGTGACGGGGATCAAGCCATGAACCTGCGCAACGCGGCGCTCACCCTTGCGGCGGCAGGGACCCTCGTGCTCGCCGCGGCGAGCGCAATGGCCCAATCGCCAAGCCAGTCGCCCGCCGAATCACCCGCACCTCCCGCCGCGGCCTCTGCGCCGCCCTCCTCAGCCTCGCGTCCGCCACCGGTCGGCGAACTCAAGCCGCTCGGCAAGGACCGCTACCAGATCGGGCGCATCGTCGTCGACAAGAAGGCCGGTCGCTTCACCGTGCCCGGGCGCGTGCACCTGTTCAACCAGCCGCTCGAGTTTCTCGTCACGACGCCGGGCGGCCAGAAGGAATACGAGACTCTGCTCGAGGCGGACGCCACCGGCAGCGAGTTCAACCTTGCCTGCATCCTGCTCGGCCTCGAACGCGATCCGCGGCAAGAGCCCTTCCAGCAGTTCAGCGAGGCCCCGCTCGTCGGGCCGAGGTTGCTGGTGAGCATCGCGTGGCAGGACGGCGGCAAGCGTCGCGAAGTCTCTGCGGCCGAGGCCCTGCTCGACCCGAAATCGGAGGTCCGGCCCGAATCCGTTGAATGGGTGTACACGGGCTCGGTGTCGAGCCAGCCCGACGGGAAGTTCGCGGCCGACATCACCGGCACGTTGATCGGCTTCGTGCACAGCGCCAACACCATCATCGAATCCGTGGCGGGACTCGGCATGGGCGCCTACGGCGCCGTGAGCGGCAACACCGCGCTGCTGCCGCCGGTGGGCACGCCGATCGAGCTGATCGTGCAGCTGCCGCGGGACAAGGCGAAGCCGGCCGGCCCATGACCACACTGGCCGCTCGGCTCGCGGGGCTGGCCGCCACCGCCCTGTTCCTGCTCGCTACGCTCGGCGCAGCCGCGCAGGACCTGCAGGTCTCCGCGCGTCTCGTCGCGGTGACCGCGGTGGTCGGGCTGCTCGCACCGCTCTTCTGGCCCGGACGGGCCGACACCGGCCGTCTCACCGCGGCGCGAATCATCGGCTGGTCGCTCGCGGCCACGCTGCTCGCGGGTGTCGCCGCGCTGCTCTCCGGGATCGGCGTCGCGTGGCTGTCCCGCGCCGCCGCGGCCTGCGCGGTGCTGTTTCTCGTGCTGGTTGTAGTGCACTCCGTCGCCGCCGCGCTCGAGTCGCTGCTGCACGGACGGACGAAGCAGGCCGAAGGCGCCCGCGAGACCGCCGCGTGGCTCGTGACCGCCGCGCTCGCGACCGTCGCCGCCGCGCCACTGTGGCTCGGGCCGGCTGCGGAACTCGCGAGCGCGAACCGTCCGCAGGCCGTGGACACCGCCATCGCCGTGAGCCCGCTCACGCACCTCGCGGTCGCAAGCGGCAACGACCTGCTGCGAAACCAGTGGTTCTACCAGCACTCCAACCTGTCGGGGCTGCGGTTCGACTACCCGCGCCTCGCACCCTTGATGACTGCCTACGGCCTGCTGGCCGCCGCACTGCTGATCGTCCCCGCCGTCCTGCCGGCCGGCGGGCGACCGGACGCGCGCACCCGCCGAGTCCCTTTTACTGAGGAGCACCGATGATGATCAAGAGAGTCCTGCTGGCGTCCCTTGCCGGCCTGTTGCTCGCGGCGCCTCTGGCGAACGCCGCCGACGCGATGGACCCGCAGCTGCGCGAGAAGGCGCGCCGCGCGGTCGACGGCGGCCTGCACTACCTGCGCGGACAGCAGGCCGAGAACGGCTCGGTGATGAACTCGGTCGGCATCACGGCGTTGTCGCTGCGCGCCTTCATCGAGAGCCACCGCGGCTACAACGAGAACGACGGCCCGTTCGTGACGCGCCAGGTGGAGTTCATCCTCGGCAAGACGAACGACGACGGCTCGATCAGCGAGTCGCTGCAGAACCGCAGCTACAACACCGCCGTGGTGCTGAGCGCGCTCGCGGCCACGAAGAACCCGAAGTACGAGCCCGTGATCGCCGCCGGCCGCAAGTTCCTCACCGGGCACCAGATCGACGAAGGCGAGGGCTACAAGCCCGATCACCGCTACTACGGCGGCCTCGGCTACGGCGGCGACGAGCGCCCGGACATGTCGAACCTCTACATCGCGCTCGAGGGACTCAAGGCCGCGGCCACCGATCCCAAGGATCCCGTCTGGGAGAAGGCGATGGTGTTCGTGAGCCGCTCGCAGAACCGCAGCGAGAGCAACGACCAGCCGTTCGCCGCGAACGACGGCGGCTTCGTGTACATGCCGGGGTGGAACCCACCGGAGTTCGAGAACGGCACCGACTCGTACGGCGGCATGAGTGCCGCGGGCCTCATCAGCCTGCTGTTCGCCGGCGTGGACAAGAGCGACCCGCGCGTGCAGGCCGCCTACCAGTGGATGACGACGAACTACACGCTCGACGTCAACCCGGGCACCAACGCCAAGCACGGGCTGTTCTACTTCTACAACGCCTTCGCAAAGGTGATGGCCGCCTACGGCGAGGACGAGTTCATCGACGGTAAGGGCCAGAAGCGCAACTGGCGCAACGAGCTCGCGCAGAGGCTGGTGAGCCTGCAGCAGCCGGACGGCTCCTGGGTCAACAAGGAGTCCAACAAGTGGTGGGAGGACAAGCCGCCGCTCGTCACCGCCTGGAGCGTGATCGCGCTCGAGCACGCGCTGAAGTGAGA
>Ga0316601_100000572_pt1 | contig 16271 bp, 15 predicted proteins | sample OWC_soil_day5_no_FD_207663 | JGI IMG/M metagenome (GOLD analysis project Ga0316601, IMG submission 207663) | Wetland soil microbial communities from Old Woman Creek delta, Ohio, United States - OWC_soil_day5_noCT | ecosystem: Environmental > Terrestrial > Soil > Wetlands | place: USA: Ohio... | reverse complement strand
GGGTCTCAGCAGGAAATCGGAACCCTATGAAGGTGAAGGAGATCAATAGCCGGCACAATCAGGATTTCCAGACCTTCGTGAGGATTCTGAAAGGGCAGGGGGTCAAGAAGCAGTGCCTGGCTTTTTTCTCAGGGCACAAGCAGGTGAGGGAAATCCTGTGGGAATTCCCTGAACACTGCGAAGGGATCATTTTCAGCACAAAGCAGAAGATGCCGGAAGATATTCCTACCCGGCACCTTCAATCCTATTCTCTTTCTCCTGAGCTTTTCAGAGAGATTGACGCCTTTGGGACCAAATACCCGGTCCTGATCGTTCGCGTGCGGCCCTTTCCCACCTGGGATACGAGTGCACGCTTGAAGGGCTGCACGCTTCTCATCCCGTTCCAGGATCCAAGCAACGTCGGAGCGGTCATCCGCTCCGCTGCTGCTTTTGGGGTCGCGAGCTTGGTTATGCTGAAGGAGGCTGCCCATCCCTTTCACTACAAGTCCACGAGGGCCGCAGGGAGCGCTCTATTCCGAGTTCCTATGTTCGAAGGACAGTCCATTCAGGAATTGGGCGGTGTCTTATCGAGGACTATCGCTCTTTCCGCTAAGGGAGAGGATATCCGTACATTCAGCTTTCCGGAAAGCTTCTGTCTTCTTCCCGGCATCGAGGGCCCTGGGCTTCCGCCCGATCTCCGTCATCTGAAGTCCCTCTCCATTCCTATGGAGCGGGGTGTCGAATCCCTGAATGCGGCGCTTGCGACCGGCATCGCCCTCTACGAATGGCAAAGGAATAGGAAACAAGAATTGCAGGAAAAAAGCTGCAAAGGCACATAGGCAAAAAAAGGAAGGGACAAGGGCACAAAGGACCCCACTTGTTTCTTGACAGGCGATGATCTGAGGGGTAGAAGCTGATTTCTAATTCACCGAAGGAGAATCAATCATGGCGTCAAACACGCAGAAGAGAAAGAAAATCATGAAGAATAAGGCAAAGCCCAACAAAGCGAACCGCAGAGCTGATGCGAAGCGCACGCAGAAGAATCGGGAGATCCTAAAACAACTGGCAGGGAAGTAGCACAAGCAGGTTTGACGGGGAATGGTAACTATAGTCTTTCGGCTAGGTCACCATTTGATCAGTCTCATGGCCTCACTCTCAAACGCATCCGCCCTTTTCTCCCAGGAGTATCGCTCTTCAACCAATTTCCTATAAGTCCAAGGTTGCTTTCATTTACAGCAGCCCGAAGGGATTCTTTCAAGAATCCTTCCCCTATAACAGGGAGAAGGCCTTTTTCACTCAGGACGTTGCTTTGCTTGAAAGCCTCTATCAGGCTGTTTACGGAAGCGGACACGGCATTTTGCAAAGTAAGTCCAGGGCAGGAAAGCATTCAAACGGTCTAGGGCTCTTTCCATCCGCTCACTGAGCCCTTTTCATCAAAGGACACATGGCCCCCATACATATTCGGGTAGTACCAGAGGGTTTTCACTCCCTTTATGACTTTCACGGGTTCACCTAAAATCTTGGTAACCTGGGGCTCCTTCATTCCGATTTCAAGGCTTCTCCAGTTCTTCTTGTTCTGCCAGCCGAGGTCCTCAGAGAATAGCCTGCTTCGCGCCTCAGTGCACTGTTCGAGCTGCGTCTCCAGTTTTTTGACCTTGGCTTCAAGGGCTGCGTTCTTTTGTCGGAGAGCTGAAATATCCTCTTGTTGAGAGAAAAGAGGGGATACCCATGCAAGCGAAACTAGGAACCCACATACAAAGAACATTCTCAAACTCAGTCGTTTCATGGAAGATAGCCCATCTCCTTTCAGGTAAAAAAGAAAATCTGTGGTGCGAGAGGAGAGGCTCGAACTCTCAAGGGTTTCCCCACTGGATCCTAAGTCCAGCGCGTCTGCCAATTCCGCCACTCTCGCTTAAACGACCACCGTTATATGACCGCAGACCGACGACCGCGGACCCCTGATGAATGAGCGCCGACCAATGACGGCCGAGCGCAGACGACCTACAGCCGACGGCTGATGGCTATGTATTTTCATTTTTTTCCAGAATGCTGTCAAGGGCTAACGGGACCCTGAAAAGCCTTTTGGAACTCCCTAATGAAAGCTTGGATCAAACCGTCATCGGCGAAGCTGTAGTACGTGTTGTGGCCGATGATCACGTGGTCAAGAACCTGGATCATCAGGAGTTGGCTGGCCCACACGAGATCTCTGGTCAGTTTGCGATCTTCCGCCGAGGCGGAAGGATCGCCTGATGGGTGGTTGTGGACAAACACGAGCGCTGCGGCTCTGTATTCCAGTGCCTGGGTCATGATTTCCCTCGGGTAAACAGCGCTTCCTGTGAGGCTGCCGAGGAAGACATCGTGATCAGCGATCAATTCATTCTTTCGGTTGAGGTAAAGCACCTTGAAGACTTCCCTTTTAAGATCGCGCATGGAATGAAAAAGGTAATCGAAGACCGCTTTAGAGGACCCAAAGAAGTTTTTGCTTCTCGCCGCATCCTTCAAATACCTCCCTGCAACGTGGTGAACAAGGCTCAGGTAAAGCGCGTTCTTTGGGCCGATGCCGCTGATCTCGGTCAGCTTGGAAATCGGCGCAGAAAGAACTCCGGAAAGGCTCCCAAACTTCTTCAGCGCCTCCCGTGCATGGAGTTTCACGTCCTTTCGGGGAGTCCCGAGGGTCAGAAGAAACTCCACCACTTCCTCATCGGAAAATCGGTCGAGACCTCCCTCTGCAAACTTGTCACGAAGTCTCTGGCGATGACCCTCGCCGCGGTTTTGCCACTCTTCTTTTTCCATGACTCACCTGCCAATTTGCTGGCTGATACGGACGCACTCAGTGAATTGTCATTTTGCTGAGTCGCTCAAAATCCCCCTTACTCCCCCTTTAGCAAAGGGGGGCAGGAGGGAGTGGTTCGTTGAGTATACCGTAGCACAGGTCCTCCGGTTTGTTAAGCTGCATGCGCCGGAGCCAAGGTCATTCATAAGGTGAGCATTCGCGATTGAACAACGGGAGGGATCTGGTATAATGCGCTTCCCTACACCGGTTTGAGGAGAGCAGAATTGTTGGGGGGGAAGCGGGGTTGAGAAAACAATGGGCTTGATCAGGATTCTTTCTGAGAAGGTTTCCTCTCAGATTGCGGCAGGGGAGGTCGTGGAACGGCCGGCTTCGGTTGTGAGAGAGTTGATGGACAACAGCATCGATGCGGGTGCCACCCGAATCCTGATCAAAATCGATAACGGAGGGAGGAACCTGATCCGTGTCGCCGACAATGGAGCGGGTATGGATCGGGACGACCTGCTCTTGTGCGCAGAGCGGCATGCAACGAGCAAAATCAACGAAGTCGCGGACCTCTTCAACGTTCGCACGCTCGGTTTCAGGGGAGAAGCTGTTCCCAGCATTGCCGCAGTCTCCAGAATGGCGATCACGTCCCGAACGCTGGACCAACTGGCCGGCTTCCGGCTGGTAGTTCAGGGCGGGAAAACAAAGGGAATCGAAGAAACAGGCGCACCGGTGGGAACCACGGTGGAGGTAAAGGACCTTTTCTTCAACACTCCTGCCCGGAAGAAATTTCTGAGGAGTGCGGCTACGGAGACCGATCACATTGTGGACACCCTGTCGCGAATCGCTCTTCCCTTTAGAGCGGTGTCCTTCAGGCTGGATGATCGAGACAAGACTCTGCTGAGCCTACCCTCGGCGGACAGGGACGTGAACCGGCTTTCAGCGCTTTTCGGACATGAGGTGGCCGGTTCCATGATCCGGATGGAGCGGGAGGTCGGAGGCCTCCGTCTGAAGGGATACCTCTCCCCGCCTGAATGGGACAGGGCGAGGGGGGATCATTTGTTCGTGTACGTAAACAGAAGAGGCGTTCGGGAACGCCTCCTGACCCACGCGGTCATCGAAGGCTACGGATCGCGGCTCATGAAGGGACGTTACCCTTATGCCGTTGTCTTCATAGAGATCGATCCTTTCCTGGTCGATGTGAATGTCCATCCTGCCAAACAGGAAGTTCGGTTTCACCAGAGTCGCCTGGTCCACGAAGCGGTGAAGACAGTGGTCGATGAGACCTTAAGGGAGAAGGCCGCTGCTCTCTTTCGAGTCTCCGCGCCTGCAAGTGAGGGCACAATAGAAACGGTCGGAAGGATCGCAGAGCCCGTCAGCGGATATGCCGCCAATCCCGCAGAGACGACGATTTATCGCGAGCCGAGGCCTCAGGTTCCGCTGATGATCAAGGAAAGCCCCGTGGTTCTCGGGCAGCTCAAAGAGACCTACATCCTCTGCGAAACAAAAGAAGGCCTTCTCCTTGTGGATCAACATGCGGCTCATGAAAGGAGGGTCTACGAGAAACTCAAAGCCTCTTATGACAACTCAAGCCTGGAGTGCCAGTCCTTCCTTCTCCCTCCAAGAGTGGAGTTTTCTCCCTCTGAGAGCAGAGCGATTTTGAAGAAGATAGGCGAACTCTCTGAACTGGGTATCACCCTTGAGCACTTCGGAGGCGAGATGTTCATGGTTCGATCTGTTCCGAGCCTCCTGGTCGACGTGAACTGGGAATCCTTCTTGCGGGAGCTCATCCCGGTCCTGGAGGAGCAAGAAGCCGTGAAAGGAGGTCAAGTGGTGGACAAGCTCCTCGCCCTCATGGCCTGTCACGGAGCCATCCGCGCCGGCCAGCGGCTGTCCAAGGAGGAGATGGTCTCCCTCGTGGAGCAACTGGATGACGTGGAAGTGCCTACGAACTGTCCCCACGGCCGGCCCGTATTGAAGAGGTTGAGGTTCCATGAGATCGAAAAAATGTTCCGACGGATCATTTGATTCCTTGTGCGCCGCGCTTTTTCATGGGCCAAAAAGGGCGTGGCTGCCTGGGCAGATAGATGGAAATGCAATGTCAGAGCAATTAAGAGAAATCTCTCCTCGCCCCTCTTTACGAAAGAGGGGTAAACCAAGACACCTTAAAGCTTCCCCCTTGTAAAGGGGGCGGGAGGGGGATTCTCTCAGGTGAGCGCGAAGAGAGCGCAGATTAGTTCCTGTTGATAGAACTCCAACCCCTTTGCTGAGATGGTCGTGAAAAAGCAAAAAGTGGTGGTCATTGCAGGGCCCACGGCTTCAGGGAAGAGCGGACTGGCGGTGGAACTCGCGCTCCTTCTTCAGGGCGAAATCGTCAATGCTGACTCCATGCAGGTTTACCGCTACATGGATGTGGGCACGGCAAAGCCTTCTCCATCTGAACGAACAAAGGTCCCTCATCACCTCCTCGACGTTATTAATCCCGACCAAGAATTCAACGCCGCTATTTACCGATCCTTTGCAGTCCCCGTCATCCACGATCTTCTTTCGAGAGGGAAGGAGTGTTTCATCGTGGGCGGCACAGGGTTGTACATCAAAATTTTGCTGGGAGGGCTTCTCACCTGCCCTCCTGTGGATCATGTCCTGCGGCAAGAGCTGCGTGATCAAGTGGAAACGCGGGGCCTTGAGGCCATGTACCGGAGGCTGGAGGACCTCGATCCCTTGTCTGCGAAGAAGATCCACGTCCATGACACGGTGAGGGTTCTACGAGCTTTGGAAATCATCGAGCTTACGAAAAGACCGCTCTCCACCCTGATTCAGGGCCACGGTTTCCAGGACGTCGCTTTCCAGGCTCTTAAAATTTGTTTGCAAATAGACCGCAAGGAGCTTTATCATCGCGTCAACCAAAGGAGTCTCCTCATGGTCGAAAGAGGCCTTGTCCAAGAGACAAAAAATCTCTTGGCCAGGGGATACTCTCCTGATCTAAAGCCCATGAAGGCTCTGGGTTACAGACATGCCGTGCGCTACCTCGAAGGCCGTTACGATCGAGAAGAGATGGTGCGGCAGCTTCAGTTGGACACGCGGCGTTACGCAAAGCGGCAATTGACCTGGTTCAGAGCAGACCCTTCCATCACGTGGATAGACCCCCAAAGGAAAGAACATCTTGTCGAGACGATTACATCTTTTGTGCACGAACCGTGAGCGGCAGCCCGTTCTTCCCTGCGGAGGGATGATTCTCTATTTCTTGACGATCGGCACCCTTCTTCTCAGTTTGCAGGGTTGGGCTTACGCAGACACCTACACCCAATCCTTTGAGCGTGGAAGGGTGGACTGGACCAACGGAATAGTCGAGGTCTGGGCTGGGGGCAGGCCCCCGGCACACGTCCTCAATCCGGCCCAAGGACGAGCGCTTGCAGAGGCTGAAGCGGAGGCCCTGGCTCGAGATGCACTGATTGGGCTCCTGCAATCTATACGAATTGACTCCAAGAGCACGGTCAGAGAGGCTCTCGACCATCAGGGCGCAAGGGATGATCTGGTGGCTGCGGTCCTGAGGAACTCCTATGTGGCGGAGAAGTCCATCTTGGCCGATGGAACGGTCAAGATGACTGTAGCGATCAAGTTGAGCGGCTCATTCGGCGATCTGGTTCTTCCGAAAACCGTCGTGAACATAAAGTCGGTGGAACAGTCCCCAAAAAAAGAAGAACAGTTCACGGGGCTCATTTTCGATTGCCGCGGAATTCCTCTAAGCCCTGCGATGGTGCCCATGATCGTCGGGGAAGACGGACAGGTGGTTTACGGCACTGCCCATATCAGTCGGGACTATGCCCTGGAGGGGGGGATGGCTGCTTATGCCAGAGGGCTTGCCAAGGCCCGGGACAATCCGAGGGTAGGCACCAAGCCTCTGATTGTGAAAGGCTTGAGAACCGTGAAGGACAGGTCTTCCGACATTGTCATCAGCAATGCGGATGCAGGGAAGATCAAAGGGTCAGGGAGCAATATCAGTATTCTTCATCGAGGCAGAGTGCTGTTTGTGATGGAGTAGAGCGCGTGGCGAGTGCTATGAAAACGTGGCGATCGGTGAGAGCGGAGAGGCTGGTGCGGGAAGCTCTGGTTCTCCTATGCTGTATGGGCCTATTTACGGCAGGGTGCGGACCTCGCCCCGGCTTGTACCCGGAAAGTACGCTGGGCACACCGGAGCACCACGTGTTCAACGGCTTTGCCCTGCTCAAAATGGAGCGAAGCGACGATGCTCAGCGTGAATTTGAGCAGGCACTCAGGCTTGATTCTAAGTGCTCGGGTGCCTACAGGGGCATCGGATGGATCCAAGGAGGGAAAGGCGATTTCGCTGCAGCCTTTGAATCCATGAGCCATGCAAAGGAGATTGCAGAAAAAAACAGCGAAAAGGCTCTTGTGGAAGTGGGGTTCATGGGGCTTTACACCATGCAGAAGGGCCCTGGCTGGGTGCCGCGCGTGGAGCAGAGTTTCAGAACCGCCTGTTCGCTTGAAGAGGATCTGCCGGAGGCCTATTTCCGCTTAGGCATGGCCTATAAGGAGGCCCGTCGTTACGCGGATGCGGAAAAGGCGTTCAAGAAGGTCATTTGGATCCATGGTTCCCTGGTTTCTGAGTCAAAAGAAGAATTGGCGTCTATCCAAGAAATCCTGAGGGCGGGCCCCAAATCCCCCTCATCCCCGAAATAATCCGATGCACGGACTTGCGCCGCCATGACCATCGCCAATGTCATTACCGCTTTCCGAATCATCCTAACCCCTGTGTTTGTCATCTATTTGATCAACGATCGGCTGAATTACGCCTTGGCGATCTTTCTCATTTGTATGATCAGTGACGGCATTGACGGCATGGTGGCCAGGCTGTTCAATCAGAAAAGCCGGCTTGGAGCGTACCTTGACCCTCTGGCCGACAAGACCCTGCTGGTCACCGCCTTTGTTCTGCTCGGCGTGAGGGGGTACCTGCCCTCCTGGTTGACGGTCACGGTGATCGCCAGGGACGTCATGATTCTCTTAGGGGTCTTGGTCTTTCATCTGAATCGACTGGAGCTGAGGATAAGCCCGTCCGTTGTGAGCAAGATCAACACCTGCTTTCAATTCATCACCCTGACGCTGGTTCTTCTCAAAGGTTGCGTGGTCATCCCTTCCGCGGGCTACGAGGCTCTCTACTACATCACTGCGGCACTCACGATCATTTCAGGCCTGCACTACATGCAGTACGGACTGAGGGCGATGGGGGAGGGGACGGGAAACAGCGTCGGTCGCGGCGAACGAAGGGAGAAGCCGAAATCCAAATAGGGCTTGACACGAATGGGTAAAGCTGGTAACTGATCGTTTCCCGCAGAACAGGCACGTAGCTCAGTGGGAGAGCACTACCCTGACACGGTAGGGGTCAAGAGTTCAAATCTCTTCGTGCCTACCACGATAAAAAAAGAGGCTGGTCTGAACCAGCCTCTTTTTTTTCAAGGCCTTGAACTGTTTTTAAAGAATGGCTTCAGCAGGGCAAGAACACGCCGCGAAGCATCACTTCTTGCACTCTTTTACGGTTTCACCCCACCAGCCCTGCGCTTTGGTGTCCTTGGTATAAACCGAACCGCAGTCCTGGTAGCCGCTCCAGCTGTACTTCATATGATCAAAGGTCTGGTACATGCTATTATGTTTCCAGAACTCCGACTGATCTGCACCAGCGCAGCCCGCCAGGAACGCAACCACTACAACGAGCAAAAGCAACTTTTTCATGACTCAAATCCTCCTTTTTTGAATTAACGTTTTGAAAAGCGATCCAAATGCCCTCTCTCTACTGGATATGAAACTGTCCCGCCGCTTGGGACCTCGTTTCCATTCTGCTCATACGGTGTCAGAGAAAAATGAAGGATTTCAATTCCGATAATTGTATATTTATAACCGTTCAAAAAACGCATTTCAAGAAAAAAACAAATTTTTTTTCAGTGCTTCTTGAGCCGCGCTGACAAGCCTTCACTAGGATAGATCCCTTTTCCTCAGCTCGGTGCGGGTCGGAGAAGCTTGCACTTTCGAGCAAAACCCTTGAGGACCTCTTGGGGACCATCCTCTGAGGGTTGAGGCCGGATCGCAGGAGCGTGATTCGTGAACTTCGCTTCCGGGCCACAGGGCCACAGACAGGCAAAGAGCACAGAATTTTGTTGACATCATGGTCAAAATACATAATAAAATTCAAAATATTAAAAGTCATGAGCGCAATAGGGGAACCTTGCGCCCTCTATTAAGAAAAAGCAGGAAAAAGGATCGCTTTTAGTCGTGGGTGTCTCAGGGTTGCTGACAATCATTTGTCTTTCCAAAATTTAGGCGAGATGGAATGAGGCATCTGGGTAAGGTTTTACTTTGGATGCCTTATTTTCTTTGCAAGTGCTGGGTATGAAAAATCTCAGTGTCAACTTAAAGGGACAGCCGGCCAAGGAACTTCAGGCAGAAGGGCTTACAGGCTTTGCTGCGTTGAAGCTTCTGGAAGCAAAGGGCTTGGACAACGCCGTTGCCGTGAAGGTCAACGGGCAAAACCGTGACCTCTCCACTCTCCTTGAAGAAGAGGCGGAGATCGAGCCCATTGACCTGGATTCCCTCGAGGGACTGGGAATATTGCGGCACAGCACTTCTCACGTGATGGCGATGGCCGTGAAAGATCTTTTCCCTGGCGTCAAAGTGACGATCGGTCCGGCCATTGAAAGCGGCTTCTATTATGATTTCGACTATGAACGGCCTTTTCGCGACGAGGATCTGACCAAGATCCAGGAGAGGATGGCTGAAATCGTCAAGGCGAATCTTCCCTTTGAACGAAAGGAGTTGAGCGCACAAGAGGCCCTTGATTTTTTCAGCAAGCAGGGAGAAGAGTACAAGATCGAACTCATCCGGGATCTTGGCGTGGACAAAGTGTCGCTTTACACAAACGGCACGTTTACAGATCTCTGCCGTGGCCCTCACATTCCCTCCACGGGCAAAATCAAGGCTTTTCACCTCACGAAAGTCGCGGGAGCGTACTGGCGCGGGGATGAAAAAAGGGCGATGCTGAGCCGTATCTACGGGGTGGCCTTTCCCGACAAAAAGGCCCTCAAGGATTACCTTACAAAGCTTGAAGAGGCTAAGAAAAGGGATCATGTGCGCCTGGGAAACCAACTTGGGCTGTTCAGCACCCACGAAGAGATCGGCGCAGGCATGATCGTGTGGCATCCCAAAGGCGGAATGCTTCGCCACATCCTCGAAGAGTTTGAAATCAAGGAGCACTTGAAACGAGGGTATGAACTAGTCAAGGGACCGGAGATTTTGAAAACGGAGCTGTGGAAGAAATCCGGCCACTTCGACAACTATCGCGAAAACATGTACTTCACAGAGATTGACGAGCAGTCCTACGGCATCAAGCCGATGAACTGCCTCTCCCACATGTTGATATACAACTCCACGATCCGGAGTTACAGGGATCTGCCCAAGCGATATTTCGAGCTGGGACTGGTTCACCGTCATGAAAGATCCGGCGTGCTTCACGGACTTCTGCGCGTCAGAGAATTCACCCAGGACGATGCCCACATTTTGTGCACGCCGGAGCAACTGGACAGTGAAATCAAAGGGGTGCTTGACTTTGTCAGGGACATGATGGCCATTTTCAAGTTCAACTATGACCTGGAAATCAGCACCAGGCCTGAAAAATCGATCGGCTCTGAGGAAGACTGGGAGCAGGCGACCCGGGCACTCATCAACGCGATGGAAGACACGGGAATGCCCTATCAGATCAATGAAGGGGACGGCGCCTTTTACGGTCCCAAGATCGATGTCAAGCTGAGGGATGCGCTGGACAGGAAATGGCAGTGTGCCACGATCCAGTGCGATTTCACCCTGCCTGAGCGCTTCAATCTCTTTTTCGTGGACAAAGATGGCCGGAGACGGAGGCCTGCCATGATTCACAGGGTCATCCTGGGAGCCCTGGAACGGTTTATCGGAGTCTTGATCGAGCATTACACCGGCGCATTTCCGGTCTGGCTGGCGCCGGTCCAGGCCGGCATCCTCACGGTCACAGACAGGAACATCGCTCATGGACAGAAGGTTCTGGCTTTGCTCAAAGAAGTGGGAATAAGAGCTGAAGCGGATTTCCGCAATGAAAAGTTGAGTCTCAAGATCAGAGAGGCGCAGCTCCAGAAAATCCCGTACATGCTGATTGTCGGCGACCGGGAGGTGGAGGCGGAGGGCATCACGCCGAGGTTGCGAAGCGGAGAGAATCTGCCCTTCATGAAACCCATGGAGCTGATTGAAAGAATCAACGAGGATTGCAAACAAAGGAGGTAGGGTTATAGTTAAGAAAACCGATGACGTCAATGTCAATGAGAGGATCCATGCCAAGGCCATCCGCCTGATCGGTGCCGATGGACAGCAACTGGGGATCATGGCGACCCAGGAGGCTCTGGACAAGGCGATCCATGAAGGTCTGGATCTCGTGGAGGTTGCACCCAATTCAGACCCTCCTGTCTGTAAAATCATGGACTATGGGAAATACAAGTACCAGACGAGCAAAAAGGTCCAGGAGGGGAAGAAGAAGAGCAAGACGCTCCAGCTCAAAGAGGTCCGGGTGAGGCCGCATACGGATGAGCACGATCTTGAGTTCAAAATAAGGAACATCAAGAAATTCCTAGAGAAGAAGGACAAGGTGAAGGTGACGGTGCTCTTCAAGGGGCGGGAAATGGCTTACATGGACGCCGGCGTCGCGCTTCTGGGTCGAATCACTCAGGATGTGGCCGAGCAGGGCGCCGTGGAGCAGCCTCCGACCAAAGAGGGATGGCGTCTCACGATGGTCTTGATACCGAAGTAGTCCTTGAGCCGAATCCTCTGTCAACCGCCTTCACGTATTGCGGTCAACCGAGAGTGCCGGCAAAAAGATTTTCGATTTTCCCCTACTGGTCATGCGATGATTGAACCCAGGCTTTCCTCGGGAAGATGGGGTTGAATACAAACGCCTTCAATGGGTTGGCGCGTAGCAACGATTGCAGGAGAATTCAATGCGTTCGCATTCGATCGATGGATGCGGTATAGGGAGGGAAGACATGCCGAAACTGAAGACCAAGCGCGGGGCTGCAAAGCGCTTTAAGAAAACCGGGGCAGGAAAAATCATCAGGAGCAAAGCTTTTGGGAACCACATTCTGACCAAGAAAACCACCAAGAGAAAAAGAAGCATAAGAAAATCAGAGGTTATCAATTCCGCGAACGTTAAGAACATCAGCAGACTCATTCCTTATCTGTAGAGGTTCTGAGTAGAACAAGGATGATTTCCGGCCAGGAAACTCCTGAGCGGAAAAGCAATTTTTTCGTGAAAGCGAGGTTGAATCATGCCTAGGGTAAAAAGAGGAGTTAATGCCAGGCACCGGCGAAACAAGGTGCTGAAGGCCGCCAAAGGCTTCCGTGGGGGGCACAGCAAGCTCTTCAAGACGGCTTTCATCACCCTGAACCGGGCAAAGGCCTTTGCCTACAGGGACCGAAAGCAGAGGAAGAGAGACTTTCGGAAACTTTGGATCGTGCGCATCAATGCGGCGGCCCGCGAGCACGGTCTATCCTACAGCGCCTTCATGGGCGGCCTGCAGAAGGCGGGCATTGACCTGGACAGAAAAGTCCTTGCGGAAATGGCTGTGCACGACCCGACGGGTTTTGCGCGTGTGGCCAACATGGTGAAGTGAGAGCTTCCCGAAGCGAAGACGTTGGCGATAGAAAAAGGGGATCTATGGGTTTCGATGCCCTGTTGAGTGGAAGGTGAGATCCTTTTCCATGAGGGATCAAGTTTTAGAGATTGAGAAAAAGGCACTCCAAGAGCTCGCGGAGGTCAAGGACCTCCCTGGGCTTGAAAAGTTTCGGGTCGCTTACCTGGCGAAAAAAGGAGTGCTCACGTCCCTGATGAAACGGCTGGGCGAGCTCTCCCCTGCGGAAAGACCCGAAGCCGGTCAGCTGTTGAACAAACTCAAAAGCAGGCTGACAGAGCGTTTTGAAGAGGCTCGTGAGAGGATCCTCACGCGAAAGGTAGAGGACAGCTCCTTTCTGGATGTCACTTTGCCGGGACGGGAACCTGCCAGAGGCCGTCTCCACCCAATCACACAGGTTTCTTTGGAGATCTGTGACATTTTCAGGAGGATGGGATTCAAAGTCGTGGAGGGTCCTGAGGTGGAGTTTGATTACTACAACTTTGAAGCGCTCAACATCCCTGCCGATCATCCGGCCAGAGACATGCAGGACACCTTTTACATCTCCGACAGGATGCTCTTGAGGACCCACACTTCTCCCATGGAAGTCCGTGTGATGGAAAGCCAGTCACCTCCGGTGAGGATCATTTCGCCTGGCAAGGTTTACAGGAGAGATTCCGATGTCAGCCATACTCCCATGTTCCACCAGGTGGAAGGCTTGCTTGTGGACAAAGGCGTGAGCTTTGGCGACTTGAAGGGAACCCTCACCAGTTTTGTGCATCAGATGTTCGGCAGAGAAACGGCGCTAAGGTTTCGTCCCAGTTTTTTCCCTTTTACGGAACCGAGCGCAGAGGTCGACATCCAATGCGTCCTGTGCCGGGGCAAGGGTTGCCGAACCTGCAAAAACACGGGATGGATTGAAATCCTCGGATCAGGCATGAATGACCCGGCGATCTATGCCTTTGTGGGCTATGACCCAGAGGTCTATTCCGGTTTTGCCTTCGGCATGGGAATCGAGCGGGTGGCCATGCTCAAGTACGGGATAGACGACATTCAGCTTTTCTACAGGAACGACATGCGGTTTCTGAGGCAATTCTAGAAGATGCAGTACTGGAGGAATGGAGTACTGGAGTACTGGTAAAAACGGCATGTCGAAGGCGTGGTTACTCGCTCAAACCAACACTCCATTACCCCAATACTCCAACACTCCACTCTCTCTCATGCGTAGCGAAGCGGAGCATGGTTTCTCATGCGTGTAAGTTTCAACTGGCTCAAAGAATACGTGAACATTTCGCTGTCGGTGGATGGGCTGGCGGATCTCCTCACCATGTCCGGTCTGGAGGTGGAAGGTAAGGAGCCCCTGGGCCGGTCGCTTGAAGCGGTGGTCGCAGCAAGAGTTCTTTCCGTCAAAGCCCATCCCAAGGCGGATACTCTGTGGCTTTGCCATGTTGAAACAGGCCGCGGCGCCGTGCAGGTGGTGTGCGGAGCCCCGAATCTGCGGGTAGGGATGATGACCCCTATGGCGCTGCCCGGGACAAAACTGCCGGGAGGAGTGGAGGTGAAAGAAAGCCGCATTCGCGGTGAAGCCTCAGTAGGCATGCTTCTGGCAGAAGACGAGATGGGATTGACGGAAGATCACACAGGCGTCATGGTCCTTCCCGAGTTACTGTCGCCCGGCGATTCTGTGTCTCAGGTGTTGTCCCTGGAGGACTGGGCTCTGGAAATCGGCATCACACCCAACCGGCCTGACTGCGCCTGCGTGATCGGTATCGCGCGGGAGATTGCAGCGCTCACCAAAGGAAAACTTCGCAAGCCGGAGATCCACTTCAGGGAGAGCAACCGACGCATCGAAACATTGACCAGCGTGACCCTCGACGACCCTAAAGGCTGCCCCAGGTATGCGGCCGGCATGGTTTGCGGTTTTGAATTCAAGCCTTCCCCTTTTTGGATGAGATACCGGCTCCATGTTTCTGGCTTGAGGGGCATCAGCAATGTGGTGGATGTGACCAACTACGTTCTCCTGGAAATGGGACAACCCCTGCATGCTTTTGACTACGACCGTCTCAAAGAGAACCGCATCGTGGTGCGCAAAGCAATGGAGGCGGAGGTTTTCACGACCCTGGACGGCAAGACCCACACGATGAACCAGGACAACCTGATGATTTGTGACGGTCAAAGGCCGGTGGCCCTGGCAGGGGTGATGGGCGGTCTCAACTCCGAGATTTTTTCCGAATCGAAAAATGTCTTGATTGAAAGCGCCAATTTCGATCCCATCACCATCCGACGGAGTTCCAAACGGCTGGGCCTTTCCACAGAAGCCTCGTACCGCTTCGAGAGAGGGGTGGACATCGACGGGGCGGTGCCAGCCCTACGCCGCGCCATGATGCTCATCTCAGAAGTCGCCGGGGGCGAAGTGATCCAAGGGATCATTGACAACTATCCGGCCCCTCGGAAATTGAGGATGATTGACCTGAGAGTCGACAAGACCAACCGATTCCTGGGGACGGCACTCCCTCGGGGCACTGTGGGGAATTATCTCAAAGCCCTTGAGATGGAGGTCCAACCTCTGGAAGAGAACGTTCTCCAGGTCAAGGCGCCTTCTTTCCGGGTGGACCTCACTCGCGACTGGGATCTCATGGAGGAAGTGGCACGGCTGGAAGGGTATGACAAGATTCCTGTCACCATCCCGCCGATCCGTCCATCGGAGGAGAAGGAGTCTTTGGAGATGACCACAGGAGGCCAGGTCAGAGAAATCATGGTTGGTCTTGGGTTCAGCGAGGTGATTTCTTTCAGCTTCATCGCGCCTGAATCTGCCGACTTTCTCGGCGCCGACAAGGACAGCCCTCTCCGATCCTTCGTAACCCTGCTTAATCCTCTCACCGTGGATCAGTCGGTCATGAGGACTTCCCTTATCCCGGGCCTTTTAGCGGCGGCCAAGACCAACCTTTCGCACGGAGAGAAGGACCTCAAGCTTTTCGAGTGGGGGAGAGTTTTCATCCGGCAGGGGACGGATGAACTTCCAGCGGAAAGGCTTGCGCTCACGGGTCTGATCATGGGGCTGAGCAATCCCAAGGAATGGTACCGGGAGGAAAGAACGTCGGACTTCTATGATGCGAAAGGCGCTGCGGAAGCGCTTTTGAGGGCCCTGGGATTGCGGAACCTCGTCTTCAAGAAAGGGGAAACTCCCCCGTGGTACGTGCAGGAGGCTGCATCGGCCATTCTCCTTGCGGAGCAGAGGTTGGGTGCTGTCGGACGGATTTCGCCTGAAGTGCTCAAGCGCTTTGATGTGGATGCGCCGAGTGTCTTTGTTTTTGAAATCGAGGCCAGAGTTCTGATCGAGAAAGTGACAGGAGACAGGACCTTCGAACCTCTTGCGAAATTTCCCGCCGTGTACCGGGATCTCTCCATCATCGCTAAGCGAAGCGTGGAGAACGCAAGGATCCAGGAGATTATCCTTCGCGAGGGAAGGGAACTGGTGGAATCGGCAACTCTCTTTGATCTGTTCGAGGGTGACAAGATCGACCCGTTGGAAAAAGCCCTGGCTTTCAGGATATGCTATCGATCGAGAGAAACCACTTTGGACGGCAAAGACATCAACAAGCTCCACGAAAGCATTGTGGAGAGAATCGGGAAAGAAACAGGCGCCAGGCTGAGGGAGGTCTAGCCAGACGATGCAAGTTCCTGAAGAGAAAAAGTTTTTCAGGATAGGCGAAGTCAGCAGGATTATCGGCGTCGAACCCTATGTGCTGAGATACTGGGAAAGCGAGTTTCCTCAGATCCGCCCTGTCCGTGCAGACACGAACCAGCGAACATATCAGAAGAAAGAT
>Ga0316601_100000571_pt1 | contig 16282 bp, 15 predicted proteins | sample OWC_soil_day5_no_FD_207663 | JGI IMG/M metagenome (GOLD analysis project Ga0316601, IMG submission 207663) | Wetland soil microbial communities from Old Woman Creek delta, Ohio, United States - OWC_soil_day5_noCT | ecosystem: Environmental > Terrestrial > Soil > Wetlands | place: USA: Ohio... | reverse complement strand
CCACGTCTTCGTGACGGGCGTCGCCGACGCGACGGGCGTGCTGGTGGCGCGCAAGATCGCGTTCCGCGAGGTGAGCGAGATCCGCGTCGTGGCGCAGGTGGATGCCATTGCGCCTTACGGGGAGCTCGTGCTGCTGGGACTCGAGGTGGCGACGACTGACACGACCGTCTATCAAGACATGTCGGTAGCGTCGCTGCGCGACTTCGGCCTGGCCGACGTGGTCGTCGGAACCTGGCTCGACGTGCGGGGCTACGAGGAGCCGGCTGGATCGGGCCGGGTCGTCGCCGTTCATGTCGTGCGCATCGACCCGGCGGACGGCGTGCGGCTGCGAGGCCCGTTCCGCGATCCGGCACCGCCGAGCTTCGACATCCTGTCGGTCCTGGTCACCACCTCGGATGCCACCCGGTTCGTCCTGGAGGGCAACGTCCGCCTCACTGCGGCCGAGTTCTTCAGCCAGGCACCGGGTGAACTCGTCGAGGCCTGGGGCACCTGGAGTGCCCCGGTGCTGAGCGCCCAGCGCGTCGAGATCAAGGTCAGCGACGACTGACGCCGATCCCGTAAGTGACTGACTGGAGGACGGCGAGTCGGGGCGGGGCGCTGCACAGCGTCCCGCCCGGCCTTTGACATATGTACGGCGAAACGAGCGAATTGCCTTCGATACGGATGGATCGTCGGCCCGCGGACGTGCAGAGTCCAGCCATGCGTGTCCTCGTCGTGGACGACTCGGAGCGTGTGCGCAAGACGCTGGCGACGGGCCTGAAGTCGCGCGGCATGGCGGCGGAAACCGCAGCGGACGGTGCCGCGGCCCTGTCGCTGATCAATGCCTTGCCGTTCGATCTGATCGTGCTCGACCTGATGATGCCGCGGATGCATGGCATGCAGGTGTTGCAGGCACTGAGGTCGAGGACTGCCAAGCCCCGCATCCTGGTGTTGTCGGCGCGTGACCAGGTCCAGGATCGCGTGGATGCGCTCAATCTCGGCGCGGACGATTATCTTGTCAAGCCGTTTGCCTTCGAGGAACTGCTGGCGCGGCTATTTGCGCTCGGACGGCGCAGCGTCGCGGAGGCTTCGCCCGAGATCACGTGCGGCCACCTGGTGATGGACACCGCCTCGCGGCTCGCGCGCGTGGGCGGCATCGCGCTGTTCCTCACGCCTAAGGAGTACGCCCTGCTCGAGCTGTTGGTCCGTCGCAAGGGCCACGTCCTGAGCCGAACCCACATCTTCGAGCAGCTCTACGAGAGCGACAGCGACGTGTCCGACGCGGTCATCGAGGTGCTGATGAGCACGTTGCGGGCGAAGCTGTCACGCGTCGGCCTGCACGACCTGATCGAGACCCGTCGCGGCTTCGGCTATGTCGTGGCGTGACGGGTGGCCGCGGTCGCTGCGGGCCCGCACGGCACTGGGCGTGGTGGCCGGCGCCCTGCTCGTGCTGAGCGCCAGCTTTGTCGTCCTGCACCTGGCCATTCGCAACGAGCTGTATCGATACCTCGACCAGGACATGGGCGGCCAGATATCGGCGATAGCGGAATACGCCGCGGCCAATCCGGGGCGGGAACGGGTCAGCGAGTTCATGCCGCAGTTCAGGACGCGGGCGCACCAGGATTTCTTCCAGGTGTGGGATGGCGCCGGCCGCACGCTGGCCCGCTCGGACTCCAGCGCCGGTCGGGACTTGCCCCTGATCGGAGCCGCGGTCGGCGCGCCGACCTTTCACGACCTGGTCCTGCCGGATGGCCATCGCGGCCGGGCGGTATCGCAAACGTTCGAGCTCGCACCTGGCGATCCGCGCCAGCGGCTGACAGTGGTGGTTGCCGCGGAAATCGAGAACCTCGAGCAGTTCGAGAGTCGCATCCACCGCTTGTTGCTCGCGATCGCCATCGGGACCGCCATCGCCCTGCTGCTCATCGCCCGCCTCGCGGTGCTGCGCGGCTTGCGGCCGGTCGCGTCGTTCGCCCGCTCGGTGGAGAGCGTGAATCCGGAGGATCCCCAGGCGCGTCTCGATACCGGGCCGTTGCCCACTGAACTGCAGCCGGTCGCCGTAAGCTTCTCGAGGTTGCTGAGTCGCCTGCTCGAGGCGCTGGCGCGCGAGAAGCGATACGCGCGCAACGTGGCCCACGAATTGCGCAACCCGCTCGCGGAAATCCGGCTGCTGGCTGACGTGGGCTCGGCCAGTAAGGAGTCGGACGCTAGTCAGGCGTTGATCCGCGACATCGGAGCCGCGGCGGCCGAGATGGAGCGGATCGTCGATGCGTTGATGGCGCTCACCCGATACGAGGCGGGGCTCGAGTCGCCGCAGCCGGAGCCGATCAACCTGGCTTCCGAGTTGCGCCGCGAGGTGCAGAAGCAAGTCGTTGCCGCTGAACAGCGTGGCCTGACGATCGCGCTCGACCTGCCCGGCGAGGTTTGGGTCCACACGGACAGCGCGCTGGCGCACCGCCTGCTCGCCAACCTGCTCGGCAACGCCGTCTCGCACTCTCCCCATGGATCCACGGTGCACGTCGGCTTGAGCCGCAATGGCTACCTGAGCCTGGCCAACCCCGCGCCGCACCTCGATGCCGCGGATGTGCCGCGCCTCGCGGAGCGGTTCTACCGCATCGATCACGGGGAAAAGGGCTCACACGCAGGACTCGGTTTGTCCCTCGCGGATGCGATCGCCGAGGTCCTGGGGCTCACCCTCAGGCTGACGCTGCGAGATGACGGTTGCCTGGTGGCCGAAGTGGACGGGTTTCAGGCGCTGGAGCTGGCGAGCACGCCGCACGACGGCTCCGAACCGTCGTGACGTCCGGTCGCCGCCCGCCTGCTGGGGAGCGCTCAGCGCAGCAGTCGTCGCGCCTCGCGGGCATACAGGCCGACCGCGAGGCCGCGGCGGACCAGTGACAGCGCACGGGCGGGTCCGATCGCGAGCAGCGCGACGGCGCCACCCACGAGCAGGACCGGCGCCAGCCGCCGCACCCCCGCCACCACGCGGTCGACCTTCGCCGCGCCCTGCTCGATGTCGCCGTAGGCCAGCGCCGCATCGTCGCGCTGCAGGGCGCATTCCGCCTGCAGCGCCGCCCGCCGGGCCGTCAGGGCGACGAGGCGCGAACTCATCGCTCGCTCCCCAGCACGGCGACGTCGCGCGTGAGCTCGGTGCGCGTCGCATCGAGCACCCGGGGCTTCTCCTGCAGCCGTTCGCGCGCGATCCAGCCCGCGACTGCCGCCACGAGCAGGAACACGAGCGTCACCCCGATGGACGCGCCCAGCCGATGGGTGTCCCAGAAATAGACGATCAGCGTGACGCCCGCGAGCAGCGCGCCGAGGATTCCGGCGAGCAGGGCCACGAACCCCCAAAGCAGGATCCGTACGCCGCGCTCGAGATCCTCGCTCAGTTCCGTGGTGAGCAGCTCGACGCGCGTCTGCGCGGTCGCGAGCAGCGTTCCGCCGAGCTGGACCAGGGACCGCAGCAGGTTCGTCGCCGGTCCCGGCGATTCGTCCACGCCGCTCATGGGCGGCTCAGCGGCGGGCCAGGAGCACGCCGAGCACGAGCCCCACGCCGGCGGCGATGCCCACCGCCTGCCACGGGTTGCGCTTCACGTAGTCCTCGGTCGCGATCACCGCGTCCTCGCCGTGGCGCAGGGCGACCCGCTCGGCCGCGTGCAGCCGGGTCTTGGCGGTCTCGAGCGATTCGCGGATCTTGCTCCGCGCCTCGTTCATCTTCTCGCCGCCCTGGTCGGCGGACGCCTTGATCAGGGCTTCGGCATCGCGCATCACCGTGGCGAGGTCGGCCTTGAGGGTTGCAGTCGTTACGTGATCTGTCATGGCTTTGTTGCTCCCGGCGCGACGGGCCCGACGCAGGCCCGATGAAGTCGTCGATTTCATGCTAAGCCCGAACGAACCCCGCGACAATCGCTGGAAAGAACGGCTTGTGCGCCGGGTCGGGGTCGCCCTACCGGTCGGCCCCTATTGCGGCTGCAGGTTTCCGCAATATCTGGCGCGGTTCGATTGGGCGATAGTCGCCGGCACTCAATCCCGCCACCCCTGGGGACGCATCATGGACAACAAGGCGAAAGACGTCGCAATGCAGATGGCCGAGGACGCCCGCCAGGCGGACTGGGAGGCCGTGAGCTTCACCGCCGAGGTGTTCAAGGGCAACTTCCGCTGGGACCTGCTGTACCCGTTCCCGGCGCAGTCGGCGGAAGACAAGAAGATCGGCGACGACTACATCGAGAAGATCCGTCCGGTGATCGAGAAGAGCATCGATCCGTGGCAGATCGACGAGGACGGCGAGTACCCGCGTGAGGCGCTCGAGGCCATGGCGGCGGTCGGTCTCTTCGGCATGAAGATCCCGAAGGAATACGGCGGACTGGGCCTTTCGGTCACGAACTACGCCCGCGTGCTCGGTTTCCTCGGCGGTTACTGCGCGTCCACGGTCGCCTTCATCTCGGCGCACCAGAGCATCGGCGTGCCGCAGCCGCTCAAGGAATTCGGCACCGAGGAGCAGAAGCGCAAGTACCTGCCCCGGCTCGCGAAGGGCGAGATCTCGGCGTTCGCGCTCACCGAGCCCGGCGTGGGCTCCGACCCGGCGCGCATGACGACCGTCGCGACGCCGTCCGCCGACGGCAAGCACTACGTCATGAACGGCGACAAGCTTTGGTGCACCAACGTCACGGACCCGAAGACGACGCTGATCGCGGTGCTGGCGCGTACCCCGGACAAGGTGCTGCCGAACGGCAAGTCGGTGCCGCAGATCTCCTGCTTCGTAGTCGAGACTGCGTGGCCGGGCGTCGAGCGCGTGCGGCGCTCGCGCTTCATGGGCCTGCGCGGCATCGCCAACGGCGTCGTTGCCTTCAAGGACGTGAAGGTGCCCGCGGAGAACCTGATCGGCAAGCCGGGCGAGGGTCTCAAGATCGCGCTCGCGACGCTGAACGTTGGCCGCCTCGGGATCCCGGCCGCGGCGATCGGCGGCGGCATGGCGCTCGTCGATGACGCCAAGTGGTGGACCTCGACGCGACAGCAGTGGGGCCAGCCGGTCGGCAAGCACCAGGCCGTGGCGAAGATGATCTCGGGCTACATGGCGCAGCTGTTCGCCATGAAGGCGATGGTCAGTGTTGCCTGCGCGTTCGCCGACCACAAGAACGCCGACATCCGCCTCGAGGCCGCGGCCGCCAAGTACTGGTGCTCCGAGACCCTGTGGAAGATGTACGACGACTACCTGCAGGTGCGCGGCGGGCGCGGCTACGAGAACGCCAAGTCGCTTTACGAGCGTGGTGAGCGCCCGACGGCGGTCGAGATGGGGCTGCGCGACGCGCGCATCAACCGCATCTTCGAGGGCTCGTCGCAGGTCATGCACCTGATCATGGCGCGCGAGGCGCTCGACACGCACTTCAAGCTCGTCATGCCGATCATGCAGCCGAAGCCCGGCCAGAAGGTCACGAAGAGCGAGGCCATGATTAAGGCCGCCGGCTTCTACGGCACGTGGCTGCCGAAGCTGTTCCTGCCCGACACGGGCGGCCACCTCGAGGCGAAGCACTTGAGCGAGCGCAACCGCAAGCACCTCGCTTACGCGGCGAAGACCAGCCGGCTGCTCGCGCGCCGCCTGTTCGCGACGATGGCCAAGTACGGCCCGAAGCTCGAGAAGGAGCAGATCATCCTCGGCAACTTCGTGGACATCGGCGTGGACCTGTTCGTGATCGGTTCGACGCTCTCGTATGCCGATCACCTCGTCGCGACCAACCCCGCGGACCAGTCGCCCCAGGAGCTCGCGGACCTGTTCTGCCGCGAGGCGCGCCGTCGCATCGCAGGCAACTTCCGGGAGGTGAAGAGCAACTTCAATCGCTCGTACAACAAGGTGGCGGGCCTGCTGATGGAGGGCAAGCTCGACTGGCTCGCCGAGGGCTCGATCAACCCGATCCCGCCCAAGTACCGCGACTGGGAGAAGAACGACTACGAGCACCCGGCGACGGAAGCCGGCGAGCGCGCTGCCGCTGCGGCAGGGAAGGAGGCTGCCTGACGGCCTTCCCGACATGAAGACATGCCTCGTCACCGGCGCGGGCCGGGGCATCGGACTCGAGCTCTGTCGCCAGTTGCAGCAGCGCGGTGAAAAGGTCATTGCCGTGTGCCGGCAGGCGTCGGCGGAGCTGCGCGCGCTCGACTGTCGAATCATCGAGGGCGTCGAAGTCACGGACGGTGCTTCCCTCCAGCGGCTCGCCGCCGAGCTCGCCGGCGAGCGCATCGACGTGCTGGTGAACAATGCCGGCATCCTCGGGCGTGAATCGCTCGACGACCTCGATGTCGAGCGCATCCGCCGGCAGTTCGAGGTCAACGCGCTCGGGCCGCTGCGGGTGACTCGTGCGCTGCTGCCGAATCTCGCGGTCGGATCGAAAGTCGTGATCATCACCAGCCGCATGGGGTCGATCGCCGACAACGGCAGCGGCGGCTACTACGGCTACCGCATGTCGAAGGCGGCCGTGAACATGGCCGGCGTGAGCCTCGCGCACGACCTGCGCGAGCGCGGGATCGCGGTGCTGCTGCTGCATCCGGGCATGGTGGCGACGCAGATGACGGGGCGGCACGGCATCCCGGTGGAGGAATCGGCCACGAACCTGATCGCGCGCATCGACTCGCTCGGCCTCGAGCAGACCGGCAGCTTCCATCACGCGGACGGCCAGCCGCTGCCCTGGTAAGGCTGTCGACGGCCAGCTCGACGGAAAAGGCGCGGCTGGCTAGACGCCCTCGGCGGCAGGGCGGGATGCCGGCAGCAGTTCCGCCTCCCGGATGATGCGGATGACGTCCTCCGCGCTGTCGGCGCGGTGGATGAAGCGCGTCTCGTCCTCGCTCAGCGTGCCCGCGTCCATCATGGTGCCGCGCGCGAAGTCGATCAGCGGGTCCCAGAACTCCGTGCCCACGGCAATCAGCGGAAAGTGCTCGAGCTTGTTCGTCTGCATGAGCGTGGCGACCTCGAACGTTTCGTCGAGCGTGCCGAACCCGCCCGGAAACACGACGAAGGCCGTCGAGTACTTCACGAGCATGACCTTGCGCGCGAAGAAGTGGTCAAACTGGATGAACCGGTCGAGGTAGGCGTTCGGCTTCTGCTCGCGGGGCAGCGTGATATTGCAGCCGACGCTGAGCCCGCCGGCCTCGTGCGCGCCGCGGTTGGCCGCTTCCATGATCCCGGAGCCGCCACCCGTCATGACCGCGAAGCCGGCACGCGCCAGCGCGCCGCCGACCTCGCGGGCGAGTTGGTAGTAGCGGTTCGACTCCTGGAAGCGCGCCGAGCCGAACACGGTCACGCAGGGGCGGTCGAATGAGAAGCTCTCGAAGGCCCGCAGGAATTCGAGGAAGAACCGCACCGCGCTCTCGAGGTCGGCCTCGCGCGAGCGGCGCCCCGCGAGGAAGGCCTTCTCGGCCTCGTCGAGGTGGGGAAGCAGCGATCCGCGCTCCGGCAGGCCGGGCGGCTTGGGCGTGTTCATGGCGGGTCCGTGGACGACTGAGTCGGCAGGTACAATGCCGCGGGCCCTGCGACAGATCAACGATTACCGGGAGAAGAGCAAATGATCGGCTACGTCACGCTCGGCACGAACGATCTCGGCCGGGCCACCCGTTTCTACGATGCCCTGCTCGCCGAGATCGGCGCCAAGCGCATGATGCAGACCGAACGCTTCGTCATGTGGTCCGTTGCACCCGACAAGCCGGCGCTCGGGGTGTTCATCCCCTACGACGGCAAGCAGGCGACCGCCGGCAACGGCACGATGATCGCGCTGGTGGTGGATTCCCCCGCTAAGGTCGAGGCCTTGCACCGCAAGGCGCTCGAGCTCGGTGCGACGGACGAGGGGCCGGCCGGCCCCCGTCTGCTGCCGGGCTTCCATGCCGGCTATTTCCGCGACCCGGACGGCAACAAGCTCAACTTCTACTGCTTCGCGAAGTAGGGATTCAGCGCCATCGCTGGCCCCTGGACGTGATGAATTCGTCGCGGCTGCGGCCGGCGACGCAGGGGTTGTGCTCGCGTTCCTCGGCGATGGTCGAGACGGTTCGGCCGTGCGTCTCGTGGCCGGGGAACAGCAGGGTGTCGCCCGGCAGGAGCAGCAGGCGTGTGATGCTGTCGAACAACTGCCCTGCGTCCCCGTCTGGAAGGTCGGTGCGCCCGCAGCCACGGATCAGCAACGCATCGCCAGTGAACACGCGATCGCGCCACAGGTAGGACAGGCACCCGGGCGTGTGGCCCGGCGTGCCGAGCACGTGGATGACCTCGGTGCCGAAGCTGAGGGAATCGCCGTGACTGAGGCGGACATCGGTGGCGACCGGCGCTGGCTCGCTTGCGGCGAGCCGCGCGCCCGTGCGCGACTTGAGGCGCTCAAGCGCCGGCCGCTCGCCCTCGTGCACGTGAGTGCACAGCAGGTAATCGAGCTTGAGATCGAGTTCGTCGGCCAGCGCGAGCAACGGCAGGGCGATGCCTTCCGGCACCGGGTCCACGGCGACCGCCGTGCCGCCGTCCCGGTCCGCGAGCAGGTAACTGTAGGCCCGGTGGGGCGCGTCGTAGAGCTGCCGGAAGATCGTCACGACGTCGCCCGGTCCGGTCCAGCACGGTTCTGCCACGAGGTCCCCATGCGAGTCCTGCTGCACGTGTCGTGCCAGCGCAAGGCGCGGCCCAGGAAGCCGGCCCGTGGCGCCGGTCTGCCGCGCATCGGCCCTGCGGCCGACGAATCTGCGGCGAGCGCCTGCCAGTAATGGCAGAATCGGGCGCCCCGATCTGGCAGGCGCTGGCAGTGGTTTTCCACGATGAGTCGTACTGGCCACGACGTGCTTCCGGAACTCGTCTCGTTCATCGAAAGCCTGGACGAGCCTCGGATCCTCATGGACCTCGACTACCGGATCCTCGCCGCCAACAAGGCCTACCGCGACGCGTACGCGCCGAACGAGTCGGTGGTGGGACGCCGGTGCCACGAGGTCTCGCACCACTTCGCGCAACCCTGCGACGAGGCCGGTGAGTCCTGTCCGCGCCGGACGGCGCTCGCGTCGCAACGCACGGAGCGCGTCCTGCACATCCACCACACGCCGCGCGGCGACGAGCACGTGCAGGTGGAACTGAATCCGGTGCAGGACGGGTCGGGCGAGGTGAAGTATTTCGTCGAGCGCATGCAGTCGCTGCCCACGGCCCGTGCCGCGGCGTCGTCCGAAGGCCTCACGGGCCGGGCGCCGCGCTTCCGCCAGATGCTGCAGCTCGTGGGGCGCGTGGCTGCGACCGAGACCTCGGTGCTGCTCCTCGGCGAGACGGGGACCGGGAAGGAGATGGTGGCGCGGCTCCTGCACGAGGGCAGCCGCCGCGCTGGCGCCCCCTTCGTCGCCGTGGACTGCTCTGGCCTCACTGAGACACTGTTCGAGAGCGAGATGTTCGGTCACGAGAAGGGTGCCTTCACGGGCGCCACCGCTCGCAAGCTCGGGCTCGTGGAAGCCGCCAGCGGGGGAACGCTGTTCCTCGACGAGGTGGGCGACATTCCGCTTGCTCAGCAGGTGAAGCTGCTGCGCCTCATCGAGAGCAGCACGTACCGGCGGGTCGGTGGCGTCACGCCCCTGCATGCGGACTTCCGCCTCGTCGCGGCGACGCACCGCGACCTGAGGAAGATGGTGCTCGACGGCACCTTCCGCAGCGACCTCTACTACCGCATCAGCGCCTACCCGGTGCAGGTGCCCACCCTGCGCGAGCGGCCCGAGGACATCCTGCTGCTCGCCGACTCGCTGCTTTCACGGCTGCGGCCCGGCCGGCGCTATCGCATCGAGGAGGCCGCGCGCCGCGCGCTGGTCGCCTACCGCTACCCGGGCAACGTTCGCGAGCTGCGCAACATCGTCGAGCGCGCGAGCCTGCTCTCGGACGGCGACCGGATCGAACTCAGGCACCTGCCGCCGGAAGTGGTCGCGCAGGCGACCCCGGACGGGGTGCCCGACGCGACGCCGGGCGGCGCGCCTGCGGGCAGCACCCTGCAGAATGCCGAGCGTGACGCGCTGGCGCACGCCCTGTCACGGCACACCGGCAGTCGCCGCGAGCTCGCGCTCGCGCTCGGCCTCAGCGAGCGCACGCTGTATCGCAAGTTGCGCAACTTCGGCCTGGCCAAGCCCCGCGGGAGCGCCGGCGGCGGGTGACCCCGCTGCCGCCCGTCCGAGGCGATAAGATACCGACCGCCCAACCTGGAGTTGTCACGGATGCCGAGCATCGTTCCCGAAGGCGCGAGCCGCGGCTGGATCATTCCCATCGGCGGCGCCGAGAACAAGGAAAACGACCGCCACATCCTCGAGCGCTTCGTGCGCTGTGCGGGCGGTCGAGACGCCGACATCGTGGTGATTCCCACCGCGAGCCGGCTCCACGAGACCGGTCCGCGCTACGAGAAGCTGTTCCGCGATATCGGCGCCGCGCGCGTCGACGTGATGGACTTCGACACGCGTCGCGACTGCCAGGAGCCGGGCCGGCTGCAGCGGCTCGAGCAGGCGACCGGCATCTTCTTCACCGGCGGCAACCAGCTCCGGCTCACGACGCTGCTCGGCGGCACGCCGGTCGCGAAGCTCGTCCGCACTCGTAACGCGGGCGGCGTGACGGTGGGCGGCACCAGCGCCGGCGCCAGCATCCTGAGCGAGCACATGATCGCCTTCGGCGACGAGGGGTCCTCCGTGATCTCGGGCAGCGTGCGCCTCGCGCCGGGCCTCGGGCTCACCAACCGCTTCATCATCGACCAGCACTTCCGCCAGCGCGACCGCCTCGGGCGGCTGCTCACTGCACTCGCCTACAACCCGTTCGCGGTCGGCATCGGTCTCGACGAGGACACCGCTGCCTTCATCGGCCCGGACGAGACCGTGGAGGTGGAGGGCAGCGGCGGCGTCACGATCGTCGACGCCTCCGACGTCAGCTACTCGTCCATGGACAGCGTCGTCGAGGGCCAGCCGGTCTGCATGCTGGGCCTGCGGCTGCACGTGCTGGTCGCGGGCGCGACATTCAACCTGCACACGCGGGTGGCCTCCGCCGGCTCGCTGCTCCAGCCGAAGGAATAGTCCGGCATGCGCATCCTCGACCGTTCCGTCTACGTCGGCCCGTCGCTTTACGCGCATTTCCCGGTGATCCGCCTCGAGCTGGACCTGGGCGCACTCGAGGCCTGGCCAACCGGAAGGCTGGGCGCCGAGTACGTCGATGCACTCGCCGAGGCGCTGCCCGGCCTCGCCGAGCACGGCTGCTCGTATGGCGAGCCCGGCGGTTTCTTCCGGCGCATGCGCGAGGACGAAGGCACCTGGCTCGGCCACGTGCTCGAGCACGTGGCGATCGAGCTGCAGAACGTCGCGGGCGAGAACGTCACCTTCGGCAAGACGCGCGGCGCCGGCCGACCCGGCGTGTACACGGTGGTGTACGAATACGCGCAGCGCGACGAGGGCATCGCGGCGGGCGAGCTCGGCCTGCGGTTGCTCGGCTCGCTGCTGCCGGAGGCGATCCGCCCGGCGGACAGCGTGCCCGAGGGCTGGACGTGGCCCGAGGCCCGCGACGAGTTCATCCGCTTCGCGCAGCGCCGCGCGCTCGGGCCCTCGACGGCCTCGCTGGTGAAGGCCGCGCAGGAGCGCGGCATCCCGTGGCTGCGGCTCAACGACCAGTCGCTGGTGCAGCTCGGCCACGGTCGCTACCAGCAGCGCATCCAGGCCACGGTGACCGGCCGCACGCCGCACATCGCCGTCGAGCTCGCGAGCGACAAGGAGGAGACCAACAAGATCCTCGCCACGCTCGGCCTGCCCGTGCCGCGCCAGGAACTCGTGCAGAGCGAGGGCCAGGCCGTGCGCGCAGCGCGGCGCATCGGCTTCCCGGTCGTGACCAAACCCTACAACGGCAATCACGGACGCGGCATCTCGATCCGCCTCACCACCGACGAGGAGGTTGCCCAGGGTTTCCTGGCCGCGCGCGAGCACTCGCGCTCGGTCATCGTCGAGACCTTCCTCGAAGGCGACGACCACCGGCTGCTGGTGGTGAACGGCGAGCTCGTGGCCGCCACGCGCCGCACGCCCGGGCACGTCGTGGGCGACGGCGTGCACACGGTCGCGGATCTGGTGGAGATCGTGAACCAGGATCCCCGCCGCGGCGTCGGCCACGAGAAGGTGCTGACGCGGCTCGAGCTCGACGCGCAGGCGGCCAAGATGCTCGCGCGCGCAGGTCTGTCCGCCGAATCCGTGCCCGGCGAGGGGCAGGCGGTATTCCTGCGCTCCACCGCCAACCTCTCCACCGGCGGCACCGCCACGGACGTCACCGACGTCATCCACCCCGACAATCGCGAGATGGCCGAGCGCGCGGTGCGGGCGATTGGCCTCGACGTCGGCGGCGTGGATTTCCTCTCGACGGACATCACCCAGAGCTACCGCAAGATCGGCGGCGGCATCTGCGAGGTCAACGCGGCGCCCGGTTTCCGCATGCACGTGGCGCCGAGCGACGGTGCGCCGCGGGACGTGGCCGGGCCGGTCATCGACATGCTGTTCCCGGCCGGCGCACCGTCGCGCGTGCCGATCGCCGCGGTCACCGGCACCAACGGCAAGACCACGACCGCGCGCATGCTGGCCCACATCACCAAGATGGCGGGCTACACGCCGGGCCTCACGACCACCGACGGCGTGTACATCGACGGTCACCGCACCGTGCAGGGCGACATGACGGGCCCGGTCTCGGCACGCATGGTGCTGGCGGACCCCCAGATCGACATCGCGGTGCTCGAGACGGCGCGCGGTGGCCTGCTCCGGGCGGGCATGGGCGTGAGCGAGGTCAACGTCGGCGCGGTGCTGAACGTGCAGGCGGACCACCTCGGGCTCAAGGGCATCGACACGCTCGAGCAGCTCGCCGAGGTGAAGCGCATCGTCGTCGAGGTCGCCACCGACTGCGCGGTGCTGAACGCCGACGACCCGCTGGTGCTGCGCATGTCCGGGTACACCGAGGCGAAGAACGTCTGCTACGTGACGATGAACCCGCAGCACGCGCTGGTGCGCGAGCACGTCCGCGCCGGCGGTCGTGCCTGCGCGCTCGAGGCGGGCGTGAACGGCCAGATGATCACGCTGTACGAGAAGGGCCGGCACATCCCGCTGGTGTGGACGCACCTGATCCCGGCCACCCTCGAGGGACGCGCGCTGCACAATGTGCAGAACGCGATGTTCGCCGCCGCGATGGCCTTCTCGCTCGATATCAAGCTCGACGCGATCCGCCAGGGTCTTCGGACCTTCGGCTCGTCATTCTTCCAGGCGCCCGGGCGCATGAACGTTTACGACGAGCACCCCTTCAAGGTGCTGTTCGACTACGGTCACAACGCGCACGCCGTCGGCGTGATGGCCGATCTCGCGCAGCGGCTCGACGTGACGGGCCGGCGCATCGTCGTGCTTGCGGGACCCGGGGACCGGCGCGACGAGGACCTCGTCGCCATCGCGCACGCGGTCGCGGGGCGCTTCGACCACTACGTCTGCCGCCGCGACGACAGCCTGCGCGACCGCGCGCCCGACGAGGTGCCGCGCCTGCAGGCAGCGGCGCTGCGCGCCAGCGGCGTGCCGGAGGAGGCGATCTCGATCATCCCTGACGAGCAGGAGGCGATCGACGCCGCACTGCGCATGGGTCAGCCGGGCGACCTGCTGCTCGTCTTCGCCGACGCGCTGGTGCGCTCCTGGAAGCAGATCACGAAGTTCAAGCCGGACGGCGCTACCGCAGCGGAGCCGTCCGCGGAGGTCGTGTCGCTCTCGGATGAAGGTTCGCTCGCCGCCCCCGCGGCTCGCACGCGAATGGGTGCGGGTGAACGACGGGCGGGCGACCGACCGGCCGACGCCGCAGCGAATGCAGCCGCGATCGCCCCGGTCGGCGAACCCGCCCTCAACCTCGAGGGCCTGATCCGCGACGAGCGCGGCATCCGCGTCGCGCCGGAGACGGAAGACTGAGCGCGCCGAGTCCACTGCCGTTCGACGACTCGCGGCGCCTTACCGGACCCAACCTGTTCTTCGCTTCGCCGGGCGCGGTGCTCGAGGTCGTCGGAGTCGAGGCCGACGCAGCGCTCGTCGCCGACTGGACCGCGCGCGTCGGGCGGGCACGGGCCCGACTCGGCTGGACCATCGACCCGGGGATCGCGGCGCGTCCGCACGGCGACGGCTGCTCGCTCGCGCTCGCCGCGCCCTTCGACCAGCTCTTCACCGCGACCGAGGTCAACGAATGGGCGCTGTGCTCGGCGCTGCACGCGCGTGATCCGGCGCGCTGGCCGGGACTGGGCGAGGCGCTCGCGGCGGCCGCGCTCGAGGAATCCCACGGGCCCGCCGACGCGGGTCCGCCCGAGATCGACGAGGCGCCGGCGCTCGAGCGGCTAGCGCGACTGGCTGAAGCCGAACGCCGGTTGCCGTTGCGTGAGCTGACCGAGGCCGCGCACACCCGCGACCTGCCTTGGCTGCTCGACGACGACGAACTATCGATGGGCACCGGCGCGGGCAGCCGTCGCTACGCGCTCGAGGCATTGGCGGCGGTGGCCGACGTGCCCTGGACAGAGTTGCATGGCATTCCCACCGCGCTGGTCACCGGCTCCAACGGCAAGACCACGACCGTGCGGCTGATCGCGGCGTGCAACCGCGCGCAGGGTCGCCGGCCCGGCTATAGCTGCACCGACGGACTGTTCGTGGACGACGTGTGGACCGAGCGCGGCGACTACTCGGGGCCAGTCGGCGCCCGCACCGTGTTGCGCGACCGGCGCGTCGAAGCGGCCGTGCTCGAGACGGCGCGCGGCGGCATCCTGCGCCGCGGCCTCGCCGTGGCGCGCGCGGACGTGGCGGTGGTCACCAACGTGAGCGCCGATCACTTCGGCGAGTACGGCATCCACGATCTCGACGCGCTTGCCGACGTGAAGCTCACCGTGGGCGCGGTCGTGGGGAGCGGGGGACTGCTGGTGCTGAACGCCGACGACGCCACGCTGCGCGCCAAGGCGACGGGCCTCTCGCGACGCTACGGTCGCGACCTGCCGCTCGGCTGGTTCGCGCAGGACGCGGATGCCGTTCTCCTGGTGCAGCACCGCGAGGCAGGCGGTGCGACCTGCGGTGTCCGCTCCGGCCGGCTGGTGCTCGCGCGCGATGGCGTCGAACACGACCTCGGTCCGATGGCCGGCATGCCGATCGCGATGGGGGGGCGCGCCGCCTACAACGTCGCCAACCTGGCGGCCGCGGCACTTGCGGCGGCTGCCATGGGGGTCGCGCCCGAAACGCTCGCGTGGGTGTTCGCGAGCTTCGGCACGGACGTGCAGGACAATCCCGGCCGACTGATGCGCTTCGAGATCGGCGGCGTTCAAGTGATCGTGGACTACGCCCACAACCCCGAGGGGCTCAGAGGCCTGCTCGAGGTCGCCGAGGGCCTGCGTGCGGGACGCGGGCGCCTCGGCCTGTTGCTGGGTCACGCCGGCAATCGCGAGGACGCCGACATCGAGCGCCTGGCTGCAACGGCCGCCGAGTTCCGGCCGGCGCTGGTCGTCGTGAAGGAGCTCGAGGGCTTCCTGCGCGGACGCGAGCCAGGCGAGGTGCCGCGCATCCTTCGCGACGTATTGCTCCGGGCCGGGCTGCCCGCCGAAGCGTTGCCTCAGCGGTCCACCGAGGAGGAGGCTGCGCGCTGTGCGCTCGAGTGGGCACTCCCGGGCGACGTGCTCTTGCTGCCCGTGCATGGGCTCGCGGCGCGGGAAGTGGTGCTGGCGATGATCGGGCGACTTGCCGCACGGCCGTCCGGCGAGGAGGAATCATGAGCATTCGATCGGTGTGGAGAGTCCTGGCCGCGATCGCTGCAATCGGGGCCCTGGCGTGGTGGATGTCCGCGCAGGGACCCGGTGAGGCGACCTCAACGCCGGCGCCCGACAGCGCGAGTGACGCTCGCGAATCCAGTCCGGAGCCGTCGGTCCCGTCGGTTGAGCACCGCCCGACGGTTGCGACGGATACGGACGCGCCGGTCCCGGACGAAACGTCGCCCGAGGCGCAGTCACCTATTGGCCCGATGCGGCTCGAGGAGGATCTGGCGGACTCGCCGAGTGGCGGAGCCGTGCGCGAGCCGGAAGCCACCTCCACCGTGCCGTCCAGCTCCGTGCCGCGATTGCGCCTGCCGGAGACCCGACCGCCGCCCGACGACGGCCGCCCGCTGCGTGGGCCCGAATCGACGCTTCCCGGGCTGCCCCCGGCGGCCGACCCGACACTGTTGCCGAGCCGGCCGCCCGAGGATCAGGGTGCGACGTCGACGAGGTAGCCGGTCACTCCGAAGCGATTGGCGGCGCTGTTGCTGATGCTTGTCGTGTTGCCGAGTTCGAGC
>Ga0316601_100000570_pt1 | contig 16304 bp, 13 predicted proteins | sample OWC_soil_day5_no_FD_207663 | JGI IMG/M metagenome (GOLD analysis project Ga0316601, IMG submission 207663) | Wetland soil microbial communities from Old Woman Creek delta, Ohio, United States - OWC_soil_day5_noCT | ecosystem: Environmental > Terrestrial > Soil > Wetlands | place: USA: Ohio... | reverse complement strand
TAATACATGGTTTTGGAGATAGATATAATTATATAAAGGAGATACAGCTATGAGAATTTTAAGCTTAGATTCTGCCACAGAAGTAGCTACCTGTGCTATTTTGGAAGATAACAACTTATTAGGAGAGACAATATTAAATTACAAAAAACAGCACTCAGTAATTCTTATGCCTATGATAGATTCATTATTGAAAAACTTAAATCTTTCTATAAAGGACCTTGATGGCTTTGTAGTTTCAAAGGGACCAGGTTCTTTTACAGGACTTAGAATTGGTATGGCTACAATAAAGGGATTAAGCCAAGGAACTAATAAACCCTTTGTCAGTGTATCAACACTGGATGCTCTTGCTTACAATATGTGCTATACAAGCGGTATAATTTGTCCTGTATTAGATGCTTTGAGAGGCAATGTGTATACAGCTTTATACTCTTTTACAGACTCAAAGCTTAAATTAATAAGTGATTATATGGTTATTTCAGTAGAGGAATTAGTGTCCCTTCTTGAAAAACAAAATGAGCCTGTATGCTTTATAGGAGATGGCATACAAAAGAACAAAGATTTGTTAAGTTCTTTAGATAACGTAAGCTTTGCCCCTGGTCATTTGAATATAGTTCGTGCTTCTTCCCTAGGAGAGTTAGGTCATGAATTATTATCTAATGGAATAGAAGAAAGCTTACACAATTCAGGTCCTGTTTATTTAAGAAAGTCTCAAGCAGAAAGAGAATTAGATAAGAAAATGGAGATTAATAACCATGAGTAATGTTGAAATTGTTCCTTTAGAAGAGGCCTATATAGACGATATCGTCAATATAAGCGTTTTAAGCTTCCCCATAGCTTGGACTAGAGAAGCCTTTGAAAATGAACTTAGCAATAAGTTTGCTAGGTATATAGTTGCAAAAAAAAATGATAATATCGTAGGCTATGGCGGCATGTGGGTTATACTGGACGAAGCCCATGTAACCAACATTGCCATTCATCCTGAATATCGTGGAATAGGTGCTGGAAACTTAATAGTTGAAACACTTTTCCAGATATGCAGATTAGAAAAAGTCGCCTCTATAACCTTAGAGGTAAGACGTTCTAACGAAATAGCACAAAACCTTTATAAAAAGTATGGCTTTGTAGAAGAAGGCGTTAGGAAAAATTACTATGAGGACAATAGAGAAGATGCAGTTATAATGTGGAAGAGAGATATATAAACACATTAGGTAAGTAGTTTCCAAATAATTTTTTTAAATTTCAATAAAAAGAAGGCATACAAAAACCTTGTATACCTTCTTTTTTTATTATTATTTATTACTTTATCAATGTGTTATGCCTTTTTATTATGAAGAATTGGTGACACTCTCTTGTATATAAGTAAAGTTACCGTAGAAACTATTGCTGCCTTTAATAGATTAAAAGGCATGATAGCCCAAATAATAAAAGTGTTTAAATCCTTAATATTAGAATTAACCTTTGTTCCCATTCCAACTACAGCACTTATAGGCCAACCAAGTACACTTTCATATAATGGTAAGAACACAAAATAGTTCAATATGCTTGCACCTATTGTCATCACAATACTTCCAATAACTAAGGAGATTAAAGCATTTTTCTTAGTTTTATTTCTATTGTATAAAACTCCAGAAGTGAATACTAGTATAGCTCCTACAAGGAAGTTAGCTAGTTCGCCTACCCCCATTGTATTATTCTTAAATACAAAATGCAAAAGATTTTTTAAGAGTTCTACTATAACTCCAGCCACAGGTCCAAGAGCGAAAGCCCCAATAAGTGCTGGTAAATCACTTATATCTAACTTTAAAAAGTCTGGAAATATTGGCAGTGGAACTTCCCAAAACATTAGTAAAAACGCACATGCTCCTAATAATGAAATTTTGATAAGTTTGTTTAGTCTTTGATCTTTCATTTATATACCCCCTAATAAATTTATATCTTACAGGGTATTCGTACAATCAAAAAAGCCCCGACAAAAATGTCAGGGCACAATTTTAACCATACTCTACCTTCTTTCATCCAGACTATACTGTCGGCTTCGGAGTTACACCGAATCTGCCTTACGGCTCGCGGGCTATACCGCCGGTGGGGATTTACGCCCCGCCCTGAAGATACTAAATATTTAATTACAATTTTATTATATACAATTTCTTGAAGAACTACAATAGCATTTTTAACTTTCTTTCTTCATACTTAATGCTATTCTCTTTCTCTTCTCATCTACTTCAATAACTCTAACCTCTACTATGTCTCCAACCTTAACTACATCAAGTGGATGCTTTACAAATCTATCTGCCATCTGGCTCTTATGAACTAATCCATCCTGATGTACTCCAATGTCTACAAAAGCACCAAAGTCTGATACATTTCTTACAGTTCCCATTAGCATCATACCAGGCTTAAGTTGAGTTATATCCACTACTCCTGTTTTAAATATTGGCTTTGGCAGCTCTTCTCTTGGGTCTCTACCCGGCTTTTTAATTTCCTTAATGATATCCTTAAGTGTTGGCACACCTACTTCTATCTTTTTAGAAACCTCACCAAGTCCAATTGCCGCTATTCTCTCATCAATATCACCTAATTTAGCCTTTTTTAAATCTTCAATAGTATATCCAAGTAACTCTAAAAGCCTTTTCGCTCCATCATATGATTCAGGATGGACTGATGTATTATCTAAAGGCTCCTTGCTTTCCATAACTCTTAAGAAACCTGCACACTGCTCATAGGCTTTATCTCCTAATCTCTTAACCTTAAGCAGTTCTTTTCTTGAGCTAAACTTACCCTTTTCTTCCCTATAGGCAACTATATTTTGTGCTATTGTAGCATTTATGCCTGATATATAAGACAATAAAGATGGTGTAGCAATATTTAGGTCTACCCCTACACTATTTACACAATCCTCAACAATTCCTTTAAGAGATTCATCTAGCTTTTTAGGTGTTACATCATGCTGATACTGTCCTACTCCAATAGATTTTGGATCTATTTTAACAAGCTCAGCTAGTGGATCCTGAAGTCTTCTGCCAATAGAAATTGCTCCTCTTATTGAAACATTGATATCTGGATACTCCTTTGATGCAAGCTCTGAAGCGGAATAAACAGAAGCCCCTGCCTCGGAAACAACAACATAGTATAACTCTTTTCCAGTTTCCTCTTTAACCTCTTGAATTAGTCTTGCAAGTATCTCTTCTGATTCCCTGCTAGCAGTACCGTTACCTAAGGAAACAACCTCAACGCCATGTTTGTAAACAAGCCCTTTTAGAACTTTAATAGAACCCTCTATTTGATTTTGAGCAGCTGCAGTACAATAAACTGTAGTATGCTCTAAAAACTTACCTGTATCATCTAATATAGCAACCTTACATCCTGTTCTAAATCCTGGGTCAAAACCTAAAACAACTTTACCCTTAATCGGTGACTGCATTAAAAGTGCTTTTAAATTCGCTTTGAAGATATCTATAGCACCTAGCTCTCCTATTTCTGTAAGCTCCGCTCTTGCTTCTCTTTCAATTGATGGATATATCAATCTCTTTAAGGAATCCTTTATACTATCCTCAATATATTTATCTGTTTCGCTATTTCCCTTTAAGCATTTCCCTCTCAAGAATTGAATTATTTTATCATTATCTGCTGTAATTTTAACGGATAATATTTTTTCCTTTTCTCCTCTATTTATAGCCAATATTCTATGTGGAGGAATATTTCTTACAGCCTCTTTGTAATCATAATACATCTCAAAAGGAGTTGACTCTTCGCTACTTCCTTTAGTTTCTATTAAGCCCTCTCTTTGTACAAAACTTCGAATCCATTTTCTATATTCTGCTTCATCAGATATCATTTCACTTATTATATCCATGGCACCTTGCAAAGCTTCCTCTATGTTTTTTACAGCCTTTTCTTCATTAATAAAATCCGCTGCATATTCTGTTATGTTTCCTTTGAACTCTCCATTAAATATTGTTTCAGCTAAAGGCTTCAATCCCTTCTCCTCTGCAATTATGGCTCTTGTTCTTTTTTTAGGCTTATAAGGCCTATAAATATCCTCTATCTCTGTTAAGGTTTCACATTTAGCTATGCTGTTTTTTAACTCCTCTGTCAATTTCCCCTGCTCTTCAATTAGTCTTGTTACGTCTGATTTTCTCTCTTCTAAATTCCTTAAATATGTAAGCCTTTCAGAAAAATTTCTAAGTATTACATCATCGAGGCCCCCAGTTCTCTCTTTTCTATATCTAGCAATAAAAGGCACTGTATTCCCTTCATCTAATAACTCTATTACATCTTGAACCTGCTTCATTGAAATATTAAGTTCTTTAACTAATCTATCCTCTATTCTATGCATATTGCTACCTCCTATCGTTTCTTTCCATTTTATTGCAAAAACTAATTATATTTTACTATATACAATTTTATATATCAAATTAATATTATAAATTAGTTATAACATATTTTTCAACCTCATAATAATATATGGAAGCAAATATTTAAGGGAGTAGACAATGATAAAAAAAGTAAACACCTTCTTTTTTGTACTAGCCTTAATAACCTTTACCCTTAGTTCCTACATTATGATTACCATTCACACATTTAATCATACTGCAGTTAAAAATAATATTAAATACCTGTCTTCTGATTATTTTAAAGGAAGACTGCCAGGAACAATTGAAAACACAGAAGTATCCTATTATATAAAAGAACAAATGGCAGCTAATAATATTAAACCACTAGAAGGGAGCTACTTTCAAAGCTTCAAGGTTAAATATCCAAGTAAAATCAGCGGTTCACCTTACTTAAAAGTAGTAGATAAAAAAGGAAACTTAATCAAAGAATTTACTTACGGTAAAGAATATGTAGAAGATATGGTTAACTTCAAAAACAATAAGATGTTTTTTAGCAAAAGCAATAAGCTCTATATGGATAATGAAAGTCTACATATAAATCAAAATGGTAACTATTTTGTATTTTACACTCCCGCTAAAGGCAGCATTAGCTTTAGGAGTTCCTTTACCTATGACTCCCCCTGCTCAATGGGCATAATAGTCACAAAGGAAACACTAGCCACTCTAGAGGATTATATTACAAAAAACTATAATATAGAATGTTTTATACCTTATGAAGTTAAGGAAGCTACTGTAAATAATGTAGTTGGGGTAATAAAGGGCAAAAATGCCTCTGCTCCTCCATTAATAATATCTGCCCATTTCGATCATGTAGGTACAAGTTTTAATGATACAGTGTATAATGGAGCTCTTGACAATGCCTCGGGAATCTCCTTCCTGCTTGAACTAAGTAAATATCTAAATTCCTTAAAAAAACCTGATAGAGATATAATAGTGGTAGGTTTTAATGCAGAAGAATTCGGGTTATTAGGTTCTAAATACTTTGTAGAACAATATAAAAATATATTGACGGGAAGCAAAGTATACAATTTTGATATGATAGGAAGTAATAATTCAGTTCCTCTTTGCATCATGGTATCAGAAAAAGACTCAAATAAGTCCACCTTTGTAAGATCCATTGATTCTACATGTACAAAGCAAAAAATTAAGTATGACTATATGTACGAAGATGCCAGTGACCATACTTATTTTAGGAAAGAAAATATAGATGCTATGACCTTCACAGATAAAGACATGACTAGAATTCATACCCCAAATGATAAAGCTGAATTTATAAGTACAGCCAGCATAGATAGATGTTTTAATGTTGTCTCAAAAGAAATCATGAAAAATGCTTATATTAACACACCATATTACCTTTATTACAAAGAAGCTTTTGTAGTAAGCAGTATAGTAATAGTACTATCAGTGGTGCTAAATATTGTTTTAGCACGGAGGAAAAAGCTCCAATTATCTACTTAGATATATTTTTCAATGGAATAAGAAAAACTCTAGCAGATTAATTTGCTAGAGTTTTAATTTTAATAAATTTACGTATTTTTAATGGTTGTCTAAAACCGCACATCTCTTATTTCTTTCTTCTCTCCTTAATTGCTTCAGCAAAAGCCTTATAAGCAAATACCGGAAGCACTCTTTGTCTTCGCCATCGGGATGGCTCATTAATTAATCTAAATAACCATTCTATATTTAATTTTTGCCATATCTCTGGAGCTCGCTTTACTTTGCCTGATATACCATCTAAACTTCCCCCAACGGTAATTGCAACTTTTGCTGGCAAGCTGCCTTTATTATTATATATCCATTTTTCAGCCCTTGGTGCACCTAGTGCTACTACTAAAATATCTGGTTTCTTATTTTCGATATCCTTTAGAATTGCTTCTTCCTCTCCACTATTAAAGTAGCCATGCTGCCTTCCCACAATCCTTACACTTGGATATTGTTTCAAAATATTTTCAGCTGCCTTCTTCGAGCTTTCTTCATCTGCACCTAAAAGATAAAAGGACCACTCTTTCTCATCGCCCTTCTTTAAAACCTCTAATAATAAATCATATCCTGTAACCCTCTCCTCCAGAGGAGCTCCCTTCCATTTAGAAGCTAAAACTATTCCAACTCCATCTGGAGTTATTAAATCACACTCATATATCACTTTCTTTAGCTCATTATCCTTTTCACATTGCAATACTATTTCTGGGTTTCCTGTTATAACATGAAAAACCCTTTCATTATTATTCTCAACTTGATGAGCTATTACTTCTATCGTTTCCTTCATATTTGCATTGGAAAATGGAACACCAAGTATTTTTATATTTTCTTTCATCCATAATCACTCCTCATACATAATTCATATAGTTTCTTTAAAACCTTATATATAAATTTTACCATTATTTCAAATAAAAATATATTATGACACTTTTAATCTCTCAAATAAAAGGACAAAAATAGCAGAATGAAATTCATTCTGCTATAATCTTAAAACTACTACGATGAGTGTTTTTTCTTTATTTCTGAATACATACCTTCTTTTAACATACCTTGTTTTGCTTCCATTTTTTCCTTTGTACTTTGTCCTGTATCAAATTTATCCTGCCTAAACAAAAAATATCCAAGCAGAAGAATTCCAGGTACAACTACTACAATAAAACCAAGAGTACTGTTGAATTGATTAATAAAAGCAAGTAAATAAAGAATTCCCTCAACTCCAGCAATTATGATAGCTATAACTAATATTGGTATTAAAACCTTTTTAAGCTTTAAGAGTACATTTTTCATATTTTTCACTCCTAATATTCTTATTGAAATACACTAAATGGTATATTTCACCTATATAACCAGTATATAACTTTATCTCAGAAGTAAAATATTTACTCAACCAAATATACAGTAATTAAGCTCAATTGTCGTTTATAACTATCAAAAGTCTTTATCCATATTTATCTATAAATCTATTCTTCCATTACTGCTCTGTTTTAAATATTCGTTGATAAATATATCAATGTCTCCATCCATAACTGCTTCTATATTCCCCATTTCAGCGCCAGTTCTATGGTCTTTTACCATTGTGTATGGTTGGAATACATAGGACCTGATTTGACTTCCCCAGCCCATATCCTTTAATTCTCCTGTTAAATCCTCTATTTTTTCTTTATGAGCTCTTTCCTTAAGCTCAATAAGCTTGGATTTTAACATTGTAAGCGCCTCTTCCTTATTAGAATGCTGACTTCTTTGATTTTGACACTGTACCACGATTCCAGTTGCAATATGTGTAATCCTTATAGCAGACTCTGTTTTATTTACATGCTGCCCTCCAGCGCCACCTGAACGAAAGGTATCAATCCTCATATCCTCTGGTCTTATATCTATATCTTGACTTTCAGTTAGCTCAGGTAATACTTCCACAGATGCAAAGGAAGTTTGCCTTTTACCAGCAGAGTTAAAGGGTGATATTCTTACTAGTCTGTGAATACCCTTTTCAGCCTTTAAGTATCCATAGGCAAATTCACCTATTACCTTTAAAGTAACACCTTTTATTCCTGCTTCATCTCCCGGTAAATAATCAAGAGTTTCAAGCTTATACCCTTTTTTATCACACCATCTAGTGTACAGTCTTAAAAGCATTTCAGTCCAATCTTGAGCATCAGTACCACCAACTCCTGAGTGAAGATTTAATATGGCATTATTTCTATCATAGTCACCAGAAAGCAATACTTCTATTCTAAATCTATCTAATTCTTTTGTAATACGTTCTATTTCAATTATTATTTCCTTATAGGAGTCTTCATCCTCTTCTTCCCCTGCTAGCTCTATAAATACTTCTACGTCTTCCAAAGCTGTTTCAAGGGCCATATACCTATCAACCTTATCTTTCAAATATTTAGCTTCTTGAGTTATCTCTTGAGCCTTTAAAACGTTATCCCAAAAACCTGGTTCTTGCATTTTGTTTTCTAATTCTTTTACTTTTTTATTCAAGCCCTCTACGTCAAAGAGAAACCCTTACTTCTGTTAAATCTTTCTTTAATCCACCTAATGTATTTACTGCTTCTTCAAATTGTAAAAGCATTATACCACCAACCTTTTTCTTTTTTATGAAAATCAATGCACAATGTACAATTATTACATCATACATTGTGCATAATTAATTTTTAAGCCATTCTTCCACAGCAGTTTTTGAACTTTTTACCTGAACCACATGGGCAAGCATCATTTCTTCCTGCTTTCTTTTCTTTCTTTACTGGCTCCTGTTTTAGAGAGTCATCATAGTTAGTTGAAGTTTCTTTAGCTACTCTTTCTCTCTCTGGAGCTCTCTCAATTTGCACATGGAATAGGTATTTAGCTGTATCAAGCTTAATATTGTAAATCATTTCTTCAAACATATCGCTTCCTTCAAATTGATATGCTTGAGCTGGATCCTGCTGCTTATATGCTCTTAAACCTATACCTTGTTTTAAATGATCCATATTATCTATATGATCCATCCACTTAGTGTCAACTACTCTTAATAATATAACTCTTTCGATTTCTCTTACTTGCTCTGAACCAAACTCTTCTTCTTTTCTGCTATATATTTCAGTTGCTATAGCAAGTAACTTTTCTTTTATTTCTTCCTTAGTTAAGGCTGACAATTCTTCTATAGTAACTGCATCCTTTGGAAGATATATTTCATGTAGGAAATTCACCAAGTTAGTTAAATCATCCTGTAAATTCTCTTGAATACCAGATATATGTGAATCCACTGAAGAAGTAATTACGCTACTTATCATCTCTTCAACTTGTTCTTTTAGATTTTCACCTTCAAGAACTTGGGTTCTTTGTCTATATATAATCTCTCTTTGTTGATTCATTACGTTATCATATTGTAGTAAGGATTTTCTTATATCAAAGTTATTTCCTTCTACTTTTTTCTGAGCATTTTCTATAGCTCCAGAAACCATTTTGCTCTCTATAGCTTCATCGTCTCCCATGCCCAGCTTTTCTACCAACCCTTGAAGTCTCTCTGAACCAAATATTCTCATTAAATCATCTTCTAAGGATACATAGAAAGTTGAAGCACCTGGGTCACCTTGACGACCGGAACGTCCTCTTAACTGATTATCAATACGTCTTGACTCATGTCTTTCAGTACCTATTATCTTTAATCCACCAAAGCCTACAACGCCTTCTCCAAGCTTAATGTCCGTACCACGACCAGCCATGTTAGTAGCTATTGTAACCATTCCTGGTTCACCAGCATGAGATATAATCTCTGCTTCTTTTTCATGATACTTAGCATTTAATACTTGATGAGGAATTCCCCTCTTTTTAAGCAATGCAGAGATTACTTCAGACTTTTCAATACTTACTGTACCTACAAGTACTGGCTGACCAGAATTGTGTGTTTCTATAATCTCTTCTACTATTGCATTATATTTTCCCATTTCTGTTTTATATACTAAATCAGGATTATCTTTTCTTATCATTGGCATATGTGTTGGAACAACAACAACATCTAGTCCGTAAATTTCTCTAAATTCATTTTCTTCTGTAAGTGCTGTACCAGTCATACCTGAAAGCTTCTTGTACATTCTGAAGTAATTTTGGAAGGTAATAGTTGCAAGAGTTTTAGATTCTTTTTCTACTTTAACCCCTTCTTTAGCCTCTATAGCTTGGTGAAGACCATCGCTATATCTTCTTCCTTCCATAAGTCTTCCTGTAAATTCATCTACTATTATAACCTCTTCATCTTTTACCATGTAATCCTTATCTATTCTCATTAAATAGTTAGCTTTTAGAGCTTGAACTACGTGATGTTGTACCTCCATATGGTCTGGGTCTGCATAGTTATCTAAATCAAAGTATTTTTCAGCCTTTGCTACTCCTTCATCAGTAAGTATAACTGAATGCGCCTTCTCATCTACTGTAAAATCTGCTTCTTTCTTTAATGTCTTTACAAAGTAATCTGCCACTTTGTAGAACTCAGTAGATTTTTCGCCCTCTCCAGATATTATAAGAGGTGTTCTAGCTTCGTCAATAAGTATTGAGTCAACTTCGTCTACAATAGAAAAGTTTAATGGACGTTGTACTCTTTCTTCTTTGTAAACAACCATGTTATCTCTTAAATAGTCAAACCCAAATTCATTATTTGTTCCATATGTAATATCACAAGCATAAGCCTCTTGTCTTTCTTCTTGAGATAAACCATGAACAATAACACCTACAGAAAGACCTAAGAATTCATGGATTTTTCCTTGCTCATCTCTATCTCTTTTTGCAAGGTAATCATTTACTGTAATTACATGCACACCTTTTCCAGTTAATCCGTTTAAGTAAGCTGCCAGTGTTGCAGTTAAAGTTTTACCTTCCCCTGTCTTCATTTCAGCGATTCTTCCTTGATGAAGAACAACCCCACCTATTAATTGCTCTCTAAAATGCTTCAAGCCTAATACTCTAAAAGAAGCTTCTCTAACTACAGCAAAAGCCTCGGGAAGAATATCATCTAAGGTTTCTCCATTTGCAATTTTTTCTTTGAACTCTATAGTTTTATTCTTTAATTCCTCATCACTTAATGCCTGCATTTTTGAATCAAGTTCATCAACTCTATCTACTAAAGGAAGTATTCTTTTTACTTCTCTCTCACTATAAGTCCCAAATACTTTGCTAAATATCCCCATATTACTTTCCTCACAATCTAATTAATAGTATTTTAATTTTGATTATACCATTTAATCCTATTTCCTTCAACTTTTATAAAAGAGTTATCAAATATTTTACAATGCTTATATAAATGTAGAATGTAAAATGTAGAATGTAAAATGATTGTTGAAATTCCTACGGAATTTCTTTAATTATATTTATTTTTAAAAATTCCTTTGGAGTTTTTCATTAATTTTAAATTTTTAATTTTAAATTTTACATTTAGTAACTCCTATGGAGTTTTTTCATTAATTTTAAATTTTACATTTTACATTAAAAAGAGGAGTAAGACTACTCCTCTACTTCTCTAAAATTCTGGTTCTATTAATCCATAATCTCCATCTTTTCTCTTATAAACTACATTTACCACTCCGTCATCTGCATTTTCATATACGAAGAAGTTGTGTCCTAACATTTCCATTTGAAGCACTGCTTCCTCAGCTGACATAGGCTTCATTGCAAATCTCTTTGTCTTTACTATAGCTGGTTCAGCTTGATTGTCGTTTTCTGAATATTCCGGGATAGCTTGGAATCTTAAAGATTCTCCATAAATTTTTCTTTCAATTTTAGTTTTTTGTTTTCTTATTTGACCTTCTAATTTATCAATTACCAAATCAATTGATGCGTACATATCCTCTGTTGCTTCTTCACCTCTTAGCATTGCTCCATTAAAAGGAATTGTTACTTCAATAATTTGTCTGTTTCTTTGTACGCTTAATGTAGCATGGGCTTCTACATCAGGGTTGAAATATTTATCTAGCTTTAATAGCTTTTTCTCCACCGCATTTTTTAAACCATGTGTCAAATCCATATTCTTCCCAGTTACTGTTATTCTCATACCTTCAGCCCCTCTCTCTACCCCTTAAGGGTAATTAAATTATGTAGCAATTTTGTAAATCACTAGCACTTTGTCTAAATTATATGCTTGTTACTTAAATTTGTTATTATTATTTTATAACTATTTTGCATAGATGACAAGCTTGATTTTGTCAATTTACAAAATATTATGTACATTTATCTGTTTCTTACTTAATATTGCTTATTATTTAGTTCTTTTTCTGCAAGTTACATTACTTGCATTTATTATATCTTACAAAATAATTATATGTACTTTTTTAAAATTTATGTACAAAAAAAAATTAAAGGCTCCTAATTCAGTTTTACAACTAAATTAAAAACCTTAATATTAAGTCATTTGACCTGGTCTTTGACCCCACACTCGCCTGCTGGAGCTTTCGCTACCCAGATTCAACCTCTCACTACTAACACTCTCGTACTTCTACGGCAGGACTTACCTCTAAGCCGCACCATGCTCATTAAAACTTTGTTTAACTTACGTGGATCGTTTCGCCTGCGACTGGCATCGACTTGCAACCACAAACATAACTTAATACACTACTTATTATATACTACTTTTCGCTCCAGTCAATATAGTAACTTCTTTTGCTCCCTTAGATAAAAGTTCACTTGCACAGTAAAACCCAGTAGCACCAGTGGTTATAACGTCATCCACTAATAAAATTTTTTTGTTTTTTATTTCTTTACTATTTACAGCTTTAAAGCGTCCAATTAAATTTTTCCACCGTAATAATCCATCTAATCCAATTTGATCCTTAGATTCCTTCAGCTTTATCAAGGTATTGCATACAGGAACTTTTGTACCATTTCCTATCAACTTGGCTAAATATTCGCTTTGATTGTACCCTCTTCTTTTGAATTCTTTAGCCCTCATTGGCACAAAAGAAATTAGATCAAAATCTATTTCTTGTTCCTTTATAACATCAATCATTAACGCTCCAAGAACCTCTCCACATCTAAAATCGCCCTTGTACTTAAGTCTAATTATTAATTCAGTAATAACATTTGTGTAGTAGGCTGCACTGTAGTATACCACACTCACTCCATCTCTATTAATTAAAAAGGATTCCCTGCAGCTTTTAATCTTATCTTTGCAACTTAAACAAAGTAGTTCCTCTTCCTCTAATAGCTTACTGCAGATTAAACATATATTTTCAGATGGATATATTACCTCTATAACACATTCATATAGATATCTTAAAATTTCAATAAACCTTTTTCCCATGCTTCTTTATTAAAGCTTCTAGTTATATTTTTAGCCTTTTCCATCTCCTCTGTTTCCTCTGAAGCTAATAATATAACCTCTCCTCTGTCAAAGCCTTCACCCTTACCTGCCTTTCCACAAAAGAATATTAATTTCTTGTAGTCAAAAACTTTATCGTCCGCAAAATATACCATTATATCAGTATTTTTATAATCAGCTTTTATTTCATCCCAATCATCAGTAACAATTATGGCCCTCTTCATTCTCATGAAACTTAAAGGAACCCTAGAACCATGATCCTCTCTTGTATGATGCAAGATATTCGGGCTTAACTGTCTCTTATAAATATTAAGATAATTAAATACCTTTTGAACCTTTTCCTCATTAGGTACATATATAATAACCTTTTTCTCTAAGTCCATAGACCATTTTAAATACTCGTAGATCATGTAGGGTATATCCTTATTCACATCTATTCTAGTAGTAATAACTCTAGGCTCTACAAAAGGCAAATTGTTTTCATATAAAGGTAAAACCATATCTCTTCCACTTTGAAAAATTCCCTGTATAGAGTAGGCAATCAACTTGCCATCATCAGTAACCCTTTTAAACATTATATCCATAATCTGAGGGTTACTGTATTTAGAAAGAGCTCTTATATCGTCATAAATAACTAAATCAAACATTTCACTTATCCCTAATGCATTTTGATGGTTTGATATAATTAGAGATGCCTTAGATTTCACTTCACTTTTTCTTATATACGTATAATTTCTATTAGAAGTATTTTTCTTAATATATTCTATAAGTTCAATATTCTCTTCTTTCTCATTAGTGATATATAGTACCCTCTTCCCCCTACTTATTACCTCCGTCATAGCGTTGTAAAAAATTACTGAGGTATTATAAGGGACAGTTATTACATTCAAAATAGATTCTTTTCCTAATACAAATTTTCTAATAAATTCACTATTCTTTTCTTTCTCTTCACTAAAATTCTCTGTTTTATTAGGAACCATATTCTAAATCTCTCCTAATTAATTTTAATAATTATTAATGGTATTAATTATTGATGTTATTAATTTCTTCGTTAAAAACATCGCTGTCTAATATATCTGTTATCCTCCATTTTAAAGAGGAATACCTGTCAAAACTTTTATTATTGTTTATCATATAATGTACTGCCTTTACTGAGCCAACTAAAACCACTAGTTGTTTAGCTCTTGTAATCCCGGTATAAAGTAAATTTCTATTCATTAGTAGAGGTGGACCCATAAAAGAAGGCATAATCACTACTGGAAATTCGCTTCCCTGACTTTTATGTATAGTTATAGCATATGCCAACTCTAGTTCATCTAAATACATATTGTCATATACAACTTTTCTTTCTTCTTCAAATATGACGTTTATTGTGTTATTTTCTTCGTCTATATCATCAATAAATCCCACATCACCATTGAAAACCCCTACCCCTTCATTTTCGCCACTTCCAGCAATTCTAAACCATTTCAAGCTATAATTGTTTTTTATCTGCATAACCTTATCTCCAACCCTGAAGATTTGATTTCTAAATTCTCTTTCTTTTTTGCTTTTATTCTTAGGATTTAAAACACCCTGTAGCTCTTTATTTAAGTTTTGAACTCCTAATACACCCTTTCTCATTGGGGTAAGAATTTGAATATGCTTCATTTTGTCCCAACTCTTGTTGAAATTTGGCAACCTCTTATCTATAAGTTCAATAGTAGTGGATAAAATTTCATTTTGCTTTTCATTATTAATAAAATAGAAATCCTTTCCTTTTTCATTTAATACAGGAAGTTCTCCCCTATTAATTTTATGGGCATTTACAACAATCATACTACTCTCTGCCTGCCTAAATATGTCCTTTAACCTAACAACCTTAACACATTTGCTTTCAATAACGTCTCTTAGTACGTTGCCAGGGCCAACAGAAGGCAATTGATCCACGTCTCCAACAATTATGACTCTAGTTCCAACACCAATGGCCTTAAGCAAACTATTCATAAGCATTATATCAATCATTGAAGCTTCATCTATTATAATTACATCACACTCTAAAGGTGATTCTTCTCCTCTAAAAAAGGCCATATTATCATCTTCACTAAACCCTAGTTCCAATAATCTATGAATGGTTTTAGCTTCTTTACCTGTAGCCTCTGACATTCTCTTTGCCGCTCTTCCCGTGGGTGCCGCCATAAAAACCCTCATAGAGACCTTTTCAAAAATCTCTGTTATGCAATTTATTATCGTCGTTTTACCTGTGCCTGGGCCTCCTGTTATAACTTCAATTCCATTTTCCACTGCACCTTTTATTGCTTCCTTTTGGGATGCAGCAAATTTTATATTATTACTCTTTTCAAATTCTTTAATTTCTTTATCTATATCAATATTCAACTTATTATATTCATTAAAAGTTAATGTAAGTATTTTTTTTGTTACACCTAGCTCGCAATAGTAAAAAGGAAGAGTAAATACACAGTTAACCCCTTCAATGGTTTCCACTTTGATTTTTTGTTCTAAAGTACTTATATACACATTTTCTTCCACAATACCTTCGTCTACCCCTAGTATCTCTTTACCTTCTGCACAAAGCTTATTTAATGGCATATATGTATTTCCTAAGGCACAAAATTCATTAATTATATATTTTATTCCGCTTTGAATTCTAAATGTAGAGTTCACTTCAACACCTAAGCTCCTTGCGATTTTGTCTGCCGTTTTAAACCCAATTCCTGCTATTTCATCGGTGAGGACATAAGGATTCTCTTTAACTACCTGTATGGAATTGGACCCGAATTTTTTATATATTTTTACACATTGATTAGGTGTTACACCGTAAGTCTGTAAGAATACCATTATATTCTTTACTTCCCTTTGCTTACTATAAGACTCATATATTACTTGAATCTTTTTTTCTCCTATTCCCTCTATTTCCTTTAATCTCTCTATATCATTATCTAAAATATCTAAAGTTTTCTCACCAAACTTTTCCACGATCTTCTTTGCAGTTACAGGACCAATCCCAGCAACAACTCCAGATGACAAGTATTTTTCTATACCTACAATGGAATTAGGCAATAGTTCCTCGCAGCTCTCAACTTTAAACTGCTTACCAAACTGAGGGTGAACTACCCATTGACCTGCTAGTTTTAAATTTTGTC
>Ga0316601_100000569_pt1 | contig 16324 bp, 13 predicted proteins | sample OWC_soil_day5_no_FD_207663 | JGI IMG/M metagenome (GOLD analysis project Ga0316601, IMG submission 207663) | Wetland soil microbial communities from Old Woman Creek delta, Ohio, United States - OWC_soil_day5_noCT | ecosystem: Environmental > Terrestrial > Soil > Wetlands | place: USA: Ohio... | reverse complement strand
CACGCGATCGCGAACATAAACGGGCGCCGCCGATGCCGCCGGAACGGCGGCGCCGGTGGCGAACGCGTTCACTGCGAGTCGGGCGATCGACGCTGCGCTGCCTCGCGCGTCGGGTTCACAGGGGCAATCCAACCCTGCCATGGCGTCGGGAAAGGCTCGCCATGCGCCGCCGGCAGCCAGATCCGGTCGATGACGTCGACACAAGGACGCCAGGTCTTCGCCTGCGGCCAAGGCGGGCGAACTGACTTCGATCGGCACGCCGTCCTTCATCGAGTACAGCGCCCAGTAGGCCTCTCGCATCCGCGCGTCGATCGCGGCGAAGATCGTCTGTGAACCCGGTGCGGCGGCGCTGGCCGCGAGCGCCAGCGCGGCCAGGTTGCCGATGGCAACCACCGGCTTGCCGGACGCGAAGGCCAGCCCCTGCGCGATGCCACAGGCGATTCGCAGGCCGGTGAACGCGCCCGGTCCGGCGCCAAAGGCGATCGCGTCGCATTGATCCAGCCCCAGACCGGAACCGCGCAGCAACGCATCGATCATCGGCAGCACGCGTTCGGAGTGGCGCTGGCCGACGGACTCGGCCTGTTCGACGACCCGATCGCCGACGGCGATCGCAACGGAGCAGAACTCCGTCGCCGTGTCGATGGCGAGCAGGGTATGCGGCAAGGCGATCGAGGCCGGGCGAAATGGCCGTCAGCGGGTGCACGGCATTGTAAGTATCTCCGGCAGGGCCGGCGGACACTCACTCCGGGCGACGGGCGCGTTCGGCTTCCAGACGCTCGCGACGAAGCCGGTGCGCTTCGCGGATCTGCTCGCGCATCTGCTGGCGCTCCTCCGGCGTCATCGTCATCCGTGACGTCGGATCCCCCGGATCCGGCCGACGTGCCGCCCAGGGGCCCTCAGCGCCGGGTTCACCGGGCGGCAACCGATCGCGCATCTCGCGGCGCTCCCGGGGCTCGAGGCTGCGCCACAGATCCGCTCTCTGCTCGGGGGTCAGCAGGCGCCAGAGCTGCTCGCGCTGCTCCGGCTTCAGAATCTGCCAGAGGTCCCGTCGCGGCGTCTCTCCATTCGGGCCGATGACCGGCGGTCGCGGCGGCGGCTGCGCCGCCGCGCTGGCGGCGAGCATCGACGCCAGCAACAGGGAGACGACTTGCTTCACGGAGATCGGGCCGACGGCTCGGGAAACAAAGGAGAAGATGCCCGATAGTGGCGACAACTTGGACGCGGTCGGCGGTAAATTCTGTAACAGTTTGCGAAGCGTTTCGGAAGGCGCCCGGACCGTCCGTAGCATCGCGATACAGGAAAGCCAATGGTCGCTGGCACGATAAGCCCATGAACGGAAAGCGCGCCCCCGGCGGGGCAAGGCACAGCGTGGAGAGGATCCGATGAGTCGCGACGGCCCATCGAAACTGATGGTGGTTGACGACGATCCGCGCATCCGCGAGCTGCTGCGCCGCTACCTCTCGGACAACGGATTCAGCGTCTCGACGGCAGAAAGCGGCACCGCGATGAACCGGCTGTGGCAACGAGAGCGGTTCGACTGTCTCATCCTGGACCTGATGCTCCCCGGCGAAGACGGGCTGTCGATCCTCCGTCGCCTGCGCGGCAGCAACGACTCGACGCCGGTGATCATGCTCACCGCCAAGGGTGAGGATGTGGATCGCATCGTCGGGTTGGAGATGGGCGCCGACGATTACCTGCCGAAGCCCTTCAACCCGCGCGAACTTCTGGCGCGCCTGCACGCGGTGCTGCGGCGGCGCGGGCCGGACGAAGCGCCCGGCGGTCCGGCACAGGAAGCGCAGACCGTCAGCTTCGGCGACTTCGTGCTTGACCTGGCGACGCGCCAGTTATCCCGCAACGGCGAACCGGTCTCGATCACGACCGGAGAATTTGCGGTCATGAAGGCGTTTGCCCGCCATCCGCGGGTGCCGCTGTCGCGTGAAAAGTTGATGGAGATGGCGCGCGGCCGAGAGTACGAAGCGTTCGACCGGTCGCTCGACGTGCAGATTTCCCGTCTGCGCAAGCTGATCGAAGCCGATCCGTCGAAACCGAAGTACATCCAGACCGTGTGGGGCCTTGGCTATGTCTTCATTCCGGACGGCCAGAACTGAGGCGCCCGGCGGCGCCGGACGCAACGGCCGGACGCCCGGGAACTCGGCCACAGTCGCCAGTCCGGACCGGTGAAGCTCCCCTTCGCCAGCAGCCTGTTCTGGCGGACGTTCCTGCTGATCCTGCTGCTGCTGGCTGTCAGCTCGGTCGCCTGGCTACAGAGCTTCCGCTTGTTCCAGCAGGAACCTCGGGCGCAGCAACTGGCCGAGCAGGTCATCTCGATTGTCAACATCACGCGCAGCGCGCTGCTCTACTCGGATCCCATCGTCCGCCTGGCGTTGCTCGCCGACCTCGCCGACAGCCAGGGCATCCGCATCCTGCCCCTGGAGCAGTCCGACAGCGTGCAGCCGTTCTCCGACAGTCCGGTCGCCCGCCGGGCCGGCGAGCGCATCGCCAACGCGCTCGGCCCGCGCACGCGACTCGCCTCCGAGGTCAACGGTGTCGCCGGCATCTGGGTGAGTTTCGCCATCGATGCCGACGAATACTGGGTCGTCATCGAACGCGACCCGCTGGCGCGAACCGTCGGCACCCAGTGGATCGGCTGGGCGGTGATCGCGGCGATCGCCTCCCTGCTGGCCGCCGTTGCGATCACCCGCGTCGTCAACCGGCCGCTGGCCCGCCTGTCCGAGGCGGCAATCGAGCTCGGTGCCGGGAGCACGCCGGAACCGCTGCCCGAGACCGGACCGCGCGAGATCGCCGCCGTCAACTCGAGCTTCAATCGCATGGTCGCCGACCTGGCGCAGATGGAGCGCGACCGAGCGGTGCTGCTCGCCGGCATCTCGCACGATCTGCGCACGCCGTTGACTCGCATGCGCCTCGAAGTGGAGCTCGGCGAGCTGCCCGAGGAAGCGCGGGCCAACATGGTGGACGATCTGGAGCTGATGGACAGGATCGTGGCGCAGTTCCTCGACTACGCACGTACCGATCCCACGCGGCCGAAGGCGAGAATCGACGTCGCCGAGCTGGTCGAACACGCCATCGAGGCGAGCCGGCTGCAGCGCGACGCGACCGTGCGCATCGAGAGGCAGATCGAGACCGGGGTGTACGTCCACGGACTGGCGGTCGAGCTGGCACGGGCACTGGCCAACCTGCTCACCAATGCCGACCGCTATGGCCGGGACCCCGAGACCGGGCAACTCGACCTCACCGTTCGGCTGCGCCGCTCGGCGCACGATGCGGTCATCGAGATCGCCGATCGTGGCCCGGGTGTGGAGGCCGACCGACGTGAGCAGCTGCTGCGCCCCTTCGTCCGTGGCGACAGCGCGCGCGCGGGCGTGACCGGCACCGGGCTCGGGTTGGCCATCGTTGCTCGAATCGCCCGCATGCACGGCGGCGGCTTCCAGTTGCTCGGCCACTCACCGCGTGGCCTTTGCGCCACGCTCAGTCTCCCGCTGTTCCATTGAGGCGTTGCGCCGTACCTTGCGCGCGCAGGATCCGGGCTGCCCGTCGGCGGCTACGGTTCACCGCCGCACCGCAGGCGCGGCGCGCAAGCGAGACTGCCGGTCCGCGGTGCGGGAGCGCGCCGTTCAGGCCACGGCATCGCTCGGCCGGACCAGCAGCGCGACGGCGTGAGCTGCAATTCCTTCGCCGCGCCCCGTGAAGCCAAGGTGCTCGGTCGTCTTCCCCTTGATGCCGACCGCATCCGAGGCCACACCCAGCACCGGCGCGATGCGCGAGCGCATCTGCTGCACGTAGGGCGCGATGCGCGGCCGCTGGGCGACCACGACCGCGTCGATGTTCGCCACGACCCAGCCCGCGGCGCTGACCTTGGCGGCCGCAAGGCTCAGCAACTCCAGGCTGTCGGCGTCCCGGTGCCGAAGGTCCGTGTCCGGAAACAGCTGCCCGATGTCGCCGAGGCCGGCGGCACCGAGAACCGCGTCGGTGATCGCGTGCAGCAGGACGTCGGCGTCGGAGTGCCCGAGCAGCCCCAGGGGCGAGTCGATCTCGACGCCACCGATCTTCAGCGCCCGCCCCGGCACGAGCGCATGGACGTCGTAGCCGACGCCGACACGGATCACTTGACCCGGCCCTGGGAACGCAGGATCGCCTCGGCGATCGTGAAGTCGCCGCGCGTCGTCACTTTGATGTTGGTCGGCGACGCCGCGACCAGCAGCGGCTTCAGGCCCATCCGCTCCATCGCCGCCGATTCGTCGGTGACCTCGTGGGTCTTGGCGTGCGTCTCGAGCGCGCGCTTCAGGGTGCCGACGCGGAACATCTGCGGCGTCATCGCCAGCCAGGTCTCGTCCCGGCGCAAGGTCTGCTCGACGCGGAAATCGACCCCTCGCTTCACGGTGTCGGTCACCTGCAGGGCGAGCAGGCCGCCGATGGGATCCGAGCCGACGCGATCGAGCAAGCGCACTAGATCCTGCCGTGTCAGGCACGGCCGGGCAGCATCGTGCACCAGCACCCAGTCGTTCTCGTTGGCGCCCGGCAGCACCCGGAGTCCGTTGCGCACGCTCTCCGCCCGAGACTCGCCGCCGACGGTCGCGACCGCGACGCGGCGGTCGAAGCCGATGCGCGCCCAGCGGCCGTCGCTCGGCGCGACGACGATCAGCACGCGCTCGATGCGCTGGTCGCCGAGCATCGCCTCGACCGCGTGCTCCAGCATCGTGCGGGCGCCGAGCAGCTGGTACTGCTTCGGCACGGCTCCACCAAAACGGGTGCCGCCTCCGGCGGCGGGAATCAGCGCGAAATACCTGGGAGCCTTGTTCACGTCCTGCCTGTGGTCTGATGGCGCCGGCCTGCTCGATGTTGCCGGGGTTGCGGCGAGGCTTCGTTCCTATAATAGCCAGCGCGCGGTGGTCGGAGCAGATTCCGTCCGCCGCGTTGTCCTTTCTGGCAGCGAATGAACGACATCATCGATCGACACCGAGTGGATACAACGCCCCGGATTGCCATCGATCTCGCCATCCCACCCGTGGCGGCTGGCGCGCGTGCTGCGCGGGCCCGCCCTCCGGGGTCGGGCGATGCGCTGCTGCTGGCACAGCTGGCTGCCGGCGGGCGCGGTCAAGCCCGGCTGACGGTCGTGGCCTGCGCCGACGCCCTCGATGCGCAACGCCTCGTCGAAGAGATCACCTACTTCGACTCCCGGCTGGCCGTGCGCCAGTTTCCCGACTGGGAAACGCTGCCCTACGACATCCTGTCGCCGCATCAGGATCTGGTCAGCGAGCGGCTGGCGGCGCTGCACGGGTTGCTCGCGCGCGACGCCCCGGGCGCGCTCGACGTCCTGGTCGTGCCGGCGACGACCGCCCTCGCCCGTCTGGCACCGCCGGGCTATGTCGGTGGACATACCTTCTTCTTCCGACAGGGTCAACGCCTCGCTGCGGACGCGCTGCGCGCTCGGTTGATCCAGGCTGGATACCAGCATGTCTCGCAGGTTGTGGCGCCGGGCGAGTTCTGCGTGCGCGGCGGCCTGATCGACCTCTTTCCCATGGGCGCGGTGCTGCCGTTCCGGCTGGATCTGAACGACGACGTCATCGAGACCATCCGAAGCTTCGACGCCGACAGCCAGCGCAGCCTCTACCCCGTACCCGAGGTTCGCCTGCTGCCGGGTCGCGAGTTCCCCCTCGACGAGTCCTCGCGGGTGGCGTTCCGCGGCCGCTGGCGCGAGGCGTTCGAGGGCGACCCCAGCCGTTGCGGCCTCTACCGCGACATCGGCCAGGGCATCGCCGGCGCCGGCATCGAGTACTACCTGCCGCTGTTCTTCGATCAGACGGCGACGCTGTTCGACTACCTGCCTCGCGATTCGCTGCTGGTGCTGCACGGGAGCGTCGAGGCGTCGGCACAGCGCTTCTGGACCGAGACCAGCGAGCGCTTCCGGTTTCTTTCGCGCGATACCCAGCGACCCTGCCTGCCGCCGCAGCGCCTGTTCCTGACGCCGGAGGAATTCTTCGTTGCCGCGAAGTCCTTCGCCCGCCTCGCGCTCGGCGACGGGGTCGACCCGCGCTTCGACCCGTTGCCGGCCCTGGCCGTGCAACGCAAGGCCGCCGACCCGCTGCAGCTGCTGCGCCAGTTCGTCGCCGCGTTCAGCGCCGACGGCGGTCGCGTCGCGCTCCTCGCGGACTCGGCCGGGAGGCGCGAGACGATCGCGCAGACGCTGCGCGAGTACGGCCTGCCGTTCGGCGACAGCACCGACTTCGCCGGCTTCGTCGCCGGCGACGCGACGCTCGCCCTCGGCGTGGCGCCGCTGCACGGCGGCTTCGTGCTGCCTCAGGCGAAGCTCGCGCTGATCACCGAAACCGAGCTGTACGAGATCAGCCCGCGGCGCAGCCGCGCCCGCCACCGCGAGCGAGCCTCGAACGTCGAGGCGATGATCCGCGACCTGGCGGAGCTGCGTGTCGGCGACCCGGTGGTGCACGTCGAGCACGGCATCGGCCGCTATCTCGGGTTGGAGTCGATGGACCTCGGCGAGGGCGCTGCCGAGTTCCTCCACCTGCAATATGCCAACGAGGCGAAGCTCTACGTCCCGGTAGCACAGCTGCACCTGATCTCGCGCTACAGCGGTGCCGATCCCGACGCCGCGCCACTGCACCATCTCGGCGGCGCCGACTGGGAAAAGGCGAAGTCGAGAGCGGCCAGGCAGGTGCGCGACACGGCGGCCGAATTGCTGAACCTCTACGCGGTGCGCGCCTCGCGCCGGGGACACGCCTTCGAGTTCAGCTCGCACGACTACGACGCGTTCGCCGAGGCCTTCGGCTTCGAAGAGACGCCCGATCAGCAAGCGGCGATCGAGGCGGTTCGCCGCGACATGTCGGCGGGGTTTCCGATGGACCGACTGGTCTGCGGCGACGTCGGCTTCGGCAAGACCGAAGTGGCGCTGCGCGCGGCGTTCATGGCCGTGGCCGGCGGCCGGCAGGTCGCCGTTCTGTGCCCGACGACCCTGCTCGCCGAGCAGCACATGCAGACCTTCCGCGACCGATTCGCGGACTGGCCGGTCCGCATCGAGGAGTTGTCGCGCTTCCGCTCGACGAAGGAGGTGAACGCGGCGATCACCGGCATCAACGAGGGTGCCATCGACATCGTCATCGGCACGCATAAGCTGCTGACGCCGGAGCTGCGCTTCGGGCGGCTGGGCCTGGTGATCATCGACGAGGAACATCGCTTCGGCGTGCGCCAGAAAGAGCGGCTGAAGGCACTGCGCGCCGAGGTCGACGTGCTGACGCTCACCGCCACGCCGATCCCGCGCACGATGGCGCTGTCGCTGGAAGGCATTCGCGACTTCTCGGTCATCGCCACGGCGCCGCAGCGCCGCCTCGCGATCAAGACCTTCGTCCGGCAGGAAAGCGCCAGCCTGATCCGCGAGGCCTGCCTGCGCGAGCTGCGGCGCGGCGGCCAGATCTACTTCCTGCACAACGAGGTCGAGACGATCGAGAACCGCCGCGCGCGGCTGGCTGAACTGGTGCCGGAGGCGCGCATCGAGATCGCCCACGGCCAGATGGGCGAGCGAGAGCTGGAGCGCGTCATGCGCGACTTCTACCAGCAGCGCTCTAACGTCCTCTTGTGCACGACCATCATCGAGACCGGCATCGACGTGCCGAGCGCCAACACGATCATCATCCACCGCGCCGACAAGTTCGGCCTGGCGCAGCTGCACCAGCTGCGCGGCCGCGTCGGCCGCTCGCACCACCAGGCCTACGCGTACCTGATGGTCCCCGACGAGGGCGGCATGACCAAGAACGCGGAGAAGCGGCTGGAGGCGATCCAGAACCTGGAGGAACTCGGCTCGGGCTTCTACCTGGCGATGCACGACCTCGAGATCCGTGGCGCCGGCGAGGTGCTCGGCGAGTCGCAGAGCGGCAACATGCAGGAAGTCGGCTTCGACCTGTACACGCAGATGCTCAACGCCGCCGTGCGCGCACTGCGCTCGGGGCGCGAGCCAGATCTGCTCGCGCCGCTGGCGGCGGTCACCGAGATCAACCTGCACGTGCCGGCGCTGCTGCCGGCCGACTACGTCAATGACGTCCACCACCGGCTGTCCCTGTACAAGAAGCTCGCCAGCTGCGACGACGACGACGCGCTCGTGGCCCTGCAGGAAGAGTTGGTCGATCGCTACGGCAAGCTGCCGGAGGCTGCCCGGGCGCTGGTTGAAACCCATCGTCTTCGCCTGGCCGCGGCAGGGCTGGGCATCAGAAAGATCGATGCTTCCAGCGATGTGATCGTGCTGAACTTCGCGGCCGACACGCCGATCGAACCGGCGCGCGTCATCGCGCTCGTGCAGCGCGACCGCGGCATGCGCCTGACCGGCCCCGATCGACTGCGCATCGAGGCCAGGACCGTCGATCTCGACGCGCGCGTTCAGCGCCTGCGCGCCGTCTTCAAGGCACTCGCCGCCTGACGGTCGCCAGTCAGGCCACCCGGACGCTGAACCACAGCCCGCTCGACGGAGGGCTCGCCGGGTTCGGCGACTGAACGTCAGGCGCCGCGCGCGGGCGCCGTCAGGCAACGCTTACGGTAACTGCGCCTTCGCCCGGCAGTCGATCGCATCGCCGGCGCTGCCGGCACGACAAAGGTAGACGACGCGCTGGGACGGGTCGTAGAACCACGCGAAGGAGACACCGTTGGACGACGAGGTTCCCATCGGCGCCGCCGTTGTCCGCGCATCGAAGCGGCTTTGCGCCAGCGCGTGCAGTCCGTAACCGCCCGCGGCGGCGGCGAGCAGGAGTGCGATCAGTCGGCTCATTTTCCTTCCTCCGTGATGGACGGCTGCAGCCCGGGCATGGGCATCGTGCCAGGCTGCGCGCTGGCGCAAGACGACGAGAAAAAACGCCCGCAATGCGGGCGTCGTGACGATCGGGGAGTTGGCGACTCGACGAACGATCGCGCCAGCGTGGGCTACATCCGCTCGAAAACGGCGGCGATGCCCTGCCCACCGCCGATGCACATGGTCACCAGCGCGTAGCGGCCGCCGGTACGCTGCAGCTCGTAAAGCGCCTTGGTCGTAATGATCGCTCCGGTGGCACCGATCGGGTGACCGAGCGAGATTCCGCTGCCGTTCGGGTTCACCTTCTTCGGATCGGCGCCGAGATCCTTGGTCACGGCGCAGGCCTGCGCGGCGAAGGCTTCATTGGCTTCGATGACGTCCATCTGGGCCACCGTCAGCCCCGTCTTCTTCATCACGTTGCCGGTCGCCGGCACCGGTCCAATGCCCATGTACTTCGGATCGACACCGGCGTGACCATAGCCGACGAGCCGGGCCAGCGGCTTGATGCCCCGCTTCTCGGCCACCTCGCGCGCCATCAGCACCACGGCCGCGGCGCCATCGTTGATGCCCGAGGCATTGCCCGCGGTGACCGTGCCGTTTTCCTTGACGAACACCGGCTTGAGCTTGGCCATGTCCTCCAGCGTCGCGCTCTCGCGGAAGTGCTCGTCGGTGTCGAACACCACGTCGCCCTTCCTGCCCTTCGAGACCACGGGCACGATCTGGCTCTTGAAGACCCCCGCCTTGGTGGCTGCCGCCGCGCGGCGATGGCTCTCGACCGCCAGTTCGTCCTGCATCTGGCGCGTGATGCCCCACTTGGCGGCGACGTTCTCCGCGGTCACGCCCATGTGAATGTTGTTGAATGGATCGTGCAGCGCGGCCACCATCATGTCGAGGATCTTGCCGTCGCCCATCCGCTGCCCCCAGCGCGCCGCCGGCAGCGCGTAGGGCGCGCGGGACATGCTTTCCGCGCCGGCACCGATGGCGACATCGCAGTCGCCGAGCATGATCGTCTGCGCGGCTGAGACGATCGCCTGCAGGCCGCTGCCGCAAAGCCGGTTCAGCGTCAGACAGGGCGTTTGCTCCTTCACCCCGCCTTCGAGCGCCGCCACGCGGCCGAGATACATGTCGCGCGGCTCGGTGTGGATCACGTTGCCGAACACGACGTGGCCGACGTCGGCGCCGTCGACGCTGGCGCGTGCCAGCGCCTCCTTGACGACGAGAGCACCCAGCTGGATCGGCGGCACGTCCTTCAGGCTACCGCCGAAGGTTCCGATGGCGGTACGAACGGCGCTGACAACGACGACTTCACGCATGACGGTCTCCTTGGCGGACGGGGCGAACGGGGCGACATTCTTGCATGGCGGCGCCCTCCCCGCTCGCCGACGCCGCTCCGGCGCGCGACGGCCGCCGACGGCTGCGGCGCGCCGAAACTTTCGTCCCGACCCCGCCGCGCTAGAAACGGGCCGTCAAGCCGAGCAGGCCGCCGTACTGCGTGAACACGTCGCCCTTGAGGACCGCAACGCAGCCGCCGGAACAGAGGAACCCGCCGGAACTGTTGACCAGCGTGAAGAAACCGCGGAACTCGGCCCGCAGCGCGACACGGTCGGTCAATGGCCAGTAGTAGCCGATGCCGACGTTGAGCGAAGGCTTGTATTCGTCGCCGTAGCCGGACGTGCCGGGACTGAACTGCGTGGCGCCGAGCCCGCCGACGACATACGGTCCCGCTCCGATGGGACGGTCGATGAACGCGGTGCCGCCGACGTGCAGATAGCGGACGGTCAGATCCAGGGACGGCGCTCCGCCTCCCGGAGACAGGGTCGTCGACTGCTGGCTGAACTGGAGTTGCAGTTCACGTGAGGCATCCAGATCCGTGCCGACCGCGAGCATGAAGCTGCCCGCATCCTTGATGTCGGCGCTGGCGTCGGTGTCGGCGTTGTCGATGCCGGTACTGCCGAAGTAGCCCCCGTAGAGGCTGACGGACACCGGCGCCGCGGGCGCTGCGGTGGCGACAAGCGCGAGGCAGGCTCCGGACGAGGCGAGCAGGCGGGTGAAAGTGTTCATGGCCAATGACGTCTCCATACGGTGTTGACGAGCGGCAGGCGGTCGACCCGCCGCAGCAGTGCCGCGAACGACGGGTGGTGCGAGTGCAGGTAGTCGCGCATCTGCCACCAGCGCGACACATTCGCCAGGTAGACGTCGCAGATCAGCGGCCGGTCGTCAAAGAGGAAGCCGCGCCGCTGCGGGAAGTGACTTGCGACGATATCCCAGCCGAGCCTCATGCGCGCGACGGCGGCGCGCTCGACGGCCGCCCGCGCCGCGGGCGATCGAGACGTGGTCCAGCGTTCGGGATAGTCGGCCACGCCCACCGCGCCGTAGATGGTCGAGGACACGAATTGCATCCAGCGCAGGCAGCCGGCCCGATCGGTGCAGCCCACCGTCGGCACCCAGGGGCTCGGATGCCGTTCGGCCAGGGTCCACAGAATGGCGACGCTCTCCGTCAGGATCTCGCCACCCGGGGTCACGAGGGTCGGCAGCTGCCCCAGCGGGTTCTTCGACTTCAGCTCGTCGAAATACGGGCCTCGCGGGTCGCTCCACGGCGTGGCGTCCTTCAGCTCGACGTCGAGCCCCAGCGCCGCGAGCATCACCTCGACACTGGCCGCGCCGGACCGCGGCGCCGTGTAGAGCACGTACTTCGCCGTCATGCGGGAGTTCCGCGCAGGTCGTGTGCCGTCGCCGACGTGATCCTCACGTCCACGAAGTCCCCCGCCGCCAGCGTCCGCTTGCCTGCGCGGATACGCACCAACCCGTCGATCTCGGGGGCATCGCCGGCGGTTCGTCCGACGGCCCCGTTCGGCCCCACTTCATCGACGATGACCCGCTGCACGCTGCCGATCTTGCGTCGCAGGCGGCGCGCGGAGATTCCGGCCTGGACCTGCATCAATCGCGCGCGCCGCTCCTCGCGCACGTCGTCGGGAAGGGCGCCGGGCAACTCGTTGGCCGTGGCGCCGGCCACGGGCGAGTAGGCGAAACACCCGACGCGGTCCAACTCCGCGTCGTGCAGGAACTGCAGCAGATGCTCGAACTCGGCCTCGGTCTCTCCGGGAAAGCCGGCGATGAAGGTCGAGCGGATCGTAAGGTCGGGGCAGATCGAACGCCAGGCGCGGATGCGTTCGAGGTTGCGTTCGCCACCGGCCGGCCGCTTCATCGCCCTGAGGATGCGCGGATGCGAGTGCTGCAGCGGCACGTCGAGGTACGGCAGCACCTTGCCTTCGGCCATCAGCGGAATGACCTCGTCGACGTGCGGATAGGGATAGACGTAGTGCAAGCGCACCCACACGCCGAGCCGGCCGAGTTCCTGCGCCAGCGACGTCATGCGGGTCTTTACCGCGCGGCCGCCGACGAAATCGAGCTTGTACCGGACGTCGACGCCGTATGCGCTCGTGTCCTGCGAGATGACGAGGATCTCCCGGACGCCCTGCTGGACGAGGTTTTCGGCCTCGCGCATGACGGCGCCGATCGGCCGGCTGACCAGATCGCCGCGCATGGAGGGAATGATGCAGAAGCTGCAGCGATGGTTGCAGCCCTCCGCGATCTTGAGGTAGGCGTAGTGCCGCGGCGTCAGCTTGATTCCGGCCGGCGGCACGAGGTCGGTGAACGGATCGTGGGGCTTCGGCAGGTGGCGGTGCACGTGTTCCAGCACCGCGTCGGTCGCCTGCGGGCCGGTGACCGCCAGCACCTTCGGATGCACGCGGGCGACCAGGTTGCCGTCGCCATCGTCGCGCGCGCCGAGGCAGCCGGTGACGATCACCCGGCCGTTCTCTTCGATCGCCTCGCCGATCGCATCGAGGGATTCCTGCACCGCGGCGTCGATGAAGCCGCAGGTGTTGACGACCACCAGGTCCGCGCCGCGATAGCTGCCGGAGAGCGCGTAGCCCTCGGCACGCAACTGCGTGATGATGCGCTCGGAGTCGACCAGCGCCTTGGGGCAGCCGAGGGAGACGAAACCGATGGTCGGATTGCGCATGAGCCGCGATGCCTGCGACCGTCCGGTTTTCGGGATGCCGTGGAGAGAGGGATCGCGGCGCGAAGGCGACCCCGGCCGCTACGCCGCGGGCGGCACGACCGCGGCGCCTTCGGCGCCGGATCCGGCGGTCACTTCTTGTCGGCCGGAAACTGGAAGCCGGTGAACATGGAACGCGCCTGCTTGCTCATGTTCTCCTGCATCTGCATGAAGAGGTCTTTCGACTGTTCGATGTAGCTCGACATCATCGACTGCAGCATCGGCGCCTGCAGGTTGACGAATTGCGTCCACATCTCCGGACCGACCTTGTTGCTGTCGTAAAAAGCCCGGCTCTGCTCCTGCAGCTTGTTCTGGATGTCGACGAACGCCTGGACATTCTTCTCCAGATACGAACCCATCATGCCCTGCATGGCATTGCCGTAGCTGCGGATGATCTGCGACAGCACCGGCGGCGTGAACATCGGCTGGCCCTCCTGCTCCTCCTCGAGGATGATCTGCATCAGGATCTGCCGCGTCAGGTCTTCGCTGGTCTTGGCGTCGACGACCTTGAACTCCTCCTGATCGAGCACGAGCTGCTTGACGTCCGATAACGTGATGTAGCTGCTCGTCTGCGTGTCGTACAGACGACGGTTCGGATACTTCTTGATCAGGCGTACGGCAGCCATGTGCTTGTCTCCCTTGTAGGCCGGCGCGTGCTGCGGCGCGACACGCCATGCCGCACCGTCGTGCTGGTGCAGCAAATTGTAGCCAATACGAGGGATCCTGCGACTGCAGAGATGGCACGGCCCACGACCTGCCGCGGGTCGTTCGGATCGTCGAGCGGGGGCGTGGTTGCGCCCCCGACCCGATCACCCCATGTGCAGGCCACCGTTGCAGCTGAAGTCGGCGCCGGTCGTGAAACCGGCATCCTCGCCGGCGAGCCAGACCACGATCGAGCCGATCTCGTCCGGCGTGCCGAGCCGCTTGACCGGGATCGTCTCGACGATCTTCTCGAGGATCGCCGGCTTGATGGCCCTGACCATCTCCGTGCCGATGTAACCCGGGCTGATGGTGTTGACGGTCACCCCCTTGCTCGCCATTTCCTGAGCCAGTGCCATGGTGAATCCATGCATGCCCGCCTTGGCCGCGGAGTAGTTGGTCTGTCCCGCCTGACCCTTTTCGCCGTTGACCGACGATATCTGGATGATCCGGCCCCAACCCCGCTCGACCATGTCGGGTACGACCTGCTTGGTCGCGTTGAACAGCGAGTTCAGGTTGGTGTCGATCACCGCGTCCCAGTCCTCGCGGGTCATCTTTAGGAACAGGCGGTCCCGGGTGATGCCGGCGTTATTTACCAGGACGTCGATCGGCCCATGCTCCGCCTTGGTCTTGGCGAAGGCATCGACTGTCGACTGCCAGTCGGCCACGTTGCCGACCGACGCGTAGAACGTGTAGCCGAGTTCCTTCTGTTCGCCGAGCCACTTGTCGTAGTCACGGGTTGGCCCGCAACCGGCGATCACCTTGAATCCGGCCTTGTGAAGGCGCTGGCAGATTGCCGTGCCGATGCCGCCCATGCCGCCCGTGACGTATGCGAGTCTTGCCATTGTTGTCTCCTGTTGGTCTGCCCAGTTACGTAAGTCTTGTCTTGCCATCTCGGCGCGGGTGGCGATTGCGGCGCCACGACGGCCACATCCTCCGGCCTGGCGGTCGCCTTCATGCTGCCCGCATGAACGCCACCGCCGAATTTCAGCCGGTCAAGCCTTCTCCTTGACGTAGCGGCCGGGCGCGGGCTCGATCGGCCGGAATCCTGCGCTGCCATAGGCTTTCGGCGGTGCCTTCTCGCCGCCGCCAAACTGCCCAAGCCACTCACTCCAGTCGACCCACCAGCTGCCCGGCCTTTCCTGCGCATCATGCAGCCAGACATCGGCCGTTGCCGGCAGCGACCTGTCGCCCGCCACCCAGTAGCTGCGCCGGTTCTTCGACGGCGGATTGATCGAACCGGCGATATGGCCGCTGGCGCCCAAGACGAAACGCGTGCCGTGCTTCCTGTCGCCCGGAATCAGCCGCGCCGATGCGTAGCCGGCTTTCCACGGAACGATGTGATCGTCGATGGCCGAGAAAACGTAAGTCGGCACCCTGATGCGTCCCAGGTCGATTGCTTGTCCGCAGCACTTCAGCGCACCGGGCATGCGCAGCTTGTTCTCCAGATACAGGTTGCGCAGGTACCACGTGTACATCGGCCCGGGCAGATTCGTACCGTCGCCGTTCCAGTAGAGCAGATCGAACGCCGGCGGGGTCTTGCCTTCGAGGTAGTTGCTGACCACATAGTTCCACACCAGATCGTTCGGCCGCAAGCTGGAGAACGTATTGGCCAGTTCCCTGCCCGGCATCAGGCCGCCCTTGCCGAGCTGCCTCTCGCGCCGGCGCACGTGCGCCTCGTCGATGAAGACCTCGAGGACACCGGCATCCTCGAAGTCGAGCAGCGCGGTCATCAGGGTCAGGCTCGACACCGGGTCCTCGCCGCGGGCGTACATGACGGCCAGCGCGGAGGCCAGGATCGTTCCGCCGACGCAGAATCCGAGCGCGTTGATCTGTCTGGCGCCGGTGATCCGCTGCACGACGCGTATCGCCTCGATCGGCCCGTGCTCCAGGTAGTCGTCCCAGGTCAGGTGCGCTTCCGGCTCTTGCGGATTCTTCCATGACATCAGGAAGACCGTGTTGCCCTGCTCGATGGCATAACGGACCATCGAGTTGTCCGGTTGCAGATCGAGGATGTAGAACTTGTTGATCGCGGGTGGCACGAAGAGGAATGGTCGCGCGCGGACCTTGCGCGTCAGCGGCTTGTACTGGATCAGCTGGAACAGCCGGTTCTCGTAGACCACCATGCCTTCGCTGGTGGCCACGTTGCGGCCGATCTCGAAGGCCGACTCGTCGCTCTGCGAAATCTTGCCCAGGTGCAGGTCCTGCAGCAAATTGGCCATGCCGGCCTTCAGGCTCTCGCCGCCGCTTTCGATCAGGGTCTTCTGCGCCTTGGGGTTGAGCGCCAGGTAGTTCGACGGCGACGCGGCATCGACGAATTGAGACACGGCGAACTTGACCCGCCGCTTCGTCCTGCGATCCGTATCGACGGTATCGGCCAGACGGTTCATGAAGTCGGCGTTCAACAGGTACGCCCGCGCATAGAACGACGCCACCGGGTTGGCCTGCCACGCCGGGTCGGCGAAACGGTTGTCCTTGATCGGCTCCGCGGCCCTTTCCGGGTGTTCGAGGAACTCCCGCCACAGGCCGGCAAGCTGCTCGACGTAGTGCTGCTGCAGCTGCGTCACGCGCCGAGTGTCGACCTTGAACTCCAGCCTCGGCTCGGCCGGCGGAGCCGCATGCAGCGACTCGGTCATTTCCGTCCAGGCCGTCGTCCAGGCGTTGGCAGCGGTCGATGACATCGACGCGGTGCGCGCGCCATCGGCGACCCCCGCCTTTGGTTTCGTCGCCGGACCCGTAGGCGACGAGGTCGCGGGGTT
>Ga0316601_100000565_pt1 | contig 16347 bp, 7 predicted proteins | sample OWC_soil_day5_no_FD_207663 | JGI IMG/M metagenome (GOLD analysis project Ga0316601, IMG submission 207663) | Wetland soil microbial communities from Old Woman Creek delta, Ohio, United States - OWC_soil_day5_noCT | ecosystem: Environmental > Terrestrial > Soil > Wetlands | place: USA: Ohio... | reverse complement strand
GATTCGTCCCCCCCGGATGGTAAACGTGGTGCTCATGGTGTTCACACCGGGAAGAAGCTTCGGCTGCACTGTGATTCCGTCAAGGTCGGGCCTGAATCCCATCATGTGATGAATCATAAACAGGACGATCTCAGCCCAGGCCCATCCCACGACACACACGGGTGGCGCGGGCGGCGTGATGCTGGGCCCGTACCGCTCGAACCATGCACCCGAGTGCCCGCCATGAATCTCTGCCACCCACTTCAGCGCACGCCAGACACGGTCATAGTCACCGGCTTCCAGCGCTGCGCGCGCAACCATCAGCGTGGCAATCGGCCATGGACCGGGTGGATCGGGTTCGCTGTCCGTGTTGTAGCGCGCATACCCTCCGAATTCCCACCGCTGATTCCAGAGGCGGTCCATGTACGCAATGGTCTGCTTCGCAGTCCCGCCGCGCGGATCGACGTAGCCGTAGATGATAGGGTATAGTGTTCCGGAATCAGGATCTGCCTCAGGCTTTTCCAGCGTGGCAATGGGCGATCCGGGAGGCATCGCTGCACGGTTGGCCGGAACAAAATGCTGTTGCCAGCGCCCATCCCGCGTCCGGCGTTTGATCAAATGACCTTCTTCGATAAACCTGTAAACCGGATGGTCGAGCATCACCTGTTTAAGATTCGCGGCTGCCTTTTCCCACCGTGATGCGGTGCTGTTGTCTCCGAGAAGCCGGGCCACGGCGGCGCCTTTTTCAAGTCCGTATGCCACCCAGAACTGATAGACCAGCTCGTACCCGTCTGCCACACCGAACCGGTCGTCCCGTTCCCAGAACTCCCGTTTGTTGCGGAGCAGCGTGCTCTTGGAATCCTTGAAGACTTCCAGGAGCGGGAAATCTCCGGCTAGCACGATCTTGTCCCAGTACTTCCGGATCAGCGCAAGATCGCCCGTCCAGCAGAGATAGAGCCAGGCTGCATAGAGTATCTGTCCGTTCTGATCGAGCTCGGTGTAATCATACCCCGACCACCGGCTGGATTCAATCGCGCAGCCGTCAGGGCCGATTGCTTTCGACAGGATCTTCAGAAGAACGGTGCGGGCTTCATCATGAAGCCCGGCGAGCGCCATCCCCTGCATCATCATGACGTCATCGCGCACCCACTCCATATTGTACATCCAGTATCCGCTGTCGCGTTTCCCGCTGCGCGCCAGTTGCGCTTTGAGCCCGGAACGGGCCACCTGATAGAGGCGGTCCAGCGTCTCATCGCCGGTCTGGAGAACAGGCTTCGATTTCCAGTACTCCACGGTCGACTGCCAGATCCTGTTCATATCGCGGGCCGCCAGTGGCGGCGTCCCTGGCCGTATGGTGTAGACGAACCGGACGACAGCCTCTTCTCCCGGGCCGAGCGGCTGCGTTGTCACACGCAGATCGTACCTTCCCACCGTCTCCACCTTGCCATCCACGCAGCGAAGCGTGACTTCAGTGTACCCGCGCCCTGCGATCGTACTCGTCTTGGGATCCGGACCAATCTCATCGAAGATCGCGTAGTTCGGCGTGAGAGCAAGCGACAGCTGCAGGTCAGCTTTTGCATTTCCCTGGTTCTTCACGTGCACCTGACGGATGAGATAGCCGCCGCGGTCGGGCACAAAGAGATCCTCTGTGACGAGTAACTCGCCGGCCTTCCAGACAAGCTCGACCACAGGCACGTTTTCCTTCAACGTCCATCCGAGCCGGTCCAGTGTCTGCGGAGTTGCCGTGTACCCTTTTCCACCCGTCGACACGCCCAGCATTGTCCGTTCGAACCCCCGCTCGGGATGGAAGAGATATGTGCTCCATTTCCGTGAGAACCGCTCTGCATCGATGAGCGTCAATCCGAGAAACGTGGGAGGCAGCGGCTCGGAGCGGTCCGGTGAATGCTGGACGACGGCGTGGATGTCACCGTTGCCCAGGAAGTAGTACTCCATACCCTTCCGGTACGTGATGAAATCCTGATGGAGGCGCTGCGTGAATTTCTCCGGTGCGGTCGGCTGCAGGGGTTCCGCCGGCTCCGCACGAAGGACGGTGAACGCACCGAGCCCTCCGGTTGCGGGTAGAAGAAGCGTTACAGCGGGTGTTTTCAGGAAATGTCGGCGCTTCATGGACTCCTCCTTCAAACGTACTGGATGATGATCTCTGCGCGCCCGCGGATCCGGCACGCTGCATCGGCATAGGGACTCTGTTCCACCATCGTTGTCACGGCGCGAACCCGGCGGCCCTGACATGTCACGCGCTGCACATGCGTCCCGGCAGGAAGCAGAACGTGCAGGTTTGCTGTCGTGTGGCCGCCGACTTCGAGCGTGATGGTCTGCGCTGCAGGGTCGTGCCGGAAGTCATAGCAGAGAGAGGCACCTGACGCCCCGTAGACGCATGTTACCTGAACTTCCTTCTGGCCTGCGGCAATCCACCGCGGGGCGAGCCGGACGCTGTTGAACGCCTTCTGCTCATCGACGATACCGACCAGACCTTCGATCAGGGCATACAACATCGCAGACGCACCCCAACCGTCGGTCGGGTAGGCCTCCGGACTCGTGCTGGTTTCCTTGGTCGCATGGTCACCCGTGGGGAAATACCAGAGGTAGGTCTCGTTGTTGCTGGTGAGCTCTTCATACCGCAGCAGCTGCCCGACACCAAAGGCTTCGAAGCCATGCTCGAACGCAGCGCGAGCGAGTTCGCCTCCGACGAGCGGCATGATGCCGCCGTTGCAGTAGGCGCCTTTCACGATCTTGTCATCGCCATAGATCCCGTCGGGAAAAGGAGGATCGATGCTGAACCAGGGGGCGAAGGCGCCCGCGGTCTCCGCCCGGTGCCGATACTCATCAATAATGGAGACTGCCATGGCATGTGTCGCAAGCCCCCGGTTGATGTCCATGGGGTTGCTCAGACTCAGCTGTGCGGACTCATCCACGCCGTCGATCGTGACGGGAACCAGATGGACATGGTGCGTGTAGAAGCGCCCGTTGAAGCTCACCTTGTTCGCACGGGTTCTGAATGCTGCGGCGAACCGGCGCCAGTATGCTGCGCGCTGACGCAGACGCAGGTGATCATACATCGTCGCCATCTGGAGGAATGCCTGGTAGTACCCCGAGCTGTCACCATGCATGATCCCCCAGAACGTATCTTCGGTGATCTGAAAATTCAGCCAGTCATGTTTGCCCGCTGTGTAATCGAAGTCCCACGTGTCGATCGTGTACGCGCGTTTGACCAGCTTCCGTTTCGCATCCCAGCGCCATGGATCTGTCAGGACATAGGCAAGGGCCTTCTCGCAATGGGGAAGCATCCGCTTCATCCAGGCATCATTGCCTGTGGCCTGCCATGCCAGGAAGACACCGTTGCAGAACCGGTACTCGACGTCCGCCTCGACCGGGACGCGCACATGCTTCGCCCAGTTTTCCCGTTCGCTGGGGAGCTTGTCCGGCACCGTCGTGACGTAGTCGAACAGCCACCCCTTCCGTGTCTGGGTCTCAGCAAAGTATTCGACCATGCTGGTCATATCCTCTTCCCAGTACCGGGCCCCGCGCATCATATCCGTATGGTCACGAAGCCAGAGGCTTGGACCGTCCGGAGAGTGGTACCCCCGGACCCGGCTTCCCATGACGGTGATTTCCGAGACGTCCTGGGACATGAAGGCCCTGATGCGCGGGAGTAGCGCGTTCAGCCGCTTGTCACCGCAGCAGAGATGCGTTTCAGCCGCGGGTCTCCTGTTTCTGTTCATTGGTCGTCCCTTCGACTGACAACGGGGAAGAGCGGCCCGTGGAATTCTTCACCCTCTCGCAGATGCCCCCTGTCTCCGACGATATGCTCGAGCGGCATATAGTGTGTGCCGGCCGGCATGAAGATGGTGACCATAGCGCGGCGTGGGTGGTCCGTTGTGTTCGGACCCGCATAGTGAAAGGTCAACCCGTTGTGAAACGTACAGCTTCCCGCCTTCATTTCCGCGATGTGCGGCCTGGCAGACTCGCGCCCACCCAGGGGAAGCATTTGCAGGAGGTCTGCATCCCCCGCGTTGCCGAGGTCCACCGGATTCAACGGCCCGAGCTTGTGGGACCCCGGGATGAACCACATGCACCCGTTTTCGACGGTGACATCGTCCAGAGCCATCCAGCAGGAGAGCGCACCGTTCTCTTGCATCGGCCAGTAGACCTTGTCCTGATGCCATGCGGTAGCTTTGCTGTCTTTGGGATACTTGATCAGGGCCTGGTCGTGCCAGAGTCGCACATGGGACGAGCGAGTGAGCCGGCGGGCAATCTCTCCGATGCGCGGGCTGAGCACATACTCCTCAAACGCTGCATAGCGTTCCCATACATTAACCATCTGCAGGAAGACTTTCGTGTATCCTTCATCCCCCCTCGGCCCCCAGTTTTCTTGGAGCCTTTTGCGGTCTTCGATTGCCACATCCAGCGCCCTGCGCAGTGCAGCGACTTCCTCCGCGTTGAGCACGTCCGGAAGCTGGACAAACCCGTTCTCTTCGTAGAAACGAACCTGCTCGTCTATCACAGCATAGCATCCGCCGTACACTTGTCCTGCCATGGCCATCCTCCCTTGTCGTTCATCTGCACTCTACGCATCTTGATCACCACCGCCAATCACCAATTCCTGATCCCTGAATCCGGTCTTGACCTCCCTCTCCCTTCACTCCGTCTGTTTTCTCCACATATAGTCATTGTCGACTCTCGGCTCATCATTCGTGTGCCGTTCCATCAGCGCAATCTTCTGTTCCAGCAGATCTCCGAAGTTGTCGCCATAGATATGTAGTGTTTCGCCGCACACCGAAACCGGGAACAGATCGCGTTGCGACCGCTTCCAGAGCGCAAGCAGATCTCTGGCGTTGTCCAGCTCGTTTTCCACCATCGCTTTGCAGAGATGCCGGCAGCGCTCCCGTTCGCCTGGTGTGGCGGTCTCTGTGTATCCGTGCACCGCTTCAGTCCATGCCATCGTATTGCGCATGGTTCTCAGAAAGGCCCGTGTCGCCAGCAGCCGGTCATGGAGATCATCGAACACCGGTGCGGCCTGATGGCCCGCGGGCAGCGTGCGCTGCACCTCCGCCAGAATCCGGAGTGCATTCTCCAGCGGAGGGAGCACGCTGTTGTCAATCCGGATCTTCCGTTCTGCCGCCCCTGCAACGGTCTGGTATCTCCAGAGCATGTCTGCGTTCAGGTCTATCCGCGCAGGATTATTGAACGTTGCGAGCAGGAACCGTTCGTAGTAGGCTCGGTCCTTCCCGGCAATCGCATCGATATCCGGAACGAACGGGCGGACCCACAGGCGGAACCAGGGGAACGCAAAGGTGCTCATCGGGATGTCACCCGGAAACGCCCGTATCGCCTCGTCCGAGAGCATCCACGCTTCGACAAGCCGGGGCGCATATCCTGCACCCGCCCATCGCGTCGCTGCGTCAAGCAGAATCTCCTGCAGAGAAACGTTTAAATCGGCCTGGAGTGCCCGGACGACTTCGCCGTTGCAGTCGTAGGGAGCCAGTGACCACGGTGTGCTTCCACACAACATCGCCCTTGTTCCCGCCTGCGCAGCGGACCTCACGCGATCGTAGACCAGGCCGGGATATGGCAGTCCGTTGATGATGACGCTGTTGGCATCGATCTTGCCGTGCACCATCGCGCCCGTCGCTGCGAGTGCCTGCGCTTCTCCCGCAGTCCCGTGTTCCTCGAATGAACCAAACGCTCCGGCGTCGAGCCCGTTGCCAAGCCCTGGAATGATATAGGGACGCTCGACGAAGAATGGTGCGAGGTCGCACACGACCCTGAAGGCAGGGTTGACGCGCTGTCCCTCGTCCCGCAGAAGGCCGTAGTAGGTGAGGACATTCCGTGCTGCGGCGCGGGCGATTTCATCATGATCCTTCCACTCACGGAGCAGATACGGTCCGCCATTCCTGCCGGCATACAGAGAAGAAACGAACTCAAAACCAGACCCGCTGTCATTTGTCCAGATGTGTATGAACCCCAGATCCGGCACTTCCCGGAGTATTGCATGCAGAAGGGACCGGTAGTGGTTCTGGACGATCGGATGAGCCATTGCGAGCGTATACCGGGGACGGAAGGTTTCGCGGGGATGATCCACGCGGGCGCCCCGCAGGTAGCCATTCCTGTTCCAGAATTCTTCCGGCATGGACCGCGGGGAGTTGATGTGGAGCCCGGGAACAAGCCCGAACCGGCGTGCAAGTTCCGCGCGGCGCGTGAGTGCCGCCAGGTTCGCGCTCAGATAGTCGGCCGGATAGTATCCCCGGATCAGGTCGGAATCCACGAACTGGTCCAGGTCCGGGCTGTAATCATAGAACCAGAAGTACGTGTCACCCGGCGGGCCGGATTCGAAAGGCCGCGGCACACCCAATCCGTTGATGGTGACATGGGTGAACCCCTGCTGCGCGATCTGCTTGCAGTACTCTTCGGTGCTGAAGTGACGGGCAACGCGGAGACTTCCTACGAGGTGATCGCTCAGATTGCGGAGCCACGGGAATGTCGGCTTCCAGACTATGCCGGCTTTACACTCCTGCGCGGTGAGACCGGCGAGCCGTCGCAGAAGCATGCACGCAAAGAAGTAGAGTGTGCGTGGATGGGAAGACCGCAGCTCACCGGCGCCGTCGGCAGTCATCCGGAACGAGCAGACAGGATCACCATCCCCCTCTTCCCCGCCGTGTATCCGGAGTATGGCCTGCCCTGCCGGATCTGAAGATGAAGATGATCCGGCAGGATGCGAAGTCGGCGCGACGGTAATGAGAGGGATATCCAGTCCGAGCGCCGTACGCCAGAGGTCAGCAACCGTGCGTTCCACCGGAGGCCCTTGCTCCCCGATGGCAATGGCCCTGGTTGCACACACCACCCGCCCGGTGATGTCGGGGGGAAGAGTCACTGGATGTTCTCCGCAATTCGGTGGTTTCGCATCATGAAGGTTCGTGATTCACCCGTGGATCCGGTCACCCGCGGTGCGTCTGCTCCCGTGCGAGTTCCTCTCGCACCATCTGTGTCCCTTCCACCATTGCCTGCAGCTTGGCAAACGCCCTGTCGCGTGGCATGAACTTCATGCCGCAGTCCGGGCTGATGTACATGCGTTCGGCCGGGATGTACCGGAGCGCCTGACGGATCCGCTCCGCCACGACGTCCGGAGTCTCGACAGCGTCATCTTTCACGTCGATCACTCCGACCACCACTTCCTTGTCGGTCGGAAACTCCTGGAACAACTCGAGTCCGATACCATCCGACACCGCAAACTCCATGCTGATCTGGTCGGTGTGTGTATCCAGAATTGCAGGAAAGAGTTCGCGGTATTGTCCTTTGAAGAGTCTTTTTAGCTGGTAGTTCCCGTAGCAGACATGCAGCGCAATCTTCGCATCCACGCCGTCCACCAGTCTGTTGAACATCTCGACGAGCCAGGGCATGTCTTTCGGATACCCCACCCAGATGGGTTCATCGATCTGGATGAACGTGCAGCCGGCAGCGACAAGACCCTGAAGTTCCGTCCGGAGGATCTCCGTGAGATCGGCGATGAGCTCTTTGTCCGACGGGTAGTACTCATTGGTCGCGCGTTTGGCGAGCATGTGGGGCCCGGTGACGCACACCTTTGTCGCATGGCGGGCATGGGCCTTCAGAAACCGGAAGTGTTCATCCATACCAAGGCTTCCTTTGGAACGGACCTTCTCGCGAACGACGGGATCGAGCATCTGGATGGAGGGATCCAGATTGCCGATCGGCTTCATCTTCCCGGCCATATCGAAGCCATGGATGCGCATCGAGAAGAAATTCACCATCGTCTCCCGCCTGAGCTCGCCGTCAGTGATAATATCCACACCGGCAAGTTCCTGATCGAGGATGGCAGAGCGGACCGCATGGTCATGCGCTTCGGCCACATCGGCTGCGGAGATCGTTCCCTGTTTGCCAAGTGAGCGGACCTGGGCAAGCCAGGACGGGAATGAGTAGCTGCCGATGACGGTCGTGGGGAGAAGGGGCAGTTGTGCCATGGGGGGATTATTCCGGCATTGGTGTGTGAAAAAGAAATAGTCAGGGTGGGTGAGCACCCTGACTATTTCCTGAAGACTGCCATATGCAGATTACTTCACGCTGACTGCAATCGTGAAGCGGTGTACTGCATCGAGTGATGTGAACACCGTGTACGCATAGTCGAACTGCAGCGCGTACCCCTCGAGCGGCACACGCACGCCGCCGCCGAAGCTGCCCTTCTCGTTGCTGGTCGCGATCGGGGCACGCTGTGACGTACCGCCGTCGATACCGTTGCCGAGCAGGCCGAAGTAGCTGTAGTTGAACTTCCAGCCAAGCCGGAGGAAGAACATCTTCTCGAGGTTTGCTTCGAGTCCGGAGTAGTAGTACTGCTGGCCATCCTGCGGCTTCACAAGATCCACGGCCAGCATGATGGAGCTTTCTCCGAAGGTGATCGGGATCATGGAGGTCCCGATGCTGAAGGTAAGCGGAATCGGTGCCGCATAGTCGTAGAACTTGACATCGCTTCCCAGGTTGTTGAGCCGTGCGCCGATGTTCCATCCCATGAATCCGAGGCTGTAGACAGATCCCAGGTCGAAGGCAACTGCGCTGGCACTCTGGTCGTCGATTTTCTCGTTGATGTACTTTGCGGTCACACCGAGGCTGAGGTTGTCCGTGATGTAGCGGGAAAACGTCGCCTGCACGAGCAGATCCTGATAGTCGTACACGGACGCGCCCACGGCATCAATCTCAAGCGCATGAAGCTGGGGATCGGTGTACCCGTAATCGCGGTCTGCCGGAATGTCCGAGATCCCGAACGTCATGAATCCGACGCCGAAGGTTCCGATATCCTCGAGGTTGTAGCTGACAGCAGCCACTTCCTGCTGCAATCCCGCGATCCAGTTATTGTGTGTGAATGACGCCTGCATCATTTCATTTTGCAGGGCGATGCCGGCGGGGTTCCAGAACATGTTGCTCACGTCGCCGGTAAACGATGTCGCCGCAGAGCCCAGGGCAACCTGACGGGCACCTACGCCGACCTTGAGAAACGCAGCGCTGTTTACGCCGCTCTTGCGGGTCTGGGCATCGGCCGTTTGCACAGCCATCCCGAGGACCAGCAATGCGATAACAACTGCAAGGCACTTCGATTTCATAGTTTTTATCCTCGTGGTAGCTGATGGGTTATCGTAGTATCGAAAAATACCCGACCTTGCTGCCGCTCGGGGATTCGACGACGTACACATAAAGGCCGCTTGCACATTCGATGCCGTCCTTGGAGAACATATCCCAGAAGATGCTGCCCTTGCTGGCATCGCTCGACGCAAAATTGATCACGTCGATAACCTGTCCCGCCACGTCGAGGATGGTAATCTTCGCCTGCGGCGGCAGGTTGTAGAACAGCAGCTTGTGGTCGTACACCGAAGCCCGGTTGTCGTGCAGCGCTGCCCGTTTGTACGGGTTGGGCCGGACACCGACAGTGCTTACGTCGCCCTTGGCTGCCAGAGCGGAGTACACGATCTGCCGCGCGCCGATATTCTTCAAGCCGGTGGCGGTCGACGGGAAGTTCACGTTGTTGTACGCAAACGGCCAGGTCTTGTCCCACAACCCTGTCGCACCGTTGCGGTTCGTGCTGTGCGTTTCGATCCTGGTGGTTGTTTCGCCGCCGGGACCGGTGTACGTGCCTTCCTTGTACGCCGAAACATAATAGAAGTAGGTGAAGCCGAGGATCACGTCCGTGTCTTCTACCTTGTACGTGTATCCTGCCGTCGATGCCGGTTTGTAGTTGGCCAGCTCCGCTTTCGGGATCACCTTGATCAGATCCCAGGTGCCCCATGTGTCGGGCTGATACGTGCCCTTCAGCGACGTGCTCTGGGTCTTGGCGAAGGCGTCAAACTTCGGGTTGACCGGCTTGTACACGGATGGCGGGCGAGTTCCAACCGTCATCTGCTCGTGATACAGGTCGACCACCCGCATCCCTTCGTCCAGCCAGTTGAGCTTCTTGAACTGCGCTGCACGCCACACCTTGTACCCGGCAAACTCGGCATCAGACTCGGCCGCAGCATTCCATTCGATATTCACAGACTTCTTCAGCGTGTTCGACACGAGCATGTCGGGCAGGTTGGGAAGCACCGGGAGCACATAGTCCTGCGCGTACGCCCAGCGGGCTGCACGCACGGCCTTCTGGATCCCTTCCAGCCGGTATCCCGCGACCGTGGCAAACACGATGGTCATGGTTTCATCCTTGGCCAGCGAGAAAGGACCGATGCCGCTCAGGCCGTCGCCGTCAAAGTTCTCGGTATGGCTTGCACCCTTCTCCCATTTGCCGAAGCCGGTCGGATAATTCACCGTTGCACTTGCCCTGCCGTCTTCGGTCGACACCTGATCGAACAGGCCTGCAGCCTGCATGGATCCGTCGGGACGTGTCCAGGGTTGAGGTTTCGTAACCCACGTCGTCACGTCGCTGGTCGTTCCGGAGGCAAACATGGCCGGATTCGGATTGAAGTTGAGAAGGTCGTAGCTCGTTGTACTGTGAGACTTGCCGCCATCGACAAAATACGCCATGATTGCCATGTTGAACATCGCGCGCGGGTTGCCGGTGGTCTCACCCCAACGATTTGATTGACCGGATACGTACCAGCCCCGTTCGGGGCCCACACCTATCGGGTGGTTGCCGAATATCGTGTTCTTGGTCGGATTCGGCGATGTCGATTTCGCTCTGTCCGTCGGCAGGCCACCTTGTTTCGCATCAATGATGACCCAACCGGTGTAGATATCCGTGTAGTTCTTTGTGGTGCCGCCGTTGAAACCGTGGTCCCAGTTTCCTGGAGTCGGATTGGCAGTGGTGGGGGCTGTCCGCATGAACGCAAACGCCCACGGGTGGCCGTTCTCGTCCGGATCGTCGATCCAGCATGACTGCCGGGCGATGATGGTGGGGACGATGTCGTTCACGTTGCGTCCGCCTCCTGCATAGCTGGAGACCGACATGTACGATTCTTCATTCACCTGGAACGCCATGGCTTTGATGATGTTGTCCACTTTTTCTGCAACGCCATCCATGTTCATATCCAGGACACCGGTGTTCTTGAATTCGACCTCGCAGATCACGAAGTCGTTCAGGTGGTTCCAGTTCGGGCCGGAAAACCCGTGCGCGCGCAGCTTCACATCGATACCGACGTTGGTCGGCCACGCCGCTTCGTACACAACATGCTGCCGCCTGGTTCCGTCAACCCAGTAGGGTTCAACGTAGTATTTCCGGGCTGCATCGGTTGCGCCCTGAAGAGTGGGCTTGTAGGTCAAGTTGGCGTATTCGGAGTAGGCACCCGTCGTGAGGCGCGAACCGGCAAAGTAGCTCGGGTTGTTCGCGCCACCGATCTTTTCGGGATTGAAGTTCGGATCGGGGTCGAACACCTGCGCGTTTGCGTTCTTGTACCAGTAGGGGGTCATATGATAGGCGGACGGCCAGTGAGTGCCTGGCGTCGACCACCCACGATCAGGATTGCCCATTCGGAGGAATGTGCGGTTGCCGAGCGTCGCAAATGTCCCGGCATCGCTGTAGGTCGGGGTCGCTCCCTGCGGGTGGAAACCCTCCCAGACATCGCCGGCCTGTATCACCCCGCCGCCCGGATAGTTAACGATCGTCGATGTCTGGCCTGATGCCATGGCTGGCAACAAGAGCAGAGCACAGGCGACGATGGCCATCAGCTGTGTAAGTTGATTCTTGATACTCATGATTCTCTCCTATGTATGGAGTTGTTCCATTCGTGCTTAGAATTCAAGGCGGACGCCGAAGTAGTATTCGCGCGGAAAGTCATAGAAAAGGCTATTGTCAAGACTGATCGCGCGCTTGTACTGTCCGGTCGGATCGGGATTGCCATCGATGTTGCTGTATTCCCAGATCGATGCGCCGCTGACGGTGTTGTCATAGCCGATGATGTTGACCCAGTTGAATGCATTCTTCACGTCAGCATAGACGGCAAAGCGGACATTGTCGATCGAGAAACCTTTTTCGAGACGGAAGTCGACCTGCTTTGTCCACGGCGCCTGGCCAAGCTGACGGGCCGACACGCGGGGATCCACCGTGTACGACAGCGGATAGTAGAAGCCGCTCTGGAACACGCCCACTGACGACAGCTGAATGTCATACGGGAACCCGAGCACCATTGTGTAGCTGATGCGATGCTCGCGGTCATACCCGCCCGTCAGGGTGCTGGTGCTTCCGGTGATGTTGTTCTGGACTTTGTTGTAGTACACAAAGTCGTCGAACGGCAGCTTGTTGTTGTACAGCAGCGAGTCGGTCGTGGTGAACGTGGTCTTCTGCGTTCCATCGTTCGACGTCCAGCCGGACGCCTTCACATAGGTATATGCGTAGCTTGCACGGCCTGACACCCAGATGAAGTCCATATATTGCTTCCGGATGCCGGTCAATGTCACTTCAACACCGCGGGCGTCCGCATACTGTCCATTCATAGGGAGATGGATGATGTTCGAGCCGTTGGTCAGCTGCAGCGTGAAGCTGGGCGTCGAATAGTTCTCGACGTCCCTCATATACGCCGTGAAGTTCAAGCCCAACATTTGCGGCAGGAACTCCCACTGCACGCCAATCTCATAGTTCGATGACTTGATCAGGTCGGTGTGAAGTGACACAAAATTCGGGAAGCTTCCCGGGGCGCCGAACAGCAGGCTGTAGGCGCTGTAGAGCCGTGAGAACGGAGGGAGCGTCCCCTGGCGGGAATACGAGAAGAAGAGGGCAGCCTGATCGCCCACAGGGTGCGACACGCCGATGCGCGGGGAGAAGAACCAGATCGCAGGTTCTTTTTCCGTGGAGCGTACCGGAACGTTGTAGCGCAGCCCCACTCCGTCGATGCTGATGGTATCCGTCGAGTAGTATTTGTAGTAGTTGGCGATATCGGCCGCGTTGATGTCATACCGGTCCATGCGGGCGCCGACATTCAACACCAGTCCGCCGAACTCCATCCGGTCTGATGCGTAGACGCCGAATTCACTCGGGTAGAAATCCCACTTCTCCACGAACAAGCGCGCGCGGAGATCCGTGGCATCGGCACCGAGGGTCGAGTTGCGGTCGAGATAAGACATGTCGTGCAGCTTCAACGAGATACCGGCCTTCAGCTGGTGGTTGAAGGTGGCCTGGCTCGTGATGTCGGCACGAACGGTATTGGTGATGCTCTTGATATTGTCATACACGAACTGCGGACGCGTGAAACCCACCTGGATATTCCCCACGGCGCCTGGAGGCCCGAGGAAGCTTGGGGCGGCCTCGTCACCAATGCGGAAGAATTTCCCGAGTTCGGTGGACGCTTTGGAGACGTACTTGTCGATCGTTGCGGGGTCTTCCAGCTTCAGGAAGTCGCCGCCTTCGTCCAGAGCGCAAATGCCGTCGCCGTTCTCATCCGTGTAGCCATATGTTTCTGACTTGTAGGTCTGGCTCAACTGCACTTCATAGAACGTCTGCGGGGAGAGCATGTGGGTCATCTTCACGCTTCCGACGTAGCTCAGACCGTTGCTCTTCGGCACGCCTTCCAGGAAATAGCGGAAGCGGTCGTTGTATTCAGTGTTTTTCCATCCGAACAGCTCGCCTTTGTCATTCACGATGCCGAAGGCATCCAGCTTGATGTCATTCGAGACATTGATGCCTGTCTTCAGGGTGATATCAGCCTGGCGGGCTCTCTGGTTGGGGAAACGGCCATGCGTGTCAAAATACCTGCCTGACGCATAGAAGCGCCAGTCTTCCATGATGTCGCCGCCCAGGAAACCTTCAACGTCAATGGTCGGCTTGTTCTGATTGTCGTACTTCCCGGTGTAGTACGTCAGCTTGCTGAACCGGGTGCTGTCGTTGGTGATCGCCGTCTGCACCGCGGTGGTAATGGGTAGCGTGCGCAGTGAATCCAGTCTGCGTTTCGTGGAGTACTTGTCGGCGAAGAACTGATAATCATCCCAGAACACGTTGGGTCCGTTGTAGGACAGGCCGCCGAACTGGCTGACGCGGGCGTTGAAGCCGCCCTTCAGCGCGCCACGGCCTTCTTTCAGCGCATACGTGATCGTTCCCGCGGTTGCGTTGGGATTCTCGGCACCGAGTGCGCCCGTGTTCAACGCCATCTGCTCCACTGCGGAGAAATTGACGCTCGTAGAGGTGCTCAACTGGCTCTGCGAATTACGGGTCAGGCTTGCTGCAACCAGAATGCCATGGTTCGCCTGCTCGGCGGCAACGGCGTAGAACTGATCGGAGACATCAACGCCGTCGATGACAGTCTTGGTCTCGTTGATCTTGCCGCCACGCACGAACCCTTTGAATGCACCGGGGGTCGTGTTCAATACTTCAATCGCACTCACCATCGGCAGATTCATGATTTCTTCGCTTGTGACCGTGCTTTTGGTGGAGGTACGGTTCTTGTCCACCACGCGCCGTTCAGCTGAGATGAGCACTTCGCTCACTTCAACGGCCTCGGAGGGTAGCGCGAAGTTCTGTTCCACGGTCTGATCGAGGTTGACACTCACGTTTTCAATGACCACACGGCGGTACCCGACCGATGACGCTTGCAGCCGGTACACGCCGGGAGGGACGTTCAGAATGGTGTAGTTGCCACTGGCATCTGCCATCGCGCCAAGCGTCGTCCCCACCACCACAACATTCGCTCCTGGCAAAGCCTGTCTCGTCGCATCGTCCCGTACTGTTCCCCGGATCTTTCCGTTCGCACCAAAGGCCAGCGCGGCCGGAAGCATCAGGAGGCATCCGAGAAAGAGAACTCGAAACCAAGCATATCTCATGGTGTTGCTCCTTGAGTGATTACAGAATGGTGACTGGTAGGCAGGTAGTATCGTCCTTGAAATCAAACCTCCTTTCGGGGTACACATCACCCGCTTCGAAGTGTTGTGAGGAAGGGTTGAGTAAGTACTGGGAACAGTGAATGCACGTATCGCTGACAGGTGAACCGTGGAAGAGCGAGACAGACATCGATCACAAGGCGGGCTCGGAGCCGTGAAGTGGTTCACCTGTAAAACGATGTTTCATCAAGGATATATTACGAAGTGCCTGATGTATTGTCAAGGACAATATAAAAAAAGATGCGGGCAAAGAGGGAAAAATAGCGCATGCTGTCTTGACATTGTCATTGCTTTCTGCCATACTCGAAAACTTGGGGGACCAGGATCTCACAAATGACCACCAGACGGAACTTTCTGACGTATGCAGCGGGGGGAACGACAGTGCTCGGATTGATACCATCGCGTCTCCCGCTCGCCGGCGAGGCACGCAACCAGAGTACTCCCGAACTGACACCCCTTACCCTCCCGCCGGAACCGGAACGGCTCGATCTCGCTCCCGCACGGTGGATCTGGTATCCGTCCGAGCGGACCCTGCCCAATACGTTCGTGCTCTTCCGCAAGACGTTTTCTGTGCGATCCGCGGTGAGGAAAGCCACCGGCTGGATTGCCGCAGACAGCCGCTACCTCCTCACACTCGACGGCAAACGCGTGCAATGGGGACCGGCACCATCAGACCCCCGGCGGATGGAGGTCGACCCGGTTGACCTCGCCAAACTCCTGAGCCCGGGCGAGCATACGCTGGGCGTCACCGTGCTCTACTATGGCCACGGCGACGGAACCCACCCGGTCGGCAAACCGGGATTCCTTTTCACACTGACCCTTGCACTCACCGACGGCTCGGCTCTCACACTAACCAGCGACGGCTCCTGGTCAAGCTACCTCTGCCGGAGCTGGCGGCCGGGCCAGTACAAACGCTGGTACCTCCGCTCTCTGCAGGAGGACTTTGATTCGCGCCTCTACCCGTATGGATGGGATCTCCCGGGCTTTTCCCTTACGCCGGACTGGCTGCCGGCCCAGACACTCGACTGCCCGGCATCGCTCCCGCCCGGAACATCATCCTATCCCGACCACCTGCTCGAAGGCCGGATTGAGCGCTCGGTTTCCTGCCTCATCCCGCGCAGCGTTCCGATGGTGAACGAACATCCGGTTGCGGTGGAGCGGCTCGTGGAAGCGTATACAGTCCGATGGCACCGGCCTGCGGAAGAGTACTTCGACGTCCTCACACCGGATTCGTTCACGGCTACACCCCTTTCCATACCCTCCTCCACCCAAGGTGAATGGACTGTTGAGCTGGATGGAACGACGGCCGTTGCGCTGACTTTTGTGTTCCGGGATCAGCATATCGGCTTCCCCTACTATACTATAGAGGCACCTCGCGGCACGGTCGTGGAGTTGATGGTCCAGGAGGGACACACACCCGGGGGGCCTCCACTTCTGAACACGCATTTTCACGCCTGGTCCCGGTTCATCTGCTCCGGCGGCAGGCAGACGTTCCAGACATTCGATTACGAGGCCTGCAGGTGGCTTCAGCTTCACATCCGGGGATCACAAGGGCGC
>Ga0316601_100000563_pt1 | contig 16360 bp, 14 predicted proteins | sample OWC_soil_day5_no_FD_207663 | JGI IMG/M metagenome (GOLD analysis project Ga0316601, IMG submission 207663) | Wetland soil microbial communities from Old Woman Creek delta, Ohio, United States - OWC_soil_day5_noCT | ecosystem: Environmental > Terrestrial > Soil > Wetlands | place: USA: Ohio... | reverse complement strand
TCGCCGCCCGGCGTCTTAACCAGGGCGTCGAGGTTCCACTGGGCCGCGGATTCGCGCACCGCCGTATTCTTGCAGGAAAGAGTCACGTGGCCTCCGACGCCAGCTTCTTCCGCAAAATGTGGATCATCGCCTCCGCGTCGTAGGCCAGCGCGCCGCTGTCGTGGTACAGGTCCCCCAGCCAGTCCCCGATGTGGGCCCGGAACTCCTCGTGGATCTCCCCCTCCCCGTCGAACACGAAAACGACGATCCGGCGGTCCTCGCCGTCGTAGAAGCGGAACGCGCCCTTTCCTTCCGGCACCTCGACCAGGTCGATGGCCACCACGTCGTCGGCCACCAGGTCGAAAGCCCGTTTTACTTCGGATATCGTGCGGATGAGCCCACCAATGGAAACTTCCTGCCTGCCGGACCAGAGGGGGCCGAACCGCTCCTCGATGATTTCCTTGTCCCGGATGCCCACGGCGGTACCCCTTTTCTCGCGGGACCCGGATAGGTCCCGAATAAAACAGGAAGAGCGGGAGGAAGATATCCTTGTACCGCTTCCATGCCTGCCCTGTCAAGCCGTTCCATAATGGCGTTTTGCGGATTCCTGAAAACTCCCGGATTTCCCACGCATTTCCTTGACACGGCCGGGAGGGGCGGGTACAATTTCCGCTCTTTCCCGAACAACTCCCCGCAAGGAGGCAAGAGGCTCCCGTGGCCCCGTTGAAGACGAAGACCTCGAGCAGACTGTTCGCGCTGGCGAAAACGCTGATCCCCGGCGGGGTGAACTCCCCCGTCCGGGCCTTCCGCTCCGTCGGGGGGACCCCGCTGTTCATCGAGCGGGCGAAGGGCGCCACCGTCCGCGACGTGGACGGGAACACCTTCATCGACTATGTCGGATCCTGGGGCCCCATGATCCTGGGGCACGCCCACCCGAAGGTGGTGGCGGCGATCCGGGCGGCCGCCGGCCGGGGCACGAGCTACGGCGCCCCCACGCCCGGCGAGGTGGGGCTGGCACATCTGATCCGGAAGGCGTTCCCCTCCATCGAGAAGGTGCGGCTGGTCTCCTCGGGGACCGAGGCGGCGATGAGCGCGGTCCGCCTGGCGCGCGGATACACGGGACGGGACAAGATCGTCAAGTTCGAAGGGGGATATCACGGCCACGCCGACGCGATGCTCGTTTCGGCGGGCTCCGGCGTCCTCACATTCGGCCAGCCCGACTCCCCCGGCGTCCCGGCGGAAGTTGCGAGGCACACCCTGACCGCCCGGTTCAACGACATCGCGTCGGTTACGGCCCTGTTCGCGAAGAACCGTGGGCAGATCGCAGCGGTGCTAGTGGAGCCGATCCCGGGGAACATGGGCGTGGTCCCGCCGGCTCCCGGGTTCCTCGAGGAGCTCCGGAAAGTGACGAAGCGGCACGGGGCGCTGCTCGTGTTCGACGAGGTGATTTCGGGGTTCCGCGTGGCGTTCGGCGGCGCGCAGGAGCTGTTCGGCGTGGTCCCGGACCTGACGGTCCTGGGGAAGATCATCGGCGGGGGCCTGCCGGTCGGGGCGTTCGGCGGCCGGAAGGAGATCATGGACGCCCTCTCCCCGGTCGGGCCGGTCTACCAGGCCGGGACGCTGTCGGGGAACCCGCTGGCGGTGGCGGCGGGGATCGCGGCGCTCACGGAGCTATCCCGAAAAGGGGCATACCGGGAGCTGAACGCGAAGGCGGACCACCTCGCGGAGGGGATGGCGAAGGCGTTCGCGGCCTCCGGCGTCCCCACGTACACCAACCGCGTCGGATCCATGGGAACCACCTTCTTCCAGGACGGGCCGGTGACGGATTACGCGTCGGCGAAGCGGAGCGACACGAAGCGGTACGCGAAATATTTCCACGGGCTGCTCGAGCGGGGGATCTACACCGCGCCGTCCCAGTTCGAGGCGGGGTTCGTCTCGCTGGCGCACACGAAACGGGACCTCGACCGGACGATCGCCGCCGCGAGGGCCGTCCTCGCGACCCTGTGAGAACAAATGAATCGCCACGGATCGCTCCGCCTCCGGGAGGGGGGCCGTTCGTGCCCCCTCGTCGTTTCCCGGCGGGGGTACCCCGGCGGCGCGAAGCTCGTATCGGGGCATCCGACCGCCCGGCTCCCCGGCTCCACCCAGCGAGCGTGCCCTGCGATCGTCTCCCCGCCCTCCGGCCATGTTCGTCGCGTTGCGTGGGATTCTTGCCGCCACCATGGCGGGGTCTCCGCCGGTTCCACACTTGCGGTCTCCGCTCAGACCCCCCTCCCTCCGGCATCCGCTCCTCTTGCGATTCCGTCCCCTCGCTTAGGGGGACACCCTTGATCTATTGGGGAACAAAGGGGAAGAGTGTCCCTCGCCAGCGGATTCCCCCCAAGGTCGTTTTGAGTTGACTCATTCGTGGTTCATATGATAGAAATCCGGCGTTTCCCCTCGTGACGGAACGGGAAAACCGGCAGGACCGGAAGGCGTTCTTCCGCGAGCTGGGGAAGTACAGCGCCCTCGGGCTGGAGATGGCCCTGTCGGTGGTCATCGGCCTGGGGATCGGGTATTACCTGGACAAGTGGCTCGGCACCGCTCCGTGGCTGATGGTCCTGTGGATCGGGTTCGGATTCGCCGCCGGCGTGCGCAGCCTCTACCGCGCGGCCGTGCGGTCCGGGAAAGACCTCGAGAAGGACGAGGAGGAGCGGAGGAAGCCCGGTGGCTGAGGCGCCCACGGGAGCCCCGCCCGCCGGGGAGTCCCCGGGGGGACTGTCGCTCCGGTCGCTGGAGGGGAAGATCCTTCTCTCCGCCGCCCTGATCCTCGGAGGGGTGGCGGCGGCGTGGGCCGCCGGCGCGGCGCGCGCCACCATGATCTTCGGCGCGGCGTGCGGTGCCGCCATCGCCTGGGGGAACTTCTTCCTCATCCGGAAGATCCTGGAGAGGGCGTTCTCGGGCGGGGGTACGGTGAACAAGGGGTTCATCGTCCAGTACGTCCTGAAGTTCCTCGGGCTGGTCGGTATCGTTTTCCTCGTCGTGTGGTCCGGCTGGTTCGACGTCCTGGGGTTTCTGCTCGGGCTCACGGCGCTTTTCCTTGGGGTCCTGCTGGAGGCGCTGGCCCGGTCGTTCCGGAAGGCGGCGTGAACGGTTCGATATCGAGGGGGTTGCGGCGATGAGCAAGTGGATCCTGGGACTTCTCGCGATGGCCACCTTGCCGGCGACGGCGATGGCGGCCGGGGGAGGGGGGCACGGCTTCTCCTGGTTCATGATCCTCCCGGGAGGGGAGCAGTATTACTACTTCTACGCCGCCCTCTTCATCGCCCTGTTCCTCGTGGTCGGGTCGGCCCTCGTCGTGGGGAGCCGCCGGACGGAGGACATGGTGATCCCCGACCCCCGCTTCACGCTGCGCAACCTGTTCGAGCTGATCCTCGGCTTCCTCTCCCAGCTGGCGGAGGACATCATCGGGCACCACTCGAAGAAGTACGTCCCCCTCCTCGGCAGCTGCTTCCTCTTCATCCTGTTCATGAACCTCCTCGGGCTCATCCCGGGGTTCCTCCCCCCGACGCAGAAGATGAACATCACCGTCGGCCTGGCCGTGACGATCTTCCTGTCGACCCACTACTTCGGCGTACGGGAGAACGGGATCGCCTACTTCAAGCACTTCCTCGGGCCCGTGTGGTGGATGGCGCCGATCATGCTCCCCATCGAGATCATCTCCCACCTGGCGCGGCCGATGTCCCTCTCGCTGCGTCTCTTCGGGAACATCACGGGGGACCACGCGGTGGTGGCCGGCTTCATGGCGTTGATCCCGGTCCTCGTCCCGTCGGTCTTCATGGGCCTCGGGCTCTTCGTCTCGTTCATGCAGGCGTTCATCTTCACCGTGCTCTCCATGATCTACATCTCGGGCGCCGTGGCGCACGGCGAGGACCACTAGGGGACCGGCAAGGCATCAACTCCGGCGGACGGGCGGGACCGGTCGCCGGGATAACAATCCGAAAGGGGGAAACCCAATGTTCCGCAGAGTCACTTTCTCTCTCCTCGTCGCCCTGCTCTTCGTGGCGGTGGCGTCGGTGGCTATGGCGGCGGAGGGCGCTCCGGCCGCGGGCGGGGAATCGAACGTGAAGGCCGTCATCGCCCTGGCGGCAGGGTTCGGGATCGCGATCGCGGCGTTCGGCGGCGCGATGGGGCAGGGCAGGGCCATCGCGGCCGGGCTGGAGGGGATCGCGCGCAACCCCTCCGCGCAGAACAAGATCTTCATCCCGATGATCGTCGGGCTCGCGCTGATCGAGTCCCTCGTCATCTACGCGCTGGTCATCGCGTTCGTGCTCGTCGGGAAACTGTAAGCCGGCGGACGGGGGAAACAGATCGTTCGAAGAGGGCTCCTTCGGGGGCCCTTTTCATTGGAGCCGCAACGGGGTCGTGCGGCTCTGCCTCCGGTGAAGGGAACGGGCGGGTTACGGGGTGATCGTCACCGTGAGGGAGTCGGAGTAGGATCCCACGGACACGTCCTGCCCGGCCGGGATCCGGCCGTAGATCGTGGTGACCACCGGACGGTTCTTCGTGACGTTCTTCAGGAGGACCGTCGACGTCCCCGCGGCCCCGTCCCCCCAGACCGTGCTCCTCCCGGCGTTTACGAAAAGGTTGTAGTTCAGCCGGTCCGAAGAGGAAGCGCTGCGCATCTGCCGCGGGATGAAGGCGCCGGATGTCCCGCTGGGACCTATCGCAATGACCACGTCCGGCGGCGGCGACTGGTCGCACGCAACGGTGACCGTTCCCGTGGAGTCCCGGGGGGTCGCCACGAATACGTCGTAGGCGCCGAAGTTGACGCCCGTTGCCGTCACCGTGCAGGCGGCACCCGCCTCGCCGGCCAGGAACAGACAGAGGAGGACAGCAAGGCATCTTGCGGTACTACTCAATAGTGAACCCTCCAAGGTCGACGATCGTCTCCTCCGACTCCGGCACCTTCAGCGCGAACCCGTATTTTCTCCCTTCGTGTTCGAAGGTGGCGTCGTATGTCCCGGGCGGGAGATTCTCGAGGTAGAACTCCCCGCCCTTCCCCGTCGGGAAGGAGAGCTCCTTCCCGTCCGCCATCATCCGGATCTCATGATACTCTACCGGGCGGATCGTCCCGTCCACCTTTACACCCAGCTTCCCGGTGACGGCCCGGTATTTCCTCGCGTCGAAGCGGATGACCGAGCCGCTCCGCAGGGGCGGGGAGACCAGCCGGTTCACCTCCGCGAGCGAATAATCCATCGGGACGTCCTTGTCCGCAATCGATATCTGGTTCTCGACGTACGATCCCATCGTGGGGAGGAACACCCTCCCCCGCGCGTCGGTCCGCCCGATCTCCTGGTTGTTCTGGAACACGCGGACACCCGCGAGGTTGTCCACCGTGACCAGGCCGAAGCTGTCGGTGACCGGCCGGCTCAATCCGAAGGCGCCGCCCACATAGGCGATCCCCCCCGCCGCGGAGAGGCGATAACTCTCCCGGTTATTCCCCGGATCCGCGTATTCCCCGACAAATTCCGCGCTGACAATTCCTCGCTTCGCGTTGTACTGGACGAAGGGGTTCACGCTCGTCACGGAAGCGGCGGGCGCGTCCGTCTTCGCCGCCGTGACCCGGTACCCCCAACCTTCCCCCACCGGCTGGTTTTTCTGCGCCTGGACGGTGAAGGTGTCCGCGTCCTCCGTCCTCCGCCAGGAGGCCGACAGCGAGGTGTCGGTCCACGGATAGTACGTCAGGCCGGCGAAGAAATCATTCACCGAGGTCTCCTGCCGTATGTTTCTGTACGTCAGTTGCAGGTTGAGGTTTCCGAAGAAGGTCCTCGAATAGCCCACAGACGCGATCCGCTGGTCCTGCCCCTCGTATTTCTCCCGGACGGCGTAATCCACCGAAATATACCCCGCCACGCTCGTCCCGTACCCGACGCCAGCCCCGGCCTCGTACCGGAGCCTGCCCGTCGCGGCCGTTTCCGAGATGGTCGCGTACTCCCGCGTCCGTCCCTGGAGGAAGAGGCGCGTGCCGAGTTCCCGGTTCTGGTACTGGTGGGCGAGAATCGCGGCGCCTCCGCCCCCGGTTTCCTTCGCTGCGCTGCCCGACACGGACAGGAACACCTGGCCGGCGTTTCCCGCCAGGAAGGTCGCCTGCGGCCCGAGGTTCACCCGGTCCGTATCCCCCTCACCCCGGAAACCGGCCGTGAGGGTATCGCTGAAACCGTAATCGTGGAACGCAGTGAAGGCCAGCGACCCGTACTCGTTGCTTTCCACCCCGAACCGCTCCCTCGGGAAACCGAGGCTGTAGCTGTACGAGTGGAGCCCTTCCCGCAGCAGGGTGTCGGTGAAGTAGTACGGGCGGGAGATTATCTGCTCCCGGCCGAACGGGTCCCGGATCACGACCGAGATGTCCCGCATCCCCCCGTAATACGCGATATTCCGCAGGTCGTACTCCCCCGGAGAGAGCTTTTCCGACCGGATGCGGTTTCCGTCGAGGTAGACGTCCGCGACGGACGGGTATGACACCAGGCCGGAATAACCGGTCATGGGGTAGTAGATGAAGTACGGGTCGATCCCGTAGACCTTGGAGAAGCTGATCCCGCCAAGGAGCAGATTGGAGCCGAGGAGACCGGACGACACCTGGAAATCGCCGAGGATGGCCCGCTGCATCTGCTCGCGCCGGTCGTACGTCACATTGCTCGTCAAACGCACATAGCGATCCTCCGTCCGTGTGCGCGTGTACGTGGAATCGGTGAAGAAGAGGTAATCCCCCGCCCGGAACCCGATCTCGCCCGCCACGTCCAGTTCCTGGAAATCGAAGGAGTTCCCAGCCGAGTACGACACCCCGTAGTTGAAGAATCCCCCGGTGTCCCTCGGGTAGTAGACGTTCGTCTGCCGTCGGGGCGCGAAGTCGATGACCTGTCTCGGGAACAGGGACGGCGCGGCGGTCAGCTCGAGGGTCATCGTCTCCTCGCGGAAGGCGTACGAAATCCCCTGGATGGAGCGCAGGGACAGGAACGGTTCCCCGCCGATCGGCTGCACCGGCGCGTCCGGAAGCGACAGGCCGAATCCCGTCAGTTCCTGTTGCCCTACCAGGATTTCGCCGTCTTCGAGGCGGAAGACGAGAAGATCCCCCTTCTTCTGCCCGTTTAGGAGGACAGATACGTAGAAGGAGTCCGCGCAGTGGGAAGCGGGGGTTACAAAGACGAGGATGCACAAAGGAAGAAGGTAGGCCGCCGCGCGGAAGACACCCGTGTCCCGCCGCGCCATGACGTCCTTACTTGGTCGTGCACATGGCCGGATCCGCAACCAGGTTCCCGGTGAAGGAGACGGTCTCCGTCCGGACCTCGACGTCAACCCGTGCGACCTCCCCGCAGAGGCCGGCCGGCAGTTCCGCCGGATATGCCCTCTCCGCGCCCGCCAGGAGGTACCAGCCGTCCAACTCTTTCGAGAAGACGCTCTTCCCGTTTCCATCCCTCCAATTCAGGATGACCTTCCGCACGACGAAATGGACGTTCCCGGTGTTCCTCACCATGGCGGACACGGCGCCACCCGCCATCGGGATGCCCGCCACTTCCCCGCGGAGATCCTCCTTCGCGGGCTTCACGAAGATCGGGAGGCCGAACCGTATGGCGATGGCGACGCGGGCCCCTTCCGCCTTCTTCGGCTCGGGGATCTCCTCGACGAAAAGCCGGTACGTTTTCTCCTTCGCCCCAGACGGACCCTTGACACCGGCCCGGAGGATCTTTTCTCCCTTCTTGTCGAAGATCATGATCCGGGGGAAGAATAGGATGTCGTCCGTCTCCTCGTACCGGTCCTTCCCTTCCACGTCCTGCGTCCACTCGAAGGCCTTCATCTGAAATTGCAGGCGTTCATCCGACTCGTTGATGACCGTCACGGCGCCGCTCCTCGCATCCCGGCCCAGGTCGAGGCGAATGGGAGTCACCCTCCACTCCCCCGCCCGTACGATATCGGAAGACAGGAACGCAGGAAGGAAAGCGAGAACACCGAACGCTATGGAAAGGGCGCGCGAGCGTCCGATAAAACCGGATCCCGTCATCGGGTCACCACTCCAAACCGTGGATACTGGGCCATGCCGAGGCTCCCTCTCCCGTTCTCGTTCCGGCACCCCGCACCTTACCATTTATCGGCCATATGACCGGAGAGATTTACGCTGGATTAAACAGGAAAACAGGAACTGTCAGGGAAGGATCGTGAGCACCACAGTGTCGGTGTACGTCCCGGCGTAGGCGTCCTGGAAATCCGACCTGCGGATTGTCCCCGTGACAGTCAGGGTCTGGTTGGCGTTCCTCGGCACGGTGCCGGTGGGCGGGTTCAACGCGAGGAAGTAGGGGAGGAACTCCGATGTTACCGTTCCGTTCTGCATCCTCGGGAACCCCCCGGTCGCGTGCAGCCCGACGTCGGGGACCATCGCGAAGGTGGCGTTTGCCGCGCTGCCGCCGCAACGGAAGCCCGCCGTCGTGGTCGCGGTGGCATCGGCCTGGATCTCCGGATCGACGTTCCCGAAATTCAGTGCAAGACTTTTCGAATCGAACCGGCAGACGCTCTTCGAGAGGACGGTGGCGGTTACGGACACCGCTGTTGTGCCTGAAGCGAGGGACACGGTCGGAAACAGAAACAGCAGGATGGCGAAAATGGCAGGGGCAGCCTTGCGGCCGCCCCTGCCGGTATCCTTCACCGTACGGGCCTCATTCGCCCGGAGGTTACGGACTGATCGTGAGGGTAACGGTGTCGGAATAACTTCCCGCTAACGCGTTGATATAGTCGGCGTCGAGGACCTGGGCCGCGATATTCATCGTGATGCGATTCGCGATGCCGGCGCCTGCCCCGGTTCCCGTTGCAGTGTAGGCGAAGGTGTACGGGATGAAATCGGTCGCCGAGGTCGCGTGCACCATACGGTACGTGCTTCCGGTTTCGTGCAATCCCACATCGTCGCCGATCGTGTAGGCCGTTCCCCTCGTGCACCAGAACACGGGCTGTGTCACGGTTCCGCTCACGTTTCCGCCGGCCTCCGGGTCCAGCGTTCCGAACGACACGGTCCCGGTGTTGGTGCTGAATCTGCAATTCCCAGCAATTGACGCGCTGACCGTCACGGAGGCGGAGTCCGCCGCCATCGCGCTCCCCGCCATCGCGACCAACGCGACGGCGACCATTGCCATCAGTACCTTCTTCATGCCTTCCTCCTCCTTCGTTGCCGGTCCGGGGTCTCCGGCCGGGAGTGTTTTATACATCGGCAATACCGGACAAATGATTTAGCACGAGGCGTGCCATTTCGAGCAACCCTGTAACACTCTAATTCAACTGCTAATATTCTTTCGTCATAACGGGGACGGGACAATTTCCCGTCGCCTTGCCGGCCCGGAAATCAAAAGGTTGACGTTTTTTGTCACTCGAACAAACCGTTGTCCGGTGCACCGCGTTGGCATAGCCTGACGGTACGAGGCGCCCCATGAGCGACTGGCACAGGCGGGACATCGCGGACGTCTTGCGGGAACTCCGGACCGACCGGGAGAGCGGCCTGTCCGACGGCGCGGCGGCCTCCCGCCTGCGCGAGGAGGGCCCCAACGAACTCCCCGGGGGCCCGGTCCTTTCCCCCTTCCGGATCCTCCTCTCGCAGTTCGCCACCACGATGGTGGCGGTGCTGCTGTTCGCCGCCGCCGTGTCCGCCCTGCTGCGCGACCCCGCCGACGCCGCCGCGATCCTCGCCATCGTCGTCCTGAACGCCCTACTGGGGTTCACCCAGGAGTACCGCGCGGAGAAGGCGGTGGCGGCCCTCCGGAGGCTCGCCGCCCCGGAGGTGCGCGTGCGCAGGGACGGGCGGGTCCTGGTGGTCCCCGCGAGGGATCTCGTCCCCGGCGACATCGTGCTGCTGGATGCAGGGTGCCGCGTCCCGGCGGACGCCCGCCTGGTCGAGGGGCACTCCCTGCGGGCCGACGAGTCGCCCCTGACCGGCGAATCCACGCCGGTGGAAAAATCGCCGGACACCCTCCCCGACCCGGATCTACCCCTCGCCGACCGGCGGAACTGCCTGCACCTGGGGACCACCGTGGTCCACGGCCGCGGAACGGCGGTCGTGACGGCCACGGGAGCGGGGACCGAACTGGGGCGGATCGCCCGGATGCTTTCCGAGGTCCGTCGGGAACCAACCCCTCTCCAGAAGAGGATGGCCAGGCTGGGCAGGGACCTGGCCCTTCTCGCACTCGCCATCGTCGCCGTCCTCTTCGGGATGGGACTCCTGCGCGGGGAGGAGCCGGGGCTGCTCTTCCTCACCGCGGTGAGCCTCGCCGTGGCGGCCGTCCCGGAAGGGTTGCCGGCCGTCGTGACCGTGACTCTCGCCCTCGGCTCGCAACGGATGCTCGCCCGCCGCGCGCTCATCCGAAAGCTCCCCGCCGTCGAGACGCTGGGGTCCGTGACGGTGATCTGCTCCGACAAGACCGGGACGCTCACCCGGAACCGGATGACCGTGGCGGAGATCGCATCCGCGGGGATGCGCGCCTCCGTCGAGGCGGGTGCTTCCCCTCCGTCCCTCCCGGCTCCCCACGTATTCCTCGCCGCGGCGTGCGCGCTGTGCAACGACGCGGTGGTCGCGACGGCGGCCGGCGTTCCCCCGCTGGGCGACCCCACCGAGGTGGCCCTCGCCGAACTGTCCGCGCGCTTCGGACTGCCCAAGGGGGAGCTGGAGGAGCGGTTCCCCCGGCGCGCCGAGGTCCCCTTCACCTCCGAGCGGAAGCGGATGACGACGGCCCACGAGGCGGACCGGATAGCGGCAAGCGTGCGCGACACGGTCGGGGAGGCGGTGCTCCCCTTCCTTGGGGGTGCGTCTGTCTTCGCCGTCACGAAAGGCGCGGCGGACGGTCTGCTGCCGTTTTGCGGGACGGAATGGGCGGTTGACGGACCGCGTCCGCTCGCCACTGCCGGCCGGGAGCGGATCCTCGCGGAGGTCGCGGAGATGGCGGACCGCGGGCTCCGCGTGCTGGGCGTCGCCTTCCGGCCCCTGTCGGGGTGGCCGGACGAGAGGTGGGCGGAGGAGCGGGAACCCGGCCTCGTGTTCCTCGGCCTCGTCGGGATGATCGACCCGCCCCGGCCGGAGGCGGCCGCGGCCGTGGCCACGTGCCGCGCCGCGGGGATCCGCCCGGTGATGATCACGGGGGACCACCCGCGGACCGCCCTCGCCGTGGCGCGCGCGCTCGGGATCGACCGGGGCGCCCCGGCGGTCACGGGCGCGGATCTCTCCCGCATGACGCCGGGGGAACTCGCAGCGGCCGCCCGGACGACCGACGTCTACGCGCGCGTATCCCCCGAGCACAAGCTCGCCATCGTCTCCGCCCTCCGCGCCGACGGACACGTGGTCGCGATGACCGGGGACGGCGTCAACGACGCCCCCGCGCTGCGGAAGGCCGACATCGGCGTGGCGATGGGGGAGTGCGGCACCGACGTGGCCCGGGAGGCGTCCGACATGGTCCTCACGGACGACCACTTCGCCACCATCGTCGCCGCCGTCGAGGAAGGCCGGGTCATCTACGACAACGTCCGGAAGTTCGTCCTCTTCATCCTGGCGAGCAATGTGGGGGAGATCCTCGTGATGCTCCTGGGGCCCCTGCTCGGCATGCCGCTGCCGCTGCTCCCGCTGCAGATCCTCTGGATCAACCTGCTGACCGACGGCCTCCCGGCGCTGGCGCTGGGGGTGGAGCCCGCGGAGGAGGACGTCATGCGCCGCCCGCCCCGCCCGCCGGAGGAGGGGGTGCTGGGGCGCGGCACGTGGGGATACATCCTGGCGGTCGGGACGCTCCTCGGGGTCCTGTGCCTCGGCGTCGCGCTCCCCCTGTTCCGCGCCGGCGACCCGGCCTGGCGCACCGCGCTCTTCACCACGCTCACGTTCGCGCAGATGGCGCACGTGCTGGCGATCCGGTCGGTGCGGGATCCGCTGTACCGCCGCGGCCTCCTGTCGAACCGTCCGCTGCTGCTGTCCGTCGGCGTCACGGTGCTCCTGCAGCTCGCGGTGGTGTATGCGCCGCCGCTGCAGGCGGTCTTCCGCACCGTCGCGCTGCAGGGGAGCACCCTCGGACTCTGCGCCGCGGGGAGCGTCGGCGTCTTCCTCGTCATCGAAGCGGGAAAATTCGCAAGAGGTCTTGCCCGGGGAAACGCGCGCGAATAGAATGAGGACTTCACCCGCGATATGTCGCGCGGCAATACCCGACGTGGGAAAGGTGTTCCCCGATGAAGATCGACCCGCACGTGTTCCGCGCCAGGTTCCCCCACCGCTGTGCCCTCGACCGGTGCAGGAGCCGCTGCTGCCAGGGCGGCGTATGGGCCGACCTCGAGGAGCGCGAAGCGATCCTGCGGAACGCGGACCTCTTCCTCCCCTACGTCCGCCACGAGGCGAAGGACCCGTCCCTGTGGTTCGGGGAAACCCTGAAGGACCCGGACTGCCCGAGCGGCACGGCAGTGGAAACCAACACGGCGGGCGACTACTGCGTCTTCTTCCATCCCGGACACGGCTGCTCCCTCCAGAAGGCGGCCATCGCCCTCGGGCGGCACGAGTGGGAGTTCAAACCGCGCTTCTGCATCATGTTCCCGCTGGTGGTCACCGGCGGGGTGCTGACGGTGGACGAGGACATGGGGGAGGTGTGGTGCCTGCAGGACGAGAACCGCACCCACCCGGTTCTGTCGGCCGTGGAAAGGGAAGTGAACCACCTCTTCCCGGACGAGGTGGCGCAGAAACTCCTGGGCGAGGCCGCCGGGGGCCGCAAGAAAACCTCCGCAGCGTAACCCCGGCTCACTTCCCTCCGAACACGTCCTTCAGCAGGTCCGTGACCCGGGCCGCCGGGTCGGTGCGGATCTTCTTCTCCTCCTGGCCCAGCATGAAGAACAGCCCGTCGAGCGCCTTGCCGGTGACGTAGTCGTCCAGGTCGATCGATTCGGGGCTCTTGACCAGCGGAAGGGTGGAGAACTTCCCGACCATGTTCTTGTAGGAGCGGGTCACCCCGACCTCGTCCATGCTCGCGGAGACGGAGGGACGGAACTCGTCGTACAGTTTCTTCTGCGTCTTGCTCCGGAAATATTCCGTCGCGGCGGTGTCCCCGCCGCCAAGGATCTTCCGCGCGTCCTCGAACGTCATCTCCCGGATCGCATCGACGAAATACGTCTTCGCCCGCGGCGCGGCCTTCTCCGCCGCCCGGTTCATGCTGAGGACGAATTCGTCCACCTCTTTCTGGTACCCCACCTTCCCGAGCACGTCGGTCACCTTGCGCACCTTATCCGGAACCAGGATCCGGATGGCCTGGTTTGCGAAATACCCGTCCACCTTCGACGTGTCGGCGACCGCGTTCGCCGCGCCGATGGAGAGGGCCTCCTTCAGCCCGGAGACGACCCGGGCGTCTTCGGCGACGTTTCCGGAAATCCCGGAGACTTTCCCCCCTCCGAGAAGGTTGCCGATGTCGTCCATCAGGCCCGCGTGCGATACGGCCGTCGCCAGGCAAAACAGGATCGCGGAAGCCACCGCGGTTTTCCTACCCATTGCCTGCTCCTTTCGCCGGCCATTGCCGGCTCATCCCGCGGCGGCGGAGGTGTGGAGGACGCGGCGCAGGAACTGCCCCGTGAAGGAGCGCGGGTCGCGGGCAATCTCCTCGGGCGTGCCGCACGCCACGATCTCCCCGCCCCGGTCGCCGCCCTCGGGGCCCAGGTCGATCACGTGGTCGGCGGACTTGATGACGTCGAGGTTGTGCTCGATGATGATCACCGTGTTCCCTGCGTCGGCGAAGAGGTGCAGGACCGACAGCAGCTTCGAGATGTCGTCGAAGTGGAGCCCCGTGGTGGGCTCGTCCAGCAGGTAGACCGTCTTTCCCGTCGCGCGGCGGGACAGCTCCCGCGCCAGCTTCACCCGCTGGGCCTCCCCTCCCGACAGCGTGGTGGCGGACTGCCCCAGCCGGATGTACCCCAGCCCCACGCGCGACAGCGTCGTGAGCTTGTGGCGGATCGGCGGGATCGGGGAGAGGAATTCCAGCGCCTGGTCCACGGTCATCCCGAGGACGTCCGCGATGTTGTTCCCCTTGTAGGCGATCTCCAGCGTCTCCCGGTTGTACCGCCGCCCGCGGCACTCCTCGCACGTGACGTACACGTCGGGCATGAAGTGCATCTCGATCCGGATGATCCCGTCCCCCTCGCACGCCTCGCACCGGCCCCCCTTCACGTTGAAGGAGTACCGGCCGGGCCGGTAGCCCCGCGCCTTGCTCTCGGGGAGCAGGGCGAATAGGTCGCGGATCGGGGTGAAGACGCCGGAGTACGTCGCGGGGTTGGACCGCGGCGTCCGGCCGATGGGCGACTGGTCGATGTGGATCACCTTGTCCACGTGCGAAAGCCCCGAGAGGGTCCGGTACTCCCCGGGGCGCTCCCTCGCGCCGGTGAGCTTCTGCGCCAGCGCCCGGTGCAGCGTGTCGAGGATCAGCGTGGACTTGCCGGACCCCGACACGCCGGTGACGCACGTGATCACGCCCAGCGGGATGGTCACGTCGATCCCCTTCAGGTTGTTCGCCCGGCAGCCGGTGACGGACAGCACGGGGCCGTTTGCGCGTCTGCGCGCCCGGGGAACGGGGATCTCCTTCTTCCCGGACAGGTACTGGCCCGTGAGGGACGCCTCGCACCGAAGGATCTCGTCCGGGGGGCCCGACGCCACCACATGCCCGCCGTGCTCCCCCGCCCCCGGTCCCATGTCGATCACGTGGTCCGCCGTGCGGATCGTCTCCTCGTCGTGCTCCACCACGAGCACCGTGTTTCCCAGGTCCCGCAGCCGGGTGAGGGTCGAGAGGAGCCGCCGGTTGTCCCGCTGGTGCAGCCCGATGGAGGGCTCGTCGAGGATGTAGAGCACCCCCATGAGGGACGCGCCGATCTGCGTGGCCAGCCGGATCCGCTGCCCCTCGCCCCCCGAGAGCGTGGAGGACGCCCGCGACAGGTTCAGGTACGAAAGCCCCACGTCGGCGAGGAACGTCAGGCGCGACCGGATCTCCTTCAGGATCCGCGCGGCGATCTGCTCCTCCCGCGTCGTGAGCGGAAGCGTCCGGAAGAACTCCAGCGCCTCCGATACGGACAGGGCCGTGACCGCGTCGATCCCCTTGCCGCCGACGGTGACGCAGAGCGCTTCCTTCTTCAGCCGCGCGCCGCCGCACGCCCGGCACGGCCGGTTGTTCATGTACCGGGAGAGCTCCTCCCGCACGTCTTCCGAGTCGGTCTCCCGGAAGCGCCGCTCCAGGTTGTTCACCACCCCCTCGAACGGCTTGGTGAAGGAGAACCGGCGGTCCCCCTCTTCGAGGGCGAAGCGCACCGGCTCCCCCGCCGAGCCGAACAGGACGAGATCCCGTACCCGGTCCGGGAGTTTTCCGAAGGGAACGTCAAGGGAGAACCGGTAGTGGGAAGCGAGCCCCGCGAGGAGCTGGTGATAGAAGATCTGGGTCCTGCGGCTCCACGGCGCCACCGCGCCGTTGCGGATCGACCTCCCCGGATCGGGAACCACCAGCTCCGGGTCGAAGTAGATCGTCGTCCCCAGGCCGTCGCACTCCGGGCACGCCCCGTGGGGGCTGTTGAAGGAGAACAGCCGCGGCACGACCTCGGGGAGGCTGACGGTGCAGTCCGGGCAGGCGTACTTCTCGCTGTACAGGGTGCCGTCCCCCCGCTCGTCCACCACCCGCACCAGCCCCTCGGAGAGCTTGAGGCACAGGGCGACGGAGTCGGCCAGTCGGCCCCGCGCGCCGTCCGCGACCCGCAGCCGGTCCACCACCACGTCGATGTCGTGCTTGCGCTTCCGGTCCAGGTCGATCGGCTCCGATGGATCCCGCGCCTCCCCGTCCACCACCACGCGGGAGTATCCGTCCCGGGCGAGCCTCGCGAGCACCGAACGGTACTCCCCCTTGCGCCCGCGAACGACGGGCGCCCACAGCTGGACGCGCGCGCCTTCCCCCACCGCCAGGACGGCGTCCACGATCTGCGTCACGGTCTGCTGGCGGATCTCCTTCCCGCAGGAGGGGCAGTGGACGCGGCCGGCGGAGGCGAACAGGAGCCGCAGGTAGTCGTAGATCTCGGTGACCGTGCCCACGGTGGAGCGGGGGTTCCTGCTGACCGATTTCTGCTCGATGGAGATGGCGGGGGAGAGCCCCTCGATCACGTCGACGTCGGGCTTCTCCATCTGCTCGAGGAACTGGCGGGCGTAGGCGGAGAGGGACTCGACGTACCGGCGCTGCCCCTCCGCGTAGATTGTGTCGAAGGCCAGGGACGACTTCCCCGACCCCGAGACACCCGTGATCACCACGAGGCGGTCCCGCGGGATCTCCACGTCGATGTTCTTGAGGTTGTGTTCGCGCGCGCCGCGAACGACGATCCGGTCCAGAGCCAC